>Ga0272444_10002135_pt1 | contig 18513 bp, 16 predicted proteins | sample SSMForm13_FD_201033 | JGI IMG/M metagenome (GOLD analysis project Ga0272444, IMG submission 201033) | Marine sediment archaeal communities from Little Sippewissett salt marsh, Falmouth, MA, United States - SSM-Form-13 | ecosystem: Environmental > Aquatic > Marine > Wetlands > Sediment ... | reverse complement strand
TCCCGAGGGTCTTGATCAACACCCCGGAAAGCATGGCTGAAATCGGGGCAGGGGCCGAAGGGTGGGCATCCGGCAACCAGGCATGAAAGGGAACGATCGCCGCCTTGAGTCCGAAACCCATCATGAAGATAACGCCGATGAACAGGGTGGTGTAATCGGGGGAGCGATTCGCAAGGGTTCTCGAGATGTCCGCCATGTTGAGGGTCGAGGTGCAGGAATAGAGCATGCCGATCCCCAGGAGAACGAACGCGGTGGCGATCGAGCTCAGGACCATGTATTTGAACGCGGCCTCGAGCTCCTCCCTCTCGGTCCCGAAGGCTACAAGTGCGTAGCTGGCGATTCCGGCCAGCTCGAGGAAGACGAACATGTTGAACATATCGCCCGTTAAAACCAGGCCGTTCATGCCGGTTAACATGAGGAGAAAAAGGGCGTAGTACTTCGGTTTCGAGGTGTATTTTTCCATGTAATCGATGGAATAAAAGCTGGCCAGAAAGGACACGAGATTGATGGTCACGAGGAGGAAAACGGTGAGGCCGTCCATCACCAGGGCGATTCCAACCGGGGGAATCCAGGAACCCATGCGATACACCTGGATGCCCCGGGATTTGAGGATAAATATGGAATAAATCGAGAGAATAAAAAGGACAAACGTGCAAAGGTTGGCCCACACGTCCGAAAACCGTTTCCGGTTCACCAGCGCGATCAGGAACGCGGAACCAAGCGGAATAGCCACAAATAATGGAAGTAGGGTGTTCATAGGCTATCCTCTCAATTTCTTGATCTCGGTAATATCGAAGGTGCCGTATTTATCGTAAAGCCTCATGGCAATGGCGATCAACATCCCCAGGATGGCCAGGCTGATGACAATGGCGGTCAGCACGAGCGCCTGGGGAAGGGGATCCACCATGCCATGGATCTCCTCCGTGGGGCTGTGAATCGGGGACCGGCCGTTGGCGCGATACCCGATCAGAACCAGAAACAGGTACAGGGCATAATCGATGATGCTCATTCCGATGATGATCTTGATCAGGTTTCTTTTCACAAGAACACAGTAAAGCCCGATGCTGAACAGAATAAAGCATAGGAAATAAATCATTTTCTCACCTTCAAATGAAAGATGGTAAGGATCATGAAAATCAGGAACAAACCGAAACTGACCTTGAGAGCGATGGCGATGTTGCAAAGGGGTATGATGCCCGCACTCGGTAGGGCAAAGGGCTCTCCCCGACCGAGGAAATTATAAAAGAAATATCCCCCCATGAGACCCAGAAGGCCCAGGGCCAGAAAAGTAAGCGCCCCGATGCTCTCGAAAAACGACGCCTTCTTTCGGTCGATTTTCCTCTCCGCGTATTCCCCCCCGTATGCCAGAACCAGGTGAATAAAGGAAAGCGCGATGATCACTCCCCCGGTGAATCCGCCCCCGGGAGTGATATGGCCGTGGAGCACAACGTAAATTCCGAACACGAGGATCAGGCCCACGGTGAGCCTGGTCACCTCCTTGACGATGAGGGTCATACCCTTGTCAGGATCTCTCATCCTTGATCCTCCCTACGGATCTCATAACCACCATCACGCCCATCACGGCGGTAAAAAGCACGGTGGCCTCGATCAGGGTGTCAAAGGCCCGGAAATCGAGCAGAACGGCCCCCACCAGGTTGGCTGCCCCGGTTTTCTCGAGACCGCTCCTGATATACTCGCCGGAAACCTTCATATAGGGAATCCCGAAAGAGGGGAGCCCGGCAAGAGCCATGTATGCGAAGGCCAGAAAAATCGCGATAAAACAGATCGCGAAGATCAACCGGTAGAAATCGATTCTCTTCCCGAGTGAAGGGATGTCCTTTTTGATCGTGGCGCGGATCAACAGGATCAGGCAGAGGATCTCCACCACGATCTGCGTGATGGCAAGGTCCGGCGCCTTGAGAATCAGAAACGTCACCGACAGACCCAGACCCACCGTTCCAACAGCCACAACCGAGGAAAGCAGGTCTTTTATCTCCACCGCCACAATGGCGGCCAGGATCATGAAAACAAGCAGGGGATAGATTGGAGTATAATCCATCTCTTACTGACCTCCTATCCCGAAAACGATTAACAGGATGGCCATTCCCAGGAGACACCAGATCAGGTAAAACGGCAAAATCCCGGTATGCAGGTTCTGGAGCTGTTTGCTGATCCCGAAAACCAGGCCCTTCCCGAGTTCGTATATATCGAAGAGTTTTTCGGACGCCCTTTTATAGATGTATTTGAAAATTCCCATATCCTGGACGGTGCGGTAGAAATCCACGCCGCTGACTTCGTGCCCCTTCTCCAGGATCTCGCCTCCCACGAAAATCTGCGATTCCCTCACCGCGGTCGGCCTTCCCAGGAAATAGACGATCCCCCCGATGAAAAGACCGATGAGGATGAAAAGCGTGGCCAGAACCGGCTCCCAGAATCCCAGGTACATTACCCCTTTCACCGCCGGAAGGATGAACATCGGGAGGGCCGTGGACGCCGCGAAGATCCCGAAAACAAGGCACAAAAGGGCAAGCGAAACCATCGGCATCCACATGGTCCAGGGAACCTCCCGGATCTTCTTCCCCTCGAGATTCTCCCTGGGCTGCCCCAGGAAGGTCGCATGGATCAGCTTCATGAAACTGGCAAGCGTCAGACCGCTGCCGAACATGGCCGCAACCAGCCACACGATCCAGAGCTTATTCCCTCCCCGACCCAGCTCGATCACTCCCTGGTAAACCATCCATTTGCTCATGAAACCGTTCAAAGGCGGAACCCCGGAGATGGCCAGAGCTGCCACCAGGCAGCTGAAAAAGGTGAGGGGCATCAGTTTTGCAAGCCCCCCCAGCTTGTCCAGGTCGGTGGTTCCTGTCCTCTTTTCCACGGCGCCGCCGCAAAGAAAGAGACAGGATTTGTAAATCGCGTTATTGAGCATGTGGAAAAGCCCGCCCGCAATCCCCACGGGATTGCACGTGGCGATCCCCAGAATCATGTACCCCACCTGGGAAACCGCGTGATACCCCAGGAGCCTTTTGAAATCATGTTGAGCCAGGGCCATGAAAACGGCGGCAACGATCGTGGCGGCCCCCACAATGAGGAGAATAAGCTGCATGGCCCCGTTCATGACGAAAAGGTGAAGGGCCACTCTTGCCAAAAGATAAATCCCCAGGAGCTTGTCCAGGGAGGCGGGTAAAAGGGCGGTCGCCGGAACGGGCGCCCTGGCCGTGCAATCGGGAATCCACGTGTGAAAGGGCATGGCCCCCGCCTTGGCAAACGACGCAATAACAAGGCACAAAAACGCAAACACCGGAAGGAAGGATCCATCCCTCGCGAGGTTTATGGTAATGTGATCCATCCTCCACACACCGTTTGTCAGGACCCATATAATGGCGATTCCCAGGATCATGAGGCCGTCCGAACCGCCCACGATGATGAAGGTTTTCTTCGAAGCGTCGGAGGCTGCCGCGCCCCCCATTCCAATCAGAAGGTAAAGGGTCATCCCGAGAAATCCCCAGAAGATGAGAAGCAGGATCAGGTGGTTGGCCATGAGCACCCCGCAGGCCGCTGAAATGGTCAACAGGCAATACCCGTAAAACGGACTCTTGCCCGGATGGGATGACATGAAGGAAAGGGAATAGATGACAATGATAAATCCGAAAAAACCCGTGGCCAGAAGGATGAAACTCGAAAGCTGGTCTATGAGGAAATATTCCGATGCCACATCCTCCGGCAGGATAAACCGGTAAATGGCATACCCGAAGGGAACAAGGGATCCGATCAGGGCCGACGCCTCGCTCACCCCCTTCACCCGGGGAGGCTGGGCACAACAGAACACCCCGAAAATAAAGGGGACAAGTATCAGGAAAAAGACAGGTTCCATGTTCAACCCCTTCTCAACCTGGCGGTTTTTTCGCGCGATAGACGAACAAGATCCGAAGGACCGAGCGTCTTCCGCCCGCTGTCAACGTCCACCACGGCCATCCTTTCCGTACAGCAATAGCACGGATCCACCGCGGCCAGGATCAACGTGGCGTCCGCCACGGACTCCCCGATACACGTGACCTTGAACGTGGGTACGTTGCAATAGCTCGGGGCCCTGATCTTATGACGGTAGGGACGGTTGGTTCCATCCGAGCGAACATAATGAAACACCTCTCCCCGGGGGGCCTCCGCATGACCCAGACCGTGACCGGGGGGGACCTCCTTGATATCCGCGTCAATGGGGCCCTTCACCTTTTTGAGCCGCTCGAGGCACTGCTTGATGATCTTGATGGCTTCATACATCTCCAGGATGCGAACCGCGGCACGGTCGAACACGTCGCAGTTCTGTGTAACAATGACGTCCCAGTCAACCAGGTCGTATGCGGCATATGGGTGGTCGCGACGCACGTCCACATCCACGCCGGAGGCCCTGGCCGTGGGTCCGATGGCACCGTAGGCCCTCGCGTCCTCGGGGGTGAGAATCCCGACTCCCTTGGTGCGTTTGTGAATCATGGGATCGTCCTGGACCGCCCCGAGAAGGAGGTCCAGCTGGGGTTTGAGTTCATCCACCATCTTCATGATGATCGGGATATCCCCGTCGTCGATATCCCTCCTGATCCCGCCCGGTTTCATCATGGCGTAATTGTTCCGGTTCCCGGTCACCGCCTCCATGATCTCGAGGACCGGTTCCCGGTACTTCCATGCCCACATCCACACGGTGTCGTACCCGATGTAATGCCCGGCCAGCCCGAGCCAGAGCAGGTGGGAATGAAGCCGTTCCAGTTCCCCGACGATGCTTTTGATGTACTTTGCCCTGTCCGGGATGTCGATCCCGCAAAGATCCTCCACGGCATTGGTATAGGCGATGGGGTGTGAGGTGGAGCAGATCCCGCACACCCGTTCCACGAGGAAGGTCACCTGGTCGTAGCTCATGCCCTCTGCCAGTTTTTCGATGCCGCGGTGATTGTATCCCGTCTTCCAGTCGATTTCCACGACCTTTTCCCCCTCGACGTAAAGGAGGAAATGTTCGGGTTCCTCCTGCAGGGGATGGTAAGGTCCGACGGGAATAAGGGTCCTTTTTTTATCGGAAGTCATTTTTTCCTCCTGTAAGGATAAACTCCCTCGGGCCAGTCGTCAGCCAGGATGAATCGCCTCGGGTCGGGATGATTGAGAAACTTCACCCCGAGGATATCCATGATCTCCCTCTCGATCCACTGCGCGCCCGTGATGAGGCCGGAGATGGACTCGACCTCCGGTTTTTCGATCGGAACAACCGTGCGGAGGCTGAGGACCTTTCCCAGTTTGTCGAGGGCGAAATGGTAGACCAGTTCCAGGCCCTTCGGGGTATCCAGTCCGGACACGATAATATACCTGGCCTTCAGATGGTTATACACATAATCCACGAAATCGAGCAGATCGGCCGGCTCGATCAGAACGTAATACCGCTTTTCCGATTTTTCATACAGCTCTTTTATCCGGTCGGAAAACTTTTCCCGGAGAGACGTGATCGGATCTATTTCAGCTTGTCCCATATTTTCACCACCGCGGAAATAATTGCCTCCGGCTTGGGAGGGCAACCGGGGATATAGGCATCCACCGGTATAATCTTATCAAGGGGGCCGGCCATGTTGTACGATTCGGCGAAAATCCCGCCGGTACACGGACAAACCCCCACGGCCAGAACAACAAGGGGCTTCGGGGCCTGATCGTAAAGCAGCTTTAATCGCGGGAGAACCTGTTTCGTCACGATCCCGGTGACAAGAAGCACATCCGCATGACGGATGCTTCCCACCAGCTTGATTCCAAAACGCTCGATGTCGTACCTGGGTGTGAGGCAGTCGAGGATCTCGATATCGCAGTTGTTGCACGAACCGCAGCTGCAGTGAAACACCCACAGGGATCTTTTCAACGCCTCGATCTTCAGGCTCATAATCACACTCCCAGAAAAGCCAGAATAACGGAAATCACCGCAAGGACCAGTACGGGCCCCCAGAAAAACCTCATGGCCTGGTCGATCCGGAGCCTTGGGTTCGTGTTTCTCACCAGGATGATCAGAACCAGGATCAGAACATACTTCAAAATTCCCCACAGAATGTGAACGCCGGAAAACACGATCCCGCCCAGGTACATGATCACGAGGAAAACAGGTACCACGAATAGCAGCATCCAGTTCGTGAGCTTGAAAAGCGCCAGGGGCGGACCCGAATATTCCGTGTAGGGACCCGCGATGATCTCCGCCTCCGCCTCGGGATTGTCGAAAGGCACCAGACCCAGCTTGGCCTGCATACAGACAAGGGCCACGATAAAGGCCAGAAATCCCGAAAGGGAAAAAACGAACAGGGAATTCCCCTCCGCCTGTTGCCACTGGAGAAGCCTCCCCAGGCTGATCATCCCCCTTCCCTGGATCACCGTCTGGATCACCGGGACAAATAAAACCAGGATAAAGGGCAGCTCGTAGCTGAGAATCATCTTCATCTCGCGGGAGGCCCCCAGGGACGATAACGGATTCGCGGACGCGGCCCCGCTGATCACCAGGCAGATCGAAGGAATCATGAGCAGGTAAATCACAACGATCAGGTCGCCCACAAAACCGGACCGGGGGGCCAGCATCACACGCCAGAGAAGGGTGGACACCAGGGCCGTGGATGCAAACGCGAAAACAGGGGAAAACAGAAACACCCACCTGGCCCCTCCCTTTGGTATCATGGTCTCCTTCCCCAGGAGCTTCAGAATATCATACAGGGGCTGGAGAAGGGGAGGACCCACCCTCCATTGGACCCGGGCCGTCACCTTGCGATCGATCCAGTGAGCCAGGCAACCCACGGCCGCGGTAAAAAGGATCCCCGGAAATACGATGAACTGGAGCAACTCTTTCATTAATCCTTCCTCCAGGGGAGGGAATGAACAGCCAGGCGCTTTCCTATAATATAAACATCGCCCTCTTCGGACTCTTCCACTTCGATATATTTGAGCGCCCCCAACGGGCAGGTGCGAACACAGAGCGGCTCTCCCTCCTCCCCGCAACTCTCCAGGCAATAATCGCACTGGGAGGTGAGATAGGGAACGATCTGGGGATAGGCCGCACCGAAGGGACACGCAATCGAGCAGGTCTGGCATCCGGTGCATTTCATGTTATACCGCTTCAGGGTGCCGTCCTCCTGTTTTTCCAGGGCATCGAAGATGCACCCCTCCACACAGGGAGCGGTCTCGCATTTGCGGCACACCAGCATCTTGGTCGCCCTCTCCAGCACACACGCAACGCCGTCGTTTTCATCGCGGTTATAGTAGTCGCACTCCGCCGTGCATTCCCTGCATTTGTAACACACCTCGAGATCGATAAACAGTTTTTTCATAATTCAATCCCATATCCCGGGAATATCTTGAATCTGGTCGTACGTGAACACCGGGCCGTCCTTGCAGACAAAATAGGGCCCCAGCTGGCAATGCCCGCACTTGCCGAGCCCGCACGACATGTTCTTTTCCATCGAAAGGTAGATGTTCTCCGGTTTATGCCCCTTTTCGAGAAGCTTCAACGTGCCGAATTTCATCATGACGGGGGGGCCGCACACCACGGCCACGGAATTGGAAAGATCCACCTCGAACTGATCGAGCAGGACCGTAACCACACCCTCGGTTTCGTTCCAGCCCTCGCCCGCCTTATCCACGCTGCGATAAACCGACAGATTCGGGTTGTTCATCCATTCCACGAACTGATCCTTGTAAATGATGTCCTCAGGCGTTTTCGCCCCGTAACACAGGATGATCTTCCGGAATTTTTCCGCACGGGCCAGAAGCGTCAAAAGAAACGAACGAAGCGGCGCCATTCCGACACCGCCTCCCAGGATCAGCACCTCTTTTCCATACATGTCTTCCACGGGATAACCCTTGCCGTAGGGACCCCGAATCCCGACGATGTCCCCCTCCTTCATCTCGTGCAGCTTATCCGTCACGACACCAACGTTCATGATGGTCACGTCCATGCGGTCGGTCACGTCGGGTGAAGAGGAGGGTGTAAAGGGGGCCTCTCCCAGGTTGGGAACGGCCAGCTCGATGAACTGACCCGTTGCAAAGGGGATCTTTTCGGCGGGTTTCAAACGGAAGGTCTTGATGGTGGCCGACTCGGTTATCACTCCCGTTATTCCCGCTTCAACCGGCATGTAAATATTTTTCATGTTCCTATTCCCGCCCGGCGTTTACGTGCTTTTAGAAGTTGCCTCCCCGGCGACAAGGGAGAGCACCCGCCTGATGTCGATCCCGCCCTGGCAGGCCTCGTTGCATCTCCCGCATCCCGTGCAGGCGAAAACTCCGAAGTTCCTCGGTTTATAGTGAATCTTGCATTGAAACCGGTTCTGGAAGAGGCTCGGCAGCTTTTCCCTGGGATTCGCACCCCCGGCCACACGGGAAAAACCCGCGGACTGGCACGAATCCCAGGTTCGAAGCACCTCGAATTTCTTGTCCTCGGATTGGTTGTAGGTTAAAAGAAAACAGTGACACGAGGGACAGATGTTCGAGCAGGCCCCGCAACTGACGCACGTTTCGCAGATCTCTTTCCACATGGGGGAGTCGTACATCTCTTTCACCAGCTCCGGGAGCTTTTCGGGGGAAAACTCGAAATCTTTGTTTTGCTCTTTCAATTGTTCGATCATCGCCTGCCTTTGTTCCTGCCGCCGGTTTAAAAGATCCTCCCCCGCTTTTCGGAGATCGATTCCCGCATTGTCCAGGAGATTTTTTCCCTTTTCCGACCCCAGCTCGACCAGGACCTGATCCTCGATGAAGCTCAGGCTCAGGTCGAAATTTTTCGTCGCGAACGGGGTTCCGTCGATCAGAACGCAAAAGCAGTTCTCGAGCGGCTTTGTGCAATCATCGCTCACAATGATCGCGTTATCCCGCCTGGTTTTGTAAAAGGGATCCACGAAATCGGGATCGAGGTAGATATTGTCGAGGATGGACAGAGCGGCGAGGTCGCAGGCCTTGATTCCGAAAATCACCCTCTTTTTATCGGGCGGCGAGGGATCCCTGGACACGTTTTCCCTGGGAGGATAGAAGAAGTATTTCAGGGGTCGGGTCAAACGTGCCCCGGGAAACACGATGGTGTCAGTTTCCTCTTCTCCGATCCTCTCGTATTCGAGGTGATAGGGCCCATCTTTGGGAGCGATCACCTCGTAGTTGGAGGCGGTTTTTTTGAGGAAGGTGGACCATTGATCTTTGGACAGTACGAATAGATCGTTCGGAACCATGAAAAGTTTGCTCCTTTTTTCACAAACTTTGATGAAAAGAAAGCGGCATGAAAATCAACCTCGAAAGGTCCCCCTTATCATCCATCGGCACGATCGCCGAAATTAAATGATAAGAGTGCCCCTCCTTTCCCTCCATGCCGGAAGACGAAAGTTTGTGAAAACTGTAACAATGTAGAGTACGATATTTAATCCCACTCCGACTTGTCAATAAAAAAAATCGCACCCATCCCGTTTTTTCGTCACCACCTTTCCCTGGCGATCCCGGCTTCCCGGGAAAATGCCCGACCTCAACAAAGACGCCAGAATCGACTCCGCCGACCTGGTCACCATCCTTTCCCTCTGGAGCAAATGAAACCGGGACTTTTTTGTCCACAGATGACGCAGATATGGCACTGACTTAAGGAATATTTTCAGATTCGTCAGATTCGTCCGATCCGACTGATCCGACTGATCCGACTGATCCGTCCGATCTGCCCCCGGTAGATCTTTCAAAATAGACACTTTCGGAAAGGGGCTGACCCCACCCCATATGGATCCTGTTTCGAGTTCACCAGCGATGGGTGAAGGGCTTTTCCCCGGGGGTGGGATGCAGTACGGCAGGGGCGCCGGTGCGGAATCGACGAAAATCGATCCTGTATTTCTTCACCCTCAATCCCATGATGCGCTCCGTGATTCCCAGGATCTTCGCCGCCTGGTTCATGTTCCCCCTCGTCTCCTTCAGGGCCTCGACGATCATCTCCCGCTCGACCCGGTCGAGGGTCTCCCTGAGGCTGCCGTGAACCCCGGTGCCGCTGGCCTCCCCGGTCTGGAGGGTCGGGGGGAGGTGGTGGCCGTGGATCACGTCGTCGCGGCTCATGAGCATGGCCCGCTCGATGCAGTTCTCGAGCTCCCGCACGTTCCCCGGCCAGTGATAGGCCATGATCATGTCGATGGCCGGGGTGGAGATGCGTTTCACCTTCCGGTTCTGGATCCGGTTGTATTTTTCCACGAAATGATCGGCCAGGAGAAGAATGTCCGAGCGCCGTTCCCGGAGCGGCGGGATATGAATCGGGAACACATTGAGGCGGTAATAAAGGTCCTCGCGAAATCTGCCATCCTGAATGAGTTGCTCGAGATCCCGGTTGGTGGCCGCGATGATGCGGACGTCGGCCTTGAGGGTTTGCGTACCCCCGACCCGCTCGAATTCCTTTTCCTGGAGCACCCGGAGGATCTTGATCTGCATGCCCGGGGGCAGATCACCGATCTCGTCGAGGAACAGGGTCCCTCCCCCGGCCAGCTCGAATCGTCCCCGCCGGGTGCTGATCGCCCCGGTAAAGGCGCCCTTTTCATGCCCGAAAAGTTCGCTCTCGATCACGGTTTCAGGGAGGGCGGAGCAGTTCACCTTGATAAACGGTCCGGCGGCCCGGCGGCTGTTGTAATGGATCGCATGGGCCACCAGTTCCTTTCCCACCCCGGTTTCCCCCCGGAGAAGAACAGTGGTGTCGCCCTTGCAAACCTGAAGGATCTGGCGATACACCTCCTGCATCCGGTGGGAGTTTCCGATGATGTTGGAGGGCCGGAATCGGTTTTTGAGTTCCTCCTGGAGGCGGAGGTTCTCCTCCCTGAGACGCCGCTCCTTTTCCTGGGCGCTCTGGCGAAGGCGAACCGCACGGGCGATCATGGAGGCAACGATTCGAAGGAGCCGGAGATCCTCGTCCGGATTGTGACCCTCCCGGAAGGGTTGATCAACGCTCAGGGCGCCGATCACCTCGTTTTCCATCATGATCGGAACGCAGATAAAAGTGATTTCCTGCTGGTCCCTTTTTTTCCTGGCCCCGGTGCGATCGAGAAACCTGGGTTCCTGTGAAATCCGGGGAACCACCAGGGGCGCGCCGGTTTCCACCACCTGACCGACCACCCCTTCTCCCTTTTTGTATCTGCCGCGTCGTTTCTGTTTTTCCGTGAACCCGTAAGCGATCTCGATGTTCATCTCTCCGGATTCGCGGTTGAGGAGTGTGACGGCGCCCCGGATGATCCCGAGGTTGTCCGCCATGGCCTTGAGCACCGGGTGAAGCACGTCCCGGAGATCCAGGCTCCGATCCAGGATGCGGCTGATCTCGAGGAGCAGGCTCAGCTCCCGCACCTCCGATTTGCCCTTCGGCATTTTTTTATCTTTTCCCATCGAGCTCGCACCAATCGATTTTTATAACATCTCTTAAAAGATTTGTCCGAATTACAGTCATCATATGTATTCGTACTCGTTCTCGTACTCGTTCTCGTATTCGTTCTCGTACTCGTTCTCGAACTCGTGCTCGAACTCGGATATTATTTTCGAGAAATGTTTTAACAGCCGATGACAGGCAAAATCATTCCTCAATTGTCAGGGATTAATCAAAGGATTTTTTCACGGCTTTTCCAGGATTCGGGATCTCAGCTTTTCCAGCTCCCTGTTCGAGGGGTGGCGTTCCAGGGCCTCATCGATGGTCTCCTGGGCCTCTTCGCGTTTTCCAGCGGAAAGAAGCACACCGGCGAGATGCATGGAAAAAATGGGATGTCCGGGCGCCAGATCCACGGCGCGTTTCAAACAGGCCACCGTCTCCCGGGCGTGTTCCGGTAAAACCTGGGAAAGGTTTGCCAGCATCACGTAGCTCCAGGCCTGCCTCAGGGGAGGGGCCTGTTCCAGGCAGTGTTCCTGGATCGCCACCTGGAGACGAAGCCCGTCCCGCACGATGTCCCGGTAATCTGCATACACGCGGCCTGGATTGTAAACCCGGAGAACCCCGCATTTTTTATCGCGAAAGGGGGCGTTCGGTGGGGGAGGCTCGACTCCCACGAACAGCACCCGCATTTTTTCTTTCATTGGAACTCCCTTTTTCACGAAATGCGGGAGGTCCCGGATCGCGTCGAGACGCGCCATGAGCTTTTTCCCCTCCGGCCGGATCATGGCTTCTTTCAACCGGGAGTCCCGATCGAGAAAGCCAACCGTTACGAGAAACAGCCCGGGCGGTTCCAGGGTTTCAAGATACGTCTCGAGTGCGGGATGGGAATCCTGTACCTCGAGGGACCATGTAATCTCCGGGGGGAGATCCGGGAATTGTTCGATCCTGGTTTTGACCGTTTCCGCCTCGATGGTATTGCCCCGGTTTAAAAGGGAGTGCCTCAGGTATAAAAGGGCCCACTTGTGATCGGGATCCCTTTCCAGGGCCCTTTCGAGAGATTCCCTTGCCTCACTGGATCTTCCCCGTTCGAGAAGGAGCCGCCCGAGACGCACCAGGTGTTCCCCTCGCGGGGGACTTCCTCGGATCGCGGCCCGCCAATTATCTTCCGCTTCGGAGAGCCTCCCGGTTTTTTCCAGGAGATCCGCGAGGGCTGCATGGGGACCGCTCCTTCCCGGATTCAGCCGGATGGCCCGCTCCAGGATCTCCTCCGCTTCTTTTCGTTCATCCACAAGGATATGGGCCATGGCCAGGAGACGCAGGGATTCCGACGGGGTCGCACGGGGAGAAAAGCCCTCCTGTTCCGCCCTTTTCAAAGCACGTCCCTGGAGATTTATGAATCGCCTGATGGCATCTGAGATAACGAGAGATTTCTTCGCGGGAATGTAATAGTGATATGGGACGATATAAATGCTTTCGTCAGATCCGGATGGGATCGGTTTCGTGGAAACGAATACAACCCGCACAAGCTCGATTTCCTTTTCGAGATCGACAGATGCCAGCCATTCGTCCGGCGTCAGGACCCCGGCGACGATTCCCATACCGCGGTTTGCATAGTTCAGGTGAAGGGCCGCGTTATCCGCTTCCATGCCGATGCCGACCAGGAGATCTCCCGTACGGATTCCTTTTTGCGATGCCTCGACAAGGGATTCCACCGATGAGGCCTCTTGATTGTATGCCTCGAGCTGGAAAAAAGGACCGATGGAAATCGCGAGGGCCGCAAGGACATTCGCGGCAATCACCAGGCCGGGAGATTTTCCCCTGGATGCGATCTTCTCCAGAAACCATCCGATCCCCCGGGCCTCGACCAGGAGGAACCACGGCAAAAGGAAAAGCCCCTGCCGGATGGTCGGGTAATACCCGTATCGGAAACAGGTGATGTAAACCAGGGTCAGGGATATCAAAATAACGGGAAGAACCAGGATGCCCTTTTCCCTTTTTCCGATCATGATAAACGTGCCGGCCGTAAAAAAGACCAGCCCGGACAGAAGGGGAAACCAGCTCGTATCCCCCGTGATGAATCGCGTCCCCGAAAGCGAGGCGAACGTGTGCCATGCGACAACCAGGGCCTTCCATCCGAAGGGACGGAGGGCCTGGCTGTATTCACCGCTCATCCTGTAATAAAGCCAGGGGGAAAAGAGGAGGAGTGCAGCCGCGGAACACAGGAAAAAAGATAAAAACCGCCCGCGGCTGGAGAATCTTTCATCCGGGGATGGGGGAGAACTGATCCGGAGAACGAAAAACCACACCCCTGCCGAAATCAGGATGAAAAGCGTGAAAATATGCGTGTATAAACCGATGACGGCCGTTGCCAGGAGAAGAATCGTATTTTTCCAGGAAACGCGATCCCGGTACCGGACAATCGCCCACAGGAGGGCCGCGGATGTGAGGCAGAACAGGGAATAGTATCGGGCCTCCCGGGAGAAGTAGATGTGAAAGGGACTGATCGCCAGGAGAAACATGGCCCACAGGGAGGTGGATGGTTTCGCGATTTTTTTCCCGGCCAGGAAGATGAAAACCAGGGCGATCGTCCCCCAAATCGCCGCCGGGATTTGTGTGGTCAGGTTGGTTTCCCCAACAAGTTTGATCCAGGCATGCAGGAGGAGAAAATCGAGAGGACTGGCCCCCTGGTGGGATGATCGGGTATCGCGGATCACTTCCACGGGATTGGATTTCCGTGCCGTTTCAATCGAGGCGATGGCGTCCGCCCCCGGTTCCGCCCCCTCGAGCCCGTAAAACCGCAGGAAGCACCCGAGGAAAAGGATAACAATAAAACCCGCCCAGATCGATCTTTTCATACCGGGGCCCTTTTTTATCGCGGGATTTCTCTTCGTGTAAGGCATAATGCAACCGTTTGCAAGGCTTTTGGCAATCAGTTTATGTATATGATGGTAACAGTCTGAAAAAATCGCAAATCCAGGGAGATCCGGATTCCGCCCCTGGCCGTGAGATTATGTCTCATATCTCTTTTTTGAGCAAAAGGGGAATCACGGAAAGGGCCCGCCCCCAAATAGATACAAATGGAAAGGGTCTGACCCCCCTTGTTACCCCACTGGTGATCATACCGGAATCTTAAAGATTGTTAAGAATAAGAAGCACAAGATCCGCAACGTTTACGATTTTATCCCCGTTCATATCGTACGGCTTGCCCCCGCGCCCCAGGAGGTAATCCAACAGATCCTGCGGATTCGGCAGAGGCGTCGGTGTAGGTGAAGGGCTGGGTGTCGGGCTGGGAGTCGGAGTCAGTGTTGGTGACGGAGTCGGTGATGGAGTCGGTGTTGGGGAGGGTGTTGGTGTTGGTGTTGGAGATGGAGAAGGTGTGGGAGTCGGTGAAGGCGTCGGAGTTGGACTTGGGGTTGGTGATGGGGTAAATGTCGGAGTGGGACTGGGTGATGGAGAGGGTGTCGCTGTCGGTGTGGGGCTGGGTGTCGGTGAAGGAGTCGGTGATGGTGTTAGAGAGGGTGTTGGAGTCGGTGAGGATGTGGGTGAGGGGCTTGGTGACGGTGTCGGTGTGGGAGATGGCGTCGGCGATGGAGATGGTGTGGATGTGGGGGTCGGTGTCGCTGTCTGTGTCGCTGTTGGTGTGGGACTGGGTGTCGGTGAGGGAGTCGGAGTTGGACTTGGGGTTGGCGTAAGCGAAGGTGAAGGCGATGGTGATGGAGTTGGAGTCGGACTGGGTGTCGGTGATGGAGTCGGAGTTGGACTTGGGGTTGGAGTAGGCGTTTCTGTCGATGTAGGTGTGGGAGTAGGTGAAGGCGATGGCGATGGTGATGGTGTCGGTGAGGGAGAGGGGGTTGGTGTAGCTGTCTGTGTCGATGTGGCTGTCGATGTCGGTGTTGGAGTTGGACTTGGGGTCGGAGATGGAGATGGAGAGGGAGTCGGGCTGGGAGTCGGCGATGGTGAAGCTGATGGCGTCGCCGTCGCCGTCGGTGTGGGAACGGGAGTGGCGGAGAGACTGAATTTCGTGCCTCCGTAAATGCCCCACTGGTAAGATGAACTCATACCACGGAACTGTTCCCAGCGAATGGTGGAGGGGGGACTCCAAGTGTCGAGGCAGCCGTATTCGTTATACCCGTTTGTATCCCGATACCCCACACCTGTCACGAAGTGGTCGGTGCGCCCGTTCCCGTCGCTGTCCACCAGGAGGACCACGGGACGATTGTTGTCGATTTCCGTTTTGAAAAGATCCCAGGCGCCGAAGCCATACCAGAAATTCGAATAGGAGGGACCGTATTCCGAAGCGACCAGGTTGACATAATCATAAAAGGAGTGGCCGATATCCGAGTACCAGCTCCAACCGTAATAATTTCCGCGACTGCTGAAGGATGTTTCCATGAAATCGGCGATGCAGTTATCGGAATGCTCATCCCCGGCGGGCGGTTCGGATTTATCGTCCAGGGGGGAGGGCTGGCCCGAATCCATGGGGAGGGAGTAGTCCTCGTAATGCTGGGGATCAGAGGAGTCCTTCCGGGAGGCGATGGACTGGTTCACATCGCTGGTCTGGGTCGAGGCGTCGCCGGGAATGAGGTTCGGATAACCATGTGTGTCGTAATAACCAACAACCATGCCCACGGCAGTGGGTCCGCAACCATGTCGCCAGGAATATCCCGGTGTCCCGGAGATGGTTTTGCCGCCGAGCCTGGTTCCGATGGGGTCGGTTTTCTTTGTTTTCACGCCCGGAGGCGGGGTGGGGCCGGTCGTGCTCTGCTGTGACGGGAGCTCATTTGCAAATCCAAAGAGGAATGTAAAAAACAATACACAGAGAAGCTGGACGCTTTGGAGCCTTGTTCGATTATTCATAAAAAAAACTCTTCCTTAATCGAAGAACTGGAATTAAAATTATCCAAAAAATAAGTTCAAAACGAACGGTCTTTTTTACCCGAGATCCGGTTTCCTGTCAATTTGTTCTTCCACAAGACATCCTCTTGACAATCCCGGGTTTTCTGGATTACTTAAGGGATCAGGATACGGTAGAGGCGGGGACAATCATGGCCGGCGAATTGGAAGCCCTGATCGACGAAATGAAAAAGGCCCGGAAGATCTTCGTGATCACCGGGGCGGGCGTTTCCGCGGAAAGCGGGGTGCCCACCTTCCGGGGAAAGGACGGACTCTGGCGAAATTACGACGCCATGCAACTCGCCACGCCCGAAGCCTTCGAACGGGATCCGGTCCTTGTATGGGAGTGGTACCTCTGGCGACGCTCCCTGATCGCCGAAGCAGAACCCAACCCCGCCCACAAAATCCTTGCCTCGTGGGAGGAACGTTACCCCGACTTCCTCATCGCCACCCAGAACGTGGATCGCCTTCACCAGAGGGCGGGAAACCGACATGTCGAGGAGATCCACGGCAATATCTGGGAAACGCGATGCACCCGGACGGGACAGGTGTATTCCCCGGAGGAGAAAGAGGTTCGGGGAGATCATCTCCCGCCGGAAAGCCCGGCAGGGGGGCTCCTTCGTCCGAACGTGGTCTGGTTCGGGGAGATCCTGCCGACCGGGCCGCTCGAGCGGATCAATTCCTTTCTATCCTCATCCAACCCGAACGTCTGTTTCGTGATCGGAACCTCCGCACTGTTCTATTACATTCAATCCTGGGCCGTTACGGTCAAGATGCGGGGCGGTCTTCTGGTCGAGGTGAACCCGGACACCACCCCTCTCAGCGAAATTTCGGATTTCCACCTCGAAAAACCCGCGGCTCCTGCCCTGGCCCTGATCGATTCCCTGGTTTCCGGTTCTACGCCGGATTCGTAATTCCCATCCCGCATCCATCACACTTGACACCGGTCGCCGGATTTGTTTTTCTCACTTGTGGAGTGCGGATAACGGAAAAACTGGAAATCCGGGGGGTGTATTATGGAAAAGAGAACCGCGCTTGTTCTCGGCGCCACTGGGAATATCGGGGGAGGGATCGCCCTTCAGCTGGTGAAAGAGGGCTGGAAGGTGTATGGCGCCTCCCGCCTTACGGATAAGGCTAGGAGCCTCGAACTTCAGGATGCCGGCGTTCACGTCATCTGTTTCGATGTAATGCAGGATAAACCCAAGAATCTTCCCAGGGTGGACGTCCTGTTCCTGGAAATCTGGGATCCCTCACACCCCTCCCTTACATGGGCCATTAATTTCTACGGCGTTGGAAGGGTGGTGGAACGATACGCCGGAGTGGCGGACGTGATCAATGGAAGCACCATCAATGTTTACGGTGACAGTCCCGAACCGGCAAAAGAGGAAAATCCCTGCTCCCCCACCAGCTATTACGGTCACTGCCGATACTCCCAGGAGAGGCTCATTGATTATTTCAGTGCAAGCACGGGGAAGAAGTGCATCAACCTCCGTTACGCCCATGTCAACACAGCCAGCCGGGGAGTGATCCGGCGTTTTGCCAAGATGATCCTGGCGGAAACGTCCCTGGGGAGAAACCCGGACGCCATGATCCAGGTCATCGCCCTGGAGGATATCGTGAGAATGACCCTGGAGGCGGTGGATCACATGGCCAACCCGCCCGTAGATGTGAATATTTGCCATCCAAAAGTCTGGACCCAGCGGGAACTTGCAGAGGCCATTCGGGAAAAACTCGGTCGGGGAAGGGTCGTGTTCGACCGTGCCTCCGGCGGGGAGGAAACCTCAGCATTCGCCGATGTCAGCCGCATGCTCGAGTGGTTCGGAGAGCCCCGCGTTTCGGTCGATGTCCTGATCGACCGCGTGGTTGCCGACCTGGAATGAATGGAGCGCCTTTCGCGGGAATGGGGGCGCGGGAATGGGGTCAGACTCGCCCACAGGCCCCATAAAAGACGAACGGAAATTCAGGATCGGGCAGTCGTATTTCGGGAGATTCTCCATGCAGTTTTGTCCGGAGTGCCGAATTCACCTCGAGCGCCGGGGAAGGTATATCAGAAAGGAACCCATCGCCTGAATGAATCCCGAAACCCAGCGAACCTCTCCCGCGATGCCCTGCCCCAGATGCCAGACGCCCATGGGGATCAAATCATGCGGGCAGGGCCGGCAGTACTTGATCTGTCCACAGTGCGAGGGACGGCTTATCAGTGTGGCCGTGCTTCGCGGGATCGTGGATCCCGAACACGTGAGCTGGATCTGGTCCATGGGGCGGGAGGG
>Ga0272444_10002133_pt1 | contig 18527 bp, 34 predicted proteins | sample SSMForm13_FD_201033 | JGI IMG/M metagenome (GOLD analysis project Ga0272444, IMG submission 201033) | Marine sediment archaeal communities from Little Sippewissett salt marsh, Falmouth, MA, United States - SSM-Form-13 | ecosystem: Environmental > Aquatic > Marine > Wetlands > Sediment ... | reverse complement strand
CCACTTGAGCAGATCGCCTCTACGTTTCGCTTCACTATCGCTTGCCATTTTTCATATCTCCAAAGGGTGTCAGGTCTTTGCCGGGAATCGCCTGTTGATCGCGTCCAGCACTGGGTTTGCACTCTCATTCGGCCCGGTCTGCGGGCCGGTCTTGGTTCCCGTCTTGACGGCGATTTCATACCGCCGCTGCATTTCGTCAAGCTTGGCCGCACTGTCGGCCAGTGCCTTGTCCTTCTCTACGGCCAGCGCATCGAGCTTGGCCTGCAACTCGGAGACGGTAGCCTCCAACGGATTCGGCTCCGGCTTGGGTTCCGGCGTCGGCTCTGGTTCGGGTGTCGGTGTCGGTTCTGGTGTTGGTTCAGACATTTGCTGTCTCCTGTTCTGGTTCCTCTGCGGGTTCTGCCACTGGCGGCGCTTCCTCGGTAGGTACCGCCTCGACTATTTCTTCAGCCTTCGCCAAGCCGACCTCATCCATGAGTGCATCGAGGTCCACCACCTCGGCCCGCTTGGCGACGATCTGCTCGACAAGTGAACGTTTCCAGAGCGTTGTCTCTCGATTGATCGGACCCGGATTGAGCCGTACCGTACCAGCCGCCTCGCTGCCCAGCACCAGGCGCAGATATGGCTGAAGGGCCTGACGATCAAACTCCTGAGTGAGAAACTCATGGGTCATCTCCATCGCCTGCAGCGCCAAGTTCTGATGCGCCATGGCCTCGGCCTTGGTGCCGAACTCCCCTTCGAGGATCGCACGCTCCGGCAGCCCGAACGCACGAACCATCAGCGCGTCGAGGTATCGGCTCCGCTCGATGAACGCCGCCTGCCTGGGGCTGCTGTCGCTCAGGAACTCGAAGTGCCACTCAGGGGAAGGCAGCTCGCCGTTGGCTTCGTCCAGGAACTCCGGCTTCCGGTCTGCTATGGCGACCATGCCGCTCGACTCGAACGTCTCAAGCAGCGACTGGGCAAGCGTGCCGTTGTCTGTCTCGGTTCCGTTGGCGTCCAGACTCGTCCCTTCGGGGTAGTGGAGTACCAGGAATGTCCCCGCGACCTTGGCGTCGTACCGTGCAGCCCCGCCGTCCACCTCACGCCAGGCGGCGTAGGTGCTGCGGGCAATCTCGAGGTTCGATGTCCCGTAGGGGTTCTGGGCCTCGCTGTCGAGTCCGAGCCAGATCACCTGATCCGCCGGCAGGATGACCGGCCCGTAGTTGACAAACCCGCGCACGCTCACCCCGGCGAAGTCGCCGCTCGGTGTCACCCTCGCCCGAACGAAGTCGTTGAGCAAGGGCTTGATTTCCAGCGACGGCGTACCGAGTGGGTTCTGCGGGTCAGGCTCACCGAAGTATTGTTCGAAGGCACACCAGCCGAAGTCGTACAGACTCCGCAGAGCATGGGCCATGTACGGGCCTCGCAAGGAGTCGATGCACTCTTGGGCCAGCAGCATAGTCTCGTCGGTGGCATCCTCGCCTTCCAATGACCAGTCGGCCCGAAGCAGGGGGGCCGTACTCAGCTTACGGGCGAGGCTGATCGTGGGGTGGAGGCGCATGCGCCGGTAATACGCGAAGCTGACCGGCATCTTGGGCATGACATCGCTGGTCGTCCAGTACCCGATGGGCCAGAGAGTCGATTGCAATCCTGTTCGTGGCTCAGACATGGGATAGCCTCGCTTGTTCATCCCGGCACTTAGTGGCTATCATTTCGCAGAACTCCGCCAAACATCGTAACGCTTCTGCTTGCTGCTTCCGCTCTGGCCCATAAACAAACATTCTATTGCCCTCTGGCCCTGCCCAAGCATTCCCGAACCAGCGCCCACCCTTTGGATTTTGCTGTAAAGTTAAAATGGGCTTTGTCTTTCTAGGCATGGATAGGTGCCCTCGGTATGACCATCACGCGGCCCGCTGTGTGGCTGCTGATGGGCCGGATCGGGAAGAGCGTCCAGACCAGGTAGCCCAGCGCGTCCGTGCTGTGGGTCAAGTCGCTATTGGCATCGTGAACCTCGGCCCGTAGTCTCAGGTCGTCGATCAGGTGGGTGCAATGCGGGTCCACATGCAGGCGCCTTTGTCCGGCGGCGTTGCAGAGCAGGCGATTGGTTGCGGCTACCCTGTCCACGATGGACGGGTTGCTGCTGCCGATCCGCACGGCGCGACCGGCCTGGATGAATCGCTGGTCGTTGTAAATGGTCAGGTAGTCGGACTGGCTGGCGCTCGTCTTGCGCGCCCTGCTGGTGGCGTCACCGGTGAACAGCCAGCCGCCGTAGTGATCCTCGTACCGTCCATGCAAGGCATCCAGCGTCTTGGCAGTGTTCGTATTGCGGATGAATATCTCGTCGAACACCTCGATGCGATCGCCGTAGCGATGAGCCAGCACCCAGCACATGGGGTTGACGTTGAAGTCGCAGCTGACATAGATCTTCTCGGCGGGGTCGTAGCCGCAGGGCCTCACCGACTCGATAGGACTGAACCCGCTGAACAGCACGCCCTGAGTATCAATCCACTTGGCCCCGTACTGCTCCTCGTAGTCCTCTGCCGATAGGGCCTGCTTGGCCGCGTCCACTTCGTCGGCGGTGAGAATGTCAGCGGACGGCCACCAGTAGGCGGCACTGTCGGGTGCCTCTCCGTTCTTGGCCTGCTCCCATGCCAGCCGGAACTCAGCAGCACCCACACCGAACCGCTTGGGGACCCCGATCCGCCAGCACCAGCCCCGGTGGGAGGACAGGGCCGGTCTGATGGATCGGGCGAAAGCGCCGGGTCGAATGTCGCAGCACTCGTCTACGATACCGCCCGCGTACTGGTTGCCCTCGATGCGCTGCGGCTTGTCGAGGCCGGTGAGGTACAGCGTCGAGCCGAATACCGTGTGGATGCTGTTGTCGCTCTCGCTGATACTCGATACCCAGTCAAGCGGGCAGAGCTTCTTGAGGTCCTCCCACCAGACCCGGCGCGCCTGGTCGTGTGTGGGTGCGGCTGCGAAGTAGAGTGGTTCGGGGTTGCCTGGTGTCGGCTCGGACAGGGCGAGGATGATGCGGCGCTTGGCGAGTTCGGTCTTGCCGCTGCCACGGCCAGCCGCCACCAGCTTGAATCGGTGAGGGTCATTCCAGAGGCGGTCCTGCTCAGGGTGGGGGCGCAGAGGATACCAGCGCTCGGGCAGGCTCATAGTCGGCCCCCCTTGCGTTGCATCTCGATGACCTGCTCTGCTACGCTCTCCCTGCTGATGGAGGTGGTGACATCCATCTCTTTGGGGATCAGGTGACGGATCAAGCTGGTGAACAGATCTACGGGGAGTTCTTCCAGGAAGTCAACGCCTCCCCGGCGATGGTACGCTTCGAGGAGGTCGTTGACGATGTGTCGCCGATCCCGTATGCCCTTGGGGCGGCCGGAAGGGTTGCCGGATTGGCCGGGCTGGAACTGCCAGGGCTTGTTACTCTTCCCCGACTGATCCGAAGAGTTATTAGGCGAGTTATCAGCTTCTCTAATCACGCCCGCGATTGTCGGACGTGATTAGGCAGCCTGTCTATCGGAAATCTTCACAAATGCGAAGTTTTATTTTTGTTCGGGCATGTCGCTCGCTTCCTCGATAGCCCTGTCTCTCGATTCCTTGCTGGGATAGACGGCCCAGTCGCCGCCTTCTGGCGTTGGCGGGCCTTTGTAACCTGCCTGGCAATCGAACACGTCAGGCATGCCGCAGGGCATCAGATCGTCCAGCAGGCACCCGCATTCGCCCGGCAGGCACAGCCCATCGAACCCATTGGCCTTGAGGTACTCGGCGGTGATGTGGTATATGTTCATGTCAGCTCTCCTTTAAAATGGTTCACTGTCGTGGTTTACGGGTACCATGCCCCGCAGTTCATATTTTCGCTGCTGCATGTCCTGGTCGGTCAGTTCCTCACCGTACAGGCCAGCAGTAATTATCTGCCAGTCGCCGCCGTGGTGGGTTTCGAGCGCCTGGCGGTGCTGCTCGAGGTGCCGGCGGATCGTGTTCTCATCGGGCAGATCGCGGTCGGTTCGGTAGTGGAGAGTCTCCCAGTGGCCGAGTACCGACGGTTTGGTCGGGTGGCTCACGCACTGGACGTAGAGGCCAGTGTGACCCTCGTGGATACCGCTAGTGGCGCGAGTGCCTGTCATCTGGCCCAGCAGGGTAAGCACCTGGGCGCGTTTGGGTCCGCGCCAGTCGGTGGTGGTGTTGAGTTCCTGGAGCGCCTCGCAGGCGATTTTGGGCGCATGGATACGCGAGAGGAGACGCCGCCAAGCGTCGATATCGGCCTCGTCGGGTTTCCATTGAGGCCATAGGTTTCTTGCGTAGGTCAGAACGGCCTGTGTTTCATCCTCGGTCATCGTCCTGCTCCATTCCAAAGCATGTCTGCCACCGCTCTTTCGCTTCCTCGTAGGTTTCCCCGCCAACGAACACGTCGTGACAGTCGCCACTTCGGCCATAACAACCCACTCCCCGACTCAACACAAACGCAGAGGGCTTTCGCCCGCAAACAGGGCAGCGAGCTAGTTCACTCAGTCTCATGGTCTTTCTCCTTCTTTGCCTTGTCGAATACTCGTTTGAGCCGTGCCTGGAACTCTTCCTCGGTCTCCGGCTCGTCATGGGCCTTGCCTGCCTTGCCCTTATCCTCGAAGATTCCGGTCCAGCCCATCGTGATGCTATGCTCGATGGCGGCGATAGCTCTGGCCTCTCCCCATGCCTCGCATTGCTTGAGTGCTCTGGCCACCGCGGTGGGTGTCAGGGTGGATCTCTTTTCTTTGCGATGTTGGATATAGGAACCCCAAGTTTCCCTGAATGCCGGAGTGTCGAGTTCAAATGGTAAATCGAGGGTCGCGCACTGGGTCTTCTTACTGGGTCTTTTATTGGGTCTGTCTGATATGTCCGCATTTTGCGGACGCTTCTGTCCGCATTTTGCGGACACCCCGGCGCATTTTGCGGACACTTGACTGTCCGCATTTTGCACCGGTGCATTTTGCGACTGTCCGCATTTTGCGGACACTTTGTATTTGTTGCCTTGCCCTTTGTTTCCTCCGATTATTGTGATTTCTCCGAGTTCCGCGAGCCTGTCGAGCGACCGGAAGATAGTGGCTTTGTCCACTCCAAGTTCTCTTGCTATGGTCCTACCGCCAGGCCAGCAATGGCCGTTGTGGCCCTGCTTGTCGGTGAGGTAGGCCAGCACGATCTTGTCGGTAAGGATCAGGTCGCCTCTGGCGAGAAGTGGCTTGGGAAGTTTTATGAATTGCTCAGCCATGCCTGTCGTTTTCTATCCAGCCCCGCCCGCGACGCCCGCCCGTGGTCGTGACAACCATATTGCCGACAGGCAGAGAGGTTCCACGAACAGGCGTCGGGAGTGAGGCTGAATGGTTTTCTGGTTGTCACGTTGGTTATCCTACCCGCCCCGCCGGCGGGTGTCAAGCGGGCTACTCCTGAAACAGCGGCTCGCCGCGTCTGGCTCGCATGGCGTACATCTTCAGCCGCCTCTTAAGTTCTGTTGGGTCCATTTCTTCCGAGTCAGATCGGAAGCTGATACCTTCCAGCCTCCTCGATGTCTTGTAGGCTTCCAGGCGTCTCTGCCGGTAGGCAACCTCGGCCTGGCTGACGACGGTTACAATCCTCGCTCCGGTTCGCATGGTGAGTCCTCCAATTGGGTTATGGTGATCTCAACACGGGGGTTCTGGCGGTCGATGCATTTGATGGGTGGCAGGGTGACAACCCCCACGTCGTCCGCCAGCAGGCCGCTGTCAGCCATGCCGTCACGGTAGGGCTTCAGACTGGCGATGAGGTTGTCATCGTCCCGCCTGCGGTTGGTGGTGTGGTAGAACGTCGCTCTAAGCGTCGAACGCCGCCAACGGGGGCAATCGCCCTTGAGAGCCGCAAAAGTCCACCAGCGGGCAGCCTCGCGGCATTTACGGGTATCTCTGGCCTTGACCGCCCAGTGACATCGGGCGTTCGGGCTGAGGCTCTTGGGCGGCAACGGCAAGGATATGGTCACTGAGTTCATTCAGCGGATTCCCCGTCTTGTTCCTCAATCAGTGAGAGTTCGTGCCTCAACTGGTTAGCATAATCCGTTATTGGTGATCCCATACGATTGTATGGCCTGCGCGCACTGAGGCATTTCATCAGCTCCAGGCATTGGGCCATGTTTAGATTAACACTGATTGTCTGACCTCCCTTGGATGCAGACAATCCTATGGACGTGCCGTGACTGTAAATAATCACATCGTCTGGCGTTTCAAGGTGTATCGTAATCATGGTTCACGCTCCTTAATAAGCCCTCCCTGCCGGGGGTCGGCGTTCTCGTTCACCGGCCCCCGGCCCGTTGGGAGGATGCGGTTATCAGAAGGGGATGTCGTCGTCGGGCTGAGACTGGCCCATCTCGCTTACCATCGCCTTGACAATGAGGGTGGCCTGCCCAGGGTTCTGCGCCCAACTGGTCAGCCCTGCGCCCTTGAGCCGGTTCACCAATGCCGCCTGGTCGATGTCATGCTCCGCAGCGAGGGCGAATGCCTCATCCTTCGTCAGTGGGTTGGTATCCGCCGGCGGGGACTCAATGGCCCCCGTGATCGCCCGCAGCCGCAGCCCGCCGACTCTCTGTCCCTTGTGCATAACGTTCGGATCCACGTAGACCTCGACCGGCTTGCCTCGCCAATCGTCGGAGTCGTCCCCGTACAGGTCTCTGAGGAACATACGGTTCGTCACGTTCAGGACCATAGGCTTTACCCCGTGGTCGGACCAACTCAGAACCGGCTCGGTTTTCCCGTCTGGCATTTCCTCCATGTAGGCCGTTTCCATAGTCAGCCTCAGCGGATTGACTGCATCCTTGCGACTCAGGTAGGCCGACTCGTGCATCTCTGATACTTTCAGTCCCATGATTCTACTCTCCTTCTATTTTGGGGTTGTACGGGTCAATGCCAAGAAACTCCTTGGCGGTCAGTGCTGGTTTGGGTGCCGGTACGGGCAGTTCATCCACCGGCATGGACTCCGGGCCGATGTAGAACGTCTCGCGGGCCGGGGTATGCTCCACATGGCAACCGGGAGGCGTGTCGCCGTGTGCCTTGTAATACTGGTTCAGGCCGCTCATGTCGATGGACCGCCTGATATACTCCGGGTGGTGCTGGGTTGCCCACTGAATCGCTGCGGCCTCGTCCTCGACCACCAGACGTTCGCGGGCGGGTACGGTGCGGAACCCCGCCCTGCCCGTGGCGTAGGTGACGGACTTCTTTTTGGCGGGGGTTTCCTTCACTACCTGATCCCGGATCGCCGTGCCGAACTTCCAGAGCAGCCCGGCCCTGCGGCCCTTGATCTCGGACAGAAGGAACGCGAGGTGGGCCTTGGCCCGCTCCTTGATTTCGTCCTCTGCCGTGTCCAGTTCGTGCAGCAGGCCCACGGCCCATTCCGCGAGGTTCCAGTGCTCGCCCGCCCGTGCCTGCTCGCATTGCTGGCGGATCGCCACATCTATCGCGTACTGCTCAACTTCTTCCACTTCCGGTATGTAGCTCATTGCATTTGCTCCCTTCGTCGTTTCTCGGCGATCATGGCATCGGCCTGTCTGTATGCAAAATCAGCCGCGTCGGCGTAGGCGTAATCCTTTTCTGGGTTCGCCAACAGCCCCGCCAACGCCTGCCCGGCGAAATAATCCAGCAGAGTCATGCCGATCTCAGGTTCAAAGTTTTCTGTCTCTGGATTTGGGAACGCTTGCCCACCACGGTCACAATATTTATTGTTCATTTTGCAATCCTTTCGATTTTCCAGCCGGGCCATATTGTAGCCCAGGCCAAATCGGCCCCGGTCAGGTCGGCCCCGGTCAGGTTGGCCCCGACCAAATCGGCCCCGGTCAGGTTGGCCCCGGTCAGGTCGGCCCCGGTCAAATCGTCCCCGGTCAAATCAGCCCCGGTCAGGTTGGCCTCGACCAAATCGGCCCCGGTCAGGTTGGCCCCGGTCAAATCAGCCCCGGTCAGGTTGGCCCGGGTCAGGTTGGCCACGGTCAGGTTGGCCCGGGTCAGGTTGGCCACGGTCAGGTTGGCCCCGGTCAGGTCGGCCCCGGTCAAATCGGCCCCGGTCAAATCGGCTTTCTTTCCTACGTTTCCACGCAACCAATTCGCGTGTTCGCCCAGTATGGTTTTGAGTTTCTCCGCGTTCATCTTGCGTATTCTCCGTTCAAGAGCGCCGCCTCGTCGGGCAGCAGCTTAACGACGCGAACGCGGTTCCAGGTTGTCAATATATCGGCAGCCTTCCTCGCTTCCGCCCGTGTCGCGCATCGGGCCACGATGGTCCACGGCCCGCCGATGTGCTTTTGGATAATCACGATCCACTTTACCACTGTTCATCTCCTTTCCGATCCCTGACAGGATCACCACCAGCCCGAACAGCCCGACGCCGATGCCGAGCCTACGCATGGCATAGCGGCGTGGGAGCGGAAAGCTAACCATTGCCATATGCCCCTACAGATATGCCGGTGTGAGCTACGAGCCTTTCAGCGGCGTCAAGGTTTGGGTCGGTGCGAGAGAAAAAACCGGCAGGCTCAAAGCCCCGAAATCCGTCAATGGCCTTGCGATATATCCACAATCCAGACCAAAGCCCGCTTGATGGGCGGTAGGTAGCATGGCGAAACTCGCCAGAGGCTAACAATTCCTTTAGTTCGTTAATCGTCATCGTTCTATCCTTTCCAGTTAGCAGTTATTAAATAGCGTCGGTTACTGGGTTGTCTTTTGCCCGGCCATTGCGTGTATTACGCATGGGTTCGCCCCCATTCCGTCAGCAGGGCCGCGCGGGCCTCGTCACGTTCGCCCAGTGCCTCTCTGAGCCTGCGCGCGACTTCCTCAAATACGTCCTGTTTCAGCTTCATGGCGTTGCGGTATCGGTTCTCGGATTCCTTGATCTCTTGCCGGAGTCTGGCGTTCTCGGCTTCCAGCTTGGCAATCGCGGCCTCTTGCTCTGCCAGTTCCAGAGCGGTCGTGCAGGTGATCGGATACAACTGGAAGCGGCCTTCACAATGCGGGCATTCCACCTTGCCGTCGCCCCGGTCGATCCACGGCAGATTCGCCTGCTTGCACTCAGGGCAGACAATATCGACTGGCTCGTTGTTGGGGTTTCCGTCATAATGACTCATGGTCGATCTCCTGTTAGTTCGTTGCGTGATCTCGCGGTATTGCGAAACGCATTCCCTGCGGCAGGTGCTGGACAGCTCGTCGAAATCGCTCTCGCCAGTCACAATCGGCCCGGCATCCTCGAAATGGCAATCGTCCCACCCGTTGGCCTCACAGGCAGCATAAAACGCTGCCTCGGTCATTACGCAGGGATTCGTGGCGTACAGGTCGTTCGTGATGAGTCTGATTGTCTCGTTCTTCATGGCAGGTCTCCTGAATTGCGAACCGCCATCCCGCCGCTGCGCTTGACCTGCCAGGGTAGGAGCGTGCGCACGGGAGGCGGCTCGTTGTTTCGTTGTGTGGCTGACTGGCAGGTCATTGTTCATACTTATATTATTGGCAGGATCGCCGGATTTGTCCACTACATTCTGCTATTTTTTGCAGATAAGAAGGGCTTATGATACGTCGATATAATCAGCCTCGGCCATCTGCGGGAAGCCCTTGCAGGTGATCCGAACGTGGAGGCCGTTGGCGATGCTCGCCCCGCCGAACTCGCACTTGAGTTCACCATTGGCCGTGTCGTCCAGGTAGAACTGAATCGTCTGGCCTGCCGCGTCGTAATTGTAGATGTCGATTTCCGTACTGCCAGTTGGCAGAATGCCGGAGTAGTGAGCGCCCACCGCCGTCATACCATCCGCGTAGTCCGTGTCCTGTTCGCCTGCGCCGACTTCGTTGGTGGAGACCATCACCGTGTACCAGATCACCCGGCCCCGCCAGTCGCGGGCATCGACCGTCACCGTGTCCGCCGCGCTGACCTCGTACTGCTTGTCAACCTCGACGGGCGTTACCTCGCTGCCGATAATCCTCGAATTGATGACGTAGGCCAGCCCTTCATGCCCGTCGATGACATTGACCACTACCCTGTCGCCAATGGCGAACGTGGGCGGGTCGTTTTCCTCGTGGCCGATGTCGATGAGGTAGGGCCAATCCTCGTTGTTGCCAAGTATGCCGAGTTCGGTATATGTCGCCTCGCCGGTCGCCGAGTACGTCACGGCGAGGGCCTGCCAGTCGTAGAACACATGGCCGCCGGATTCCGTCACGTCCTCGATCTGCGCGATGAACGCCTGCCCAGGTCGGTACAGGTCGGGCATCCCATAAACCGTCACCGCGTTGTCACGGCGGAGCTGCTCGATCACCAGCCGATTCTCGCGGGCACTGGGCCGGTCATTCTTGTGAGGGAGCCTATACGGCATAGTAAAGCCTCAGATCAAAACTCAGCGGTGCAGCCCTGAAGTTCACAGGGTCTTTGACCACCTGGGGCCTCGATGCTCCATAGGGCTGGTCCGTGGGGTTCACTGTCATTGTTCGCTTGGTAGGCCAAGCCAGTTTCATTCCTGCCGGGATGGTGATGTCGCCAGGGACGACGCCGAGCGTAGGGTCCATGAATAGGATGATCGGATCATGTCCCAGCGGGTCAAGTATCCACTCCGCCTCGATAATGTAGGAGTTCTCCCGGTTGCGGGAATAGACCCGCATGGACGAACAGAGGAACGGGCCTGCCGGGATCGCCGGGAAGCCGCCACTGGTGTCAGTGTCCGCCGCGTTCACATGGTTGACGTAGGTGGCAGGCCAGAGTTGAGGATGCACACTCATCTTGTTGGCTTCCTCGGCGCTGACCTGTCGGCGGCCTATGATGTGCGGGCGATTGACGAATCCAGGGACCGTGACACCCCGATTATATCGCCGCTGGTTCCAGTCCTCATCCCACTGGGCATCTGAATATGACGACGGCTGGTACTGAACCTTGATCTGGTCCTGGTTCACGTCGATTCCGCGAGGTTCACGGATCGTGCTGGAATAGGTTTCGGTCAGCCAGGCCCCGTCGAACTGTGGGGTGTCATTCACTCCCCATGTAACCGTGACCGCAGCGCGGGCCTTGGCGAGCAGCTTTACATCCATTCGAAGCACGGACAGGAGAATATCGTCCACGTCGAGCAGGCTGGCGAGGGTGTACCCCGTAGCGGCGATAGCCTCCTCTTTCTGTCCAAGTTCGGTTGCCGCCGTCATCCCGTCCACATAGATGACCTCGACAACGCCGTATGTACCGTCGTCAAACAGGGCGAGGCTGCTGCCTTCCGGGAAGATGCTCTTAGTTGTCGCCATGTTATTTTCCTACGGTCGTTGGGTTTATACCCTTGAGGGCGGTGGTCAGTTCGTTCATGGCCGCTGTGAGGCTGGCCGATGCGGTGATCTGGTCGGGCGCGGGTGCCTGCCCCGGCCCTGCTGGACCACGGGCGAAGCTCGCATACGACGTGCCGACACTTGGCGCAAGCCGCAGCGAGTAGGCCCGGATCAAATCCTTACCCGCCTGCTCCTCCTGAGTCGCCACGCCTGCTCGCAATTTTGCTTCGGCACCGAGGACCATCGGGCTTTCCAGCCGCGCCCGGCTCTCCCTGTCCATCCTCAGCCGCTCGCGGGCCATCTCGATATCTTCGCCGGCCCGCTCCCGCGTGACAGCCGACATCACGCCGCCGCCGATGGGCAATCGTGCCGCTGCCGCTTCCGCCGCCCGGACTCCGGCTTCCGATTCCGCCACACGCGAGCCGAGTACCTGACGGGCCTGGGCAAGCTCCTGCAGCCTCGCGCCCGCCCCTGTGGCTCTGAGTCCCAATATCTGCTGCTGGTACTGCTCCTGGGCCGGATCGGCTGCAAACCGCTCGCGGAGTCGACCCTGAGCAATGGCGAGGGCCTGCGTATCGCCCGCCGTGTGCATCTGCGGAATCCGGCTTTCGATGATCGCCGCCGCCGCTGCAATGTGGCGAGTACCTATTTGCTGCTGCCTCGCCTCATGCGCCGCCTGAGCCATCCCGCCGAGAGCGCCGCCGACCAGCGGGACACTCTTGAGGTATTCTGCCGTCGCGGAAAAACTGGCCTGAGTCTGCAACGCCTTGGACAGTTCGCCACGGGCGCGAGACTCTTGTATCAGAGCCTGCGTGGTGGTGGTTTTAATGACAGACGACATGGCCGTAAGGGCCGAATTAACGGCACCGACTACACCATAAAGGCCCGCCATTTGCTTTTGGAAGGTCGCAACGGCATTGCCACCACCGCCACCCGAAGGAGCACCCACGGCCCCGCCGGCGGCCTCACCGATACCGGACGGGCCGTAGAACTGCGGCGCGATGTCCGTCTGTGCGGTGCTCAGCCGCTTGAGACGATATACTCCGGCGTTTACGTTCAGTGCCATGTCAGATTTCGTATTTCTGCCGGAAATGCTCTGCTACCAGATCATCTCCGCTGTCCTGTTCGACCCGTGCCAGTCCCGTCACGTCCAGTATCCTGTCCAGATACGCCATCATTTCTCGGTAGGTAAGTCCTCGCCAGTCGAGGCCGGGGTAGAAGTAAGCGCAGTAGGCGAGGTGGGTTCGCCAGTTGGACCGCTCCTGGGAGGGTCCGGGCGCTGCTCATCCCCCGCAACCACGCCCGCTTTCGCGCCTCGCTTGACTTCCAGCAGATCGTACACCACCTGGACCAGCTCGTCCGTCCACGCAAGGCCCATGATTCGGGCCATCGTCATATCTGGGTGCCTGTGATGGATCGCCGTCCAGAGGGTGAGCGCCTGCCCGCGGGCCGTTACCAGCAGCCACGGGAGCAGTTGCCCAGGCGTCTGAGGCTCCACGGCGTTGCGGGCCTCCTGATCCGGTGCCGCTTCCCGCTGTTCCTGGGCCAATGCCTGCGAGATACCCTCTAAATCGCCCAAGGATAGCTTCTGAGCGATGATCTCCTCATCTTCGATGGTCAGGGCGTATTCGTGGCAAGATGCGTCTAAGAGCCTCATAGCGTGCCTTCTCCGATTAAGTTGTAGGTGTCCACCTGTCCGAACATGGCCTCACCCTCGGCGTCCATCTCGGATCGGTTCACCAGCCGCGTCTGAATCGACCGCCAGCCGGTAGCCGTCAGATTGGCCTGGTGCAATGCTTCTTTGGTCAAATCCATCAGATCCCGCATCGCCACCGTGCCGAGAGCGGACAGCGTGAAATGATAGACCTTGACGGTCCCGGTGATCTGGTCCACCGAACCGGCCGCGCCGGGCATGTGGGTCGTGACGTTGATCGGGGCCACGTCGAATACGACTACGGGGAAGTCCGCCTCGGTGAGGTTCGGAGGCGCGTAGGCATCGTAGGCCGGTGCCACGCCGGGGACTGCATCCAGCGCGTCGCGGATCGCGGCAACCAGATTGCCCAGTTGAGCAGCCATGAATTAACTCCACGCATCTGCAACGGCACCGCAGGAAGCGAACCGGAAACGACATACGCTGTTGTTCTGGCCTTCCTCGGCCCTCTCCAACTCCACCGCCGTCACGATGGCATTGAACGTAAGGGTCTTGCCGCTTGCTACGGTGAGGACCACCGAACTGACCAGGGCGCTCCCAACGCCGAACGCGGTATCGAGCAGGCCGGTGGGCATGGGGGCCGTGGTGCTGATGACGCCTACCGCGTCACCGATCAGCCGCCCGTTGATCGCCTTGCCGTCGATCCATCCGGCATCCTCAAACCCGGTGGTGTTCAGTTCCGCGACCTGGATCGTCGCACGCCAACTCTGGAACATGCATTTGAAGTCACCGATGGAGACGTTTCCGCCGGTGCCGGTGAGTGGTGTCGCTTTTGCCATCGTTCTGACTCCTACAAGCTGTCGGTCAAGTTGACCGTCTGGAAGATTCCCGCGTTCTGGTTATTGTTCACGCCGCCCACCTTGTAGACGGTACTGCCGATCTGGATTTTGTCCTTGTCGCTGATCGTCACATCGAACCCGCAGAACATCGTCGCGGTATACGTTACGTCGTTGCCGTGGATGGTCCGATCCTCCATCATCCCGTCTGTCACCACGCGGGCCTTGAACGTGCCCGCCGAGGTGAACGCCTCGGTCACGCCGCCCTGCCGGTCCTGCGCGTTGGTCTCCCGGAGGAGAGTAGCTGTGACGTTGAACAGATGTTTCGGAGTTTTCACGCGTCCACGGTTCCTATGATGATGACATTGACGGTCGCTGCGTTCACGCCGTCGGCGTTGGTGATGACCAGCGTATGACCCGACCCGACCGCCGCAATCGCCTTCGGGGAGGCATGGACGCACATTCCGCCTGCGTCCAGCAGTTCGGCATCGGAGGCGTCGTTAAACCATGCGATCCACGTGCCGGTCCCGATAATGATCTGGGCATCGTCGGATACGTTGCGGATAATCACCGCCTTGATGTCGTCGAACCCCGTCGCCGTCCCAAATGGGTTGAGACAGGTGGACAGGTTGATTGTCTCAGACGCGCTTGCGGCAATGGTGAACTGATCGTGAAATATCTGGTCGGCCTCCCCGGCCACGTCGGGGTCATCCCCAAACGTGTATTCCAACGACGGGCGGTACTGGAGCGTGTCCTGCGGGGTACTCAGGTCCAAGGCTTTCTGCGCCGTCATGGACACGTCGAGGTAGATTCTTCCGGCAAGATCGGTCAGGTCGGTAGCCATAGGTCAGTCCTCATCTTCCGCGAGGGTCGCGGTGGTGTCGGTGTTGTGGATGCTTACGGGGATCGCGCAGAGCTGGTGAGGCCGGAGAATGTTCCTGATCGTGGCCAAGCGGGCCTGTACCGCTACCTGGTTGCGCCGGTTGTAGCTGTACTGGCCGAGACTCTCGCTCTCCATGTCCCCGCCCTCCACGATGTCGTCCTCCGTCCATCGGTGGGACAGCAGCATGGAACAGGCGAGTTTCACATCAGCGGGTACGCTGGTCGTGTCCTCGTACTCCCGGCCAAGCCAGTGCTGTATCTGCGAGCTGCACGCCGTGATGAGTTGCAACAGTCTCGCGTCGTCATCTTCGAGAGCGGCCAGCATGGGTTCCCGCTGGGCCTCGGCCACGGTCAAGAGATCGACGAACTCGTCCGCCGGTGTCGCTGGTGTCCCGGTGATAGCCATTATGCAAGCCTCACATACGCATAGGTGTCCCGAATGTTGCGCCAGAATGCCTTACCGACCGATCCGGCCTTGATCAGCGAGGTGACCGCCGCCTGCGACACGTCGAAGTAATCATAGAGCGAACCGTTCTTGAACTTGATCCGCAGGAGACCGCCGCCCTGTTCGTTGGGACTCCATCCGACCCAACTGATCGCGGACGAACTGACATTCAGCCTGTGGAAGCCGAGAGACTCCTTGCCGCGGGACTTCCGCTTGCTGGTCAGTTTCTTGAGTAGCCTTGAACGCGACGGGGCTTGGATTAGTACCTGTCTCATTCCGTCACTTCCTCCGTGCCTGGATTGTCGAAGTTGTACTTACTTTTCTCGCACTTGACATAGTACGTCCCGGCGTCGAGGTAGAACGTCACCACGCCAAACGCGTCGGTGATCCCGTTGGCCACCAGATTGGTCATCGCCTCCTCGGTGTAGACCCATACCTGTACGTTGCCAATCGGGTCATCGTCGGGGTCGAGCACGGTCACATCATGCTCGATGGCACCGCTGCCTGCCCCCACGTCGAGGGCGGCAATCGCTGCGGGGATCGTGGTGCCAGTATCAGCGAGAATCAGAGCCAGGTGACTACCAGCCGCCTCGATGGCCGTCTTGACATCAGCCGCGTCGTGAGTGCTGTTGCCGCTCATGCTGCCGGTAATGTCCACCGTCCACGTTGTCACCGCGTCCAGCCCGTCAGACGCGAGTTTGAACCCGGCCTTATCGCTGACGGTAACGCTGGTGGCCGTGATCCATGCCGAATCACCGTGGCTCTTCAGAGCCGACAAGCCGTAGGTTTCGTTGGCCAGGATGGTGTTGTTGTCGGCGGATTGGTTGACCGATTCAGCGGTGAACACCGGCGTCTCCACGTCGAAGAACTTCTTGAAGCCAGCCGCCAGTTGCCCCTCCGTCTCCGTCAGGCCCGTTCCCTTGATCTTGGTCAGGTCGGCTTCATCCCACCGATTCTCGATACTGAACGTCGCCAGCACCTCGCCCGTCACGTCCACGCTGTCCACGTCGCCATCGGTCAGGACGATGGCGTAGTCCTCGCCCGTCTCGTAGAACGCATCCGCGCTCAAATCTACCTTGACGTTGTTCAGCCCAGTCACGCCGTCGAAATCGGCGCTGAGCGTAACGCCGGTAGCCGTCTCGGAGTCCGTCGCGTTGGACTTGTAGACCTTGACCACGCCGTTGGTCATCGTGGACGGTGCGCCGTCGCTGTCACGGGTCGTGAACTTATAGTTCAGGTCCGCGTAATCTTCTTTGTAGTCGCCTAAGTATGGCATGGGTTATCCTACCAATCCGCCGCCTGGGCCTACGAGTTTGCCACATCCGCCGCCCGCCGCCGCTTCCGACTGCAACGCCCCGATGTCCGCATAGCCGACGTTCGTCCCGTCCAGCATCGTGCCGGGGAAGCCAGTGGCCTTGAGCAGCGCCCCGCCGCCAGCAGCACTGTTCAAGCTGAAGTCATGCCCCGCCGCGCTGGTGAATGGGTCTGCCGTATGGTTCACCTCGCCTATCGGGTCGCTGAGGATGTTCGCGTCTCGGGCACTTACGCCCATGCTGTCGGTGCGGATGGCGTTGTTCGCCTCGGTGATGAACGTGGACGCCGACCCCTCGATGGCGTACTGGTTCAGGTCGTCAAAGATGATGTTGGTAATGACCACATTGCGAATTGCTCCATTTATTTTCACTCCACTACCCGATGTAGAATGATACAACACGCATCCATCCACGACAGACGCATGGCCATTGAACAAAATGCAATCGTTTACTGTACTCTCAACAATGCACTGGCTAACAGTAGAGTAATTACTAAATGTAATTCCAATATTGTCACAGGCGCGAACATAACATCCCACAATCATACAGAACGAGAATCCATTGATGGCATAGTCGGTCGCGGACTCGACATAGCAGTCCCGGATTGTATTCGCGGTGCCGAGCATTTTTATTCCGTCTGCGGTAGTTCCGGTCGCCTTGACCCACAGCCTGTCGAACACGCTATAATCTGCGTTTACATGAATAGCATCCTTGCCATTCGTCTCCGCCAGTATCTTCAGATTGCGAATCCGCAGGTAGTCTATTCCGCCCGCAGCGTAAATCGTCCCATTATTCGACGCCCCTGCCCCGCCGTCGATGATGGGCGGCGTGAACGTGCCTGAGTTGTCGCACTCGTCGCCAGCGGTCGCGTAGTAGCCCTCGAACGTCAGCGGGCAGGCAACCGTGCCGCCACTGATTATCTCGAACTCCCCGTCGTCAACGGCTGCATACGTTCCCGGCCCGATGTTTACTCGCGGCGGGTCGCCGTCGTCGTTCACGAACGATGTGGTAATTGCCTGCGTAGCCGCGTAGCAAGTGTCCCACGGCCCTTTGACTTTGACTTTCTTTTCGGTCAGTGCCGTAAACTGCACGGCTCCCACCATGTTTTGCACTACGATTACATCATCTGAGGTGACACTATTGACGCGAGCAAGCTCCGCCGCGCCCTCATAATCCCAGCAAAGGAAATCATCCTTTGCTACGCCAGCAAACCCGTCGGTGCCTTGATCCGTCAGCGTATGTACGCCCGCACCATCATGTACAGCGTCCACATCATCGACGACAATCGGCGCGCCTGTGCTGCTGCCGCCGTTAGTGGCACTGGCATCACCGCTTTTCGTGACGTAGAACTCGGTAAAACTGTTGAAGGCCATTATCGCACCCCCTCGTTCCGTGCCTTCTTCATCTCGTAATACGAGAGAACCTGTAGCACGAGCAGGGCGAGCCACACCCAAAGTGGAATCTCAATCGTTGTGAAGAAGAAGGCCATTATCTACTTGCCTCCACCGTTGCGGCTATCGTGTCAAGACTCAGCTTCACCAGCTTGTCATCCACCCACGCCAGCTCATCCTCTGTCAGCTTCGCCTCTATCGCCGTCTTCATCGCCACCTCGGCGGCCTCCGCTTCCTCAGGCTCAAGCACGTTGATCACCTTCCGCCGCACGGCAACGTAAAAGAAATCCGCAGGACTGTTCCCGTTCTTCTCAATGGTCACGCCAGCCAAAGCCGCAATATCGGCGTACCCCATGGCCGCCACGTCGGCAGCGGTAAGCAACTGCTGCCTCGCAGCCGCCAGGGCAATCTTGTTGTAGTCGCTCGGAGTGTCTGCTGAACTGTCATCCATCTGTCACCTACTTCTTGGCTTTGGTTGCCTTCGCGGGTTCGCCGTCGTCCCACTTCTTTTTGCTGGCCTTGCGGTTCTTGGTCACGCTCTCCAGCTCGGCCTTGGTCACGGGAACGCCAGTGCGAATGAGCCGGTCCAGCAGGTCCAGCGTTCCGATAATCGCGCCCGTCACATCTTTGCTGCCGGCCAGAAACGCGAGTTGCTTTGTTTTCTCAATCAGTTGGTAGGGAGAATAATTAGTCATCGGTTCTTTGCTCCTGTTCTTTGCTTGCCTCTGCCTGTATCTGGATTCTCAGCAGATCGTCCAGGATG
>Ga0272444_10002132_pt1 | contig 18539 bp, 12 predicted proteins | sample SSMForm13_FD_201033 | JGI IMG/M metagenome (GOLD analysis project Ga0272444, IMG submission 201033) | Marine sediment archaeal communities from Little Sippewissett salt marsh, Falmouth, MA, United States - SSM-Form-13 | ecosystem: Environmental > Aquatic > Marine > Wetlands > Sediment ... | reverse complement strand
TTGTGGGACAACCCCGACCCGACATCCCCCGAGCGGGAATTCTCGCTCGCCCCGGACTACCTTCCTCGGGAGCTTCCCGGTGGAATGGCGCTGGGGCAGATCCGCAGCCCGTACGTTTCCGGCTCGAGGTACGACTCCTCCGCGCTGAGCAGCGAATCAGAACTGCGAGACTTCACGCGTTTCACGATCGTGTTCTCCCCGAGCGGATCGGTCGTCAAATACGTCCCCGGAGGCGCGGTGTACTTCGACAATGCGGACATCTTCACCGCATCGACCCCGCCGCTGTCGGATACGGGCGCTGAGTTGTGGCAAAACCTCGGGCCGGAATCGTCCGGACAGACCGCCGTGGCGCTTTTCAGCTACCCCGAGGCGAGAAGCGCCCTTCCCAACACTGCCGATTACCTCACCCGGGAAGCGCCCCAGTGGATACTCATTAACATGTGCACGGGGCAGTTGTTTGCGAGACAGTAGTGATGAGTCCATACCCCGGTCAATGCCATCTTCCGACGACGCCTCGGCGCGGCGCGTTCACGCTGGCCGAGCTACTGATCGCGATCGGGATACTCGGAGTCTGCATGACGCTCGGGGCGACGCTGTTCCCCCTGGCGATCCGCGCCCACGAGGAATCCGTCGGGGACACCGTCGGAACGATGATCTGCCAGAGCGCCCTTACTGTCGCCAGGGCCTCGCTGAAACCTGCGGACGTGGGGTCAAACCTGGACGACGTCACCGACGTGTCAGGCGAATACGCATACTGTGTTCCTGCCCCGACGACCGACAAACCCACAGGCTCGGGCAATAGCAATGCCGAATGGACGGAAGTCCCGCCGGGCTCTTCGTCCGGCGAGTATGATCCCGCAACGCTGAAAGGCGCGGTCGTGTTGGCGCGGGAAGTCTCCGAACAAAGACACGATTACCAACTCCTAGCCGTCGCCTACACCAAGGCGGCCGCGGAAAACCGCGTGAAGGCCCAGGAGGTCAACAACCAGCTCAGCATCGTCTTCGATGACGACAGAGCGGGCTACGTCGCCACGGACGAAGGCGGCAACGGCCTGTTCCGCAAAGGCGGCGTGATTATCCTGACAAACGGCGACGTCGTCCACCACGCGATGATCAAAAGCGTTTTCGATTCCAACAACAGGGCGCTGCTGGAAACGCCTTTGCTGCCGGGCAATCCCTTCTGGTTGGTGCTCGAACTTGATTACGAAGGAAACACCCCGCTTGTCCGCAACCCCGTGATGTGCGTAATGTCCACGCGGGCGGCGCTTAGGCCGCAATGACAAAACAATGCCGACAGCACTGAGAAAATCCCGAACCGGACGCGGCGTGACGATGATCGAGCTCCTCGTTGCCGTGGTGATACTCATCATCATCATGCTGGCGTTCGGGATGATTATCACGACGATCCAGGGCACGGTCTCGACCGGGCAGGAGGCGATGCGCTCGAACGCCGCGGCCGCGGCGATAATCGACACGCTTCGTTCGGAGCTTCGCCAAATAACCCAGCACGGTCTGCTCTGCATAACCCAGACAGACACAGCCGACGGATACAAGCCCCTGCTGACCTTCACCACCGCCGGTGTAATCGCCGGCAAGACCGGCAACGCAAGCGCGAACGGAGGGCTTGTCTCAATCGGCATCTGCGAGAATCAGTCCGGGGCGGGCAGTTTCGACGTGCTCTTTGCTCGGAATTGGCTGCTTGCCTCGATGTCAACCGTCCCGGACGCAATGCCTTGGGATCTCGCCCACATCCAGAAATCCGACAGAGACACCCTCAACGGGTACGTGGTTGAGCAGTATTGCGCGATCCCGCCCGACGACGTCCGCATCCCCGCCGGCGACCTGGACGATGTGAACGCGCTCTGGCAGGTGCTCGCGGACGGCTGCGATTGGATCTCCATATTGTGGACCGACGGCGATACGGATACCGAAGGGCTCAAGTGGTACGGCATCGATTACAACCAGGATAGCGAAGCCTACGAGGCAGTCTCCGTTGGTTCGACCGGTGACGAATGGGTAAACGTTTCCTTCGACTCCGCAAGCGTAACGCAGATCGAGTACGACGCGGGCACGGGCGGGGACGACCTCTACCGCGCCCTCTGGACGCACCACAACCAGAACAACTGGCCGCGTGCGATAAAGATAGCCTTCAAGCTTACCGACCACGACAGCCCGTACGAGCTTATCTGCCCGATAGGCGGCTGAGAAAGCCAATGCCAAAAGGTCGGGCGAGCTACTTGCCGAAGGCCCGGCGAAGCCTTGGCAAAGCCGGGTTGCTCGCCGAGACAGACATGAGCCGGAACGTAGGGCGAGCTACTTGTTGCTCGCCGAGACAGACATGAGCCGGAACGTAGGGCGAGCTACTTGTTGCTCGCCGAGACAGACATGAGCCGGAACGTAGGGCGAGCTACTTGTTGCTCGCCGAGACAGACATGATGCCAACACACAGACAATCCGCCCGCCGAGGTTCGGCGCTTCTGATGGCCGTCGGGCTCCTGGTGATACTGGTGATGCTGGGGACGACGTTCCTGATGGTCTCCCGGATGGACGCCACACAGGCCAAGGCCCTGGCGGAAAAGGCCCCCGCCGACCCGCTGGCGGAAGGAATCGTCGAGCAGATTCGCACGATACTCTACGACGACCTCTATATCGGCACGTCCGACGGGCCTTACGCCCAGACCGATTCGGGCGCGGACGGATGGCGGCAGTTCATAGACCACCCGTCGGGCAGTTGGGATTCTTCCGGCGACCCCGTCGGCGACCCCTGGCTGGCAAGTGCGACCTACGAGGACACCGCAAGCGGGACCATCTGGAGACACATCAGCAACATCGACGGCAGCTCGGTCTCGCAATACGACGACGTGCCCATCAATGACGCCGATCTCGTTGACACGGACGGTGACGGAGTTGGCGACGCCAGGCTATACGATACGGGCGTGACGAACGTAGCCGGCGAGGAGTACGCCGCAGCCGTCAGGATCATCGACCTGTCCGGGCTGATAAACGTCAACACTGCCGCGACGCCCACCCCGCTGACCACACCCGTCTGCCCGGTGAACGTCGCCCTGTCCACTTGCCTGGGTGGCTTCTACAATGCCGTCCACGACGCCAGGTGCGGCGGGACGGGCGCTGCCAACGACGCCTTCTACACCAACTCGGCAAGCAGGCTCCTGAGCCCCAGCGGCGCTTACCTTCCATTCTCCATCGGTGACGAGACTTTCCTCCGCTGGGCCAAGCCGCTCTTGGAGAACCCCCCTGTCGCCGTCGGAAGGCTGCACGCGGAAATGGGGTCCATGCCCGACGACTACCGAAGACTGCTTACAACCTTCAACTGCTCCCGAAACCTTATGAGACGGCCAACAGAGGGCGAGCCAAATGACACTTTTGACAGACGTGTGAAGGTGCTCTTGGACTCGGACATCGGACGTCACACGGTCTACCGACGCCTCGTGAAACTGCTGCGCCTCGGGAATATCAACAGCCCGGAGAGGAAAGCTGCCCACATCTTGGCCAACCTTATGGTAGCAACGACCACGCCCGACTTCAACCTGGCTGGCGTTCGCAGGCTCGGGCACATTGTGGAGTTCCAGCCTTACCAACTTGACCAGACTGATGCAGACATAATCGCAGGGACAGCGACCAAGGAGACATGGCGGGTCTATGGGGTTGACCGCGCCCCAGTCATATCAGAAGCCTTTTCCGACTTCGTCCAGGACACAAGCCCTGGACCGGGGTATGACAACTACACATGGTTCGCAGCTGTCGAGATATGCAATCCATATAGCCAAACGATGCTACTCACCGGAGCGGGATATGAGTTGCATGGTGTTCCGCTCACGGGGAGCCTTGCCCCGGGAGAAAGGCTCGTCTACTGGAACTACTTCAGGTATGCAAGCCCAGGTGAAGCTGAGGGACTTCTCAATATCCAGGCCGGTGCACTCCTTCTGGCCAACAGGATCAACGATATCGGTTTCAGGTTCTATGGACACGACCCAGATCCTATACGTTTGACACGAACAGCAAACTCCCAGGACGGGGTGAGCAGGTCTGTAGTGATAGACCAGGTCAGCAAGGGAGACGTAGGGAGTGAAGCAACCGCACCTTCAGAAGCGAGTGAGAAACGATCAGTCCAGAGAGACGAGGACGAAGACCGACACCGGTTCAATGTCGCCGCTTACTGGCTCAACAGTGGTGGAGATGCTCATACCAAACACACCTTGGGATTAGCGAACACCGTTGACTTCGACAATCCCTCCTACCCGGTAGCAGATGACGACGAGGGCAACCCCGCCTCGTGCGCCTTCGCTGTCCCTGTAACAGTGCCGGGCACAGTGTCAATGGCTGACCTGTGGGATGCCGGACACGTATACTTCGTCGGACCCGAGAGCGACGACCGCTGCTTCCCAAAGGAAGTCCGAGCTGAGGAAGACTCGCCCGCTCGCGGCAGGCTTGACCTTAGATCGGACGATCTGGGCGATTCCGACGGCCCGGACTATCCCGACGTTCCCTACGCCGCGCTGGCGGGGGAGCTTCTGGAGCTTTTGGAGGCCGATGACGAACGCCTCGACGAACAGGCAGAAGGAGCCGAACCCAGCAGGTTCTACGGAAAGATCAACATCAACACCGCGCCGAGGGAATCGTTCTGGCTGCTTCCCTGGCCGGGGCAGGTGACAATCGACGGGACGAACTACGATGTCCGCGACGACTTCGCCAAGACAGACCGCGTCGCCGATTACATACTCGCCTACAGGCAGATGCTCGCGACGGGCTTGGGCGGACCCGATTACTCCGACCGCGCGTCGGGCTCGCAGATAACAGGCCTGCGCGGAAACGCGGCCGCGGATGTTCCGGGCTTTCTCACGCCGGGCGAGTTAGCAGTGCCCCTGGCGGACTACGTCAACAATGAGATTCTCAGCCCTAAATGGGACGGCGACACCAGCAACGTGACCAACGACTCGGTCAGGAAGAAGGATTACCTCGAGGCGCGGGATTCGCTGTACAGGTCGGTGAGCAACCTGGTGACGGTCAACAGCGACGTGTATGCGGCCTACATACTCGTCCGGCTTAGGGATGAATTCGGGGACCCGAAACAGGACTGGCGCTACCTTGCGGTGATAGATCGCAGCAATTGTCGCCGGGCGCGGCAGCTTCCTGCGATATTGCTGCTGTCGCAGATCAGGTGAGAGGCAGCGGGGATTTGCCCGTCTCGGCCCGGCCGGGCCGATCGCTGGCGATGCGGCTGGGGCGCCGGCTGGCCATGCTGAAGTTCCCCGCAGGTCTCTACTGCTCGATTGTTATCGCATCGACGGGGCAGTCGGAGGCGGCTTCCTGGGCACAATCGGCGAAGTCCGGCGGGACCGGATCGGCTATCACTTCGGCGATTCCGTCTTCGTTGAGTTCATAGACTTCCGGGCAGTTGTCGCAGCAGAGCCCGCAACCGGTGCACGCGTCGGCATCGATGATCGCTTTCATCTCGGTCTCCTCTTGGCAGGTCGCGCGCGGGAAAGCGGCAAATGCGATGCGATTGCCCCCCTGCCCGCGACGCCTTGATGGAACTGTAGCAGTCGCAGCGGGCGTTATCAAACGAGCGTCCGCCAGCGAGTATGCACGCGGCAGGGGCGACCGGCGGAATCGGGCCGGCCCTGGGCGGGCGGCTGACTAGCCGGGCAAGCAGGCGAAGGGCGCGGCGCAGGTGCGGACGTACCGCAAAGAGCCAAAAAAAGAAGCCCTAGCCACCCCCCCGAGCGGCAAGGGCTCCAATTATAGCTCGGAAGGACCGCAAGCGCTTCTATCGCTGGTCGGTTCACTGCGATCCCTGTCCGACCCGATCGCGTTGCCGCAGCCAATACCCAGCGGATGCGTTCATGCCAAAGCCGGAAACCGGAATAACCCGTAAATTCCGACATCTGCCATGCCAGAGAAGATAACGCGCCCCGGGAAATCTTCAATCGGCGTTGGTCCCGCTTTTTTTGTGGGGCATTCTCCCATGCCTAGATGGGGGATTCTCCCATACTGGAATCGCCCGCAGCGGCTCCCGGAGGCAACCAATCGACGTAGGTACAGTTAATTAGGCTAGTTACAGCTCACCTTGGCATCAGCTTGCCCCTCGCAGCAGCACCCACTGTATCGCGTGTTGCAGAAGCTCCCTGGCCGAGGAGAACTGCAGCTTCTGCTTGATGTGCTCCCGGTGGGACTCGATCGTCTTGATCGACAGATGCAGACGCTCGGCGATGTCCCTGGTTCCGACGCCCTTTCCGTAAAGTTCGAACACCTGGAGTTCGCGATTGGTGAGGCGGTCCTCGGGTCTTCCGGTGGCCTTGCTCCTGCCGTCCACGAACTTGGCCAGCATCCTGGAGGCCATCCGCTGGGACAGGTACAGCTCTCCGGAGAGAATGCGCCTGATGGCCGTGATGACGGCCTTGGGGGCCTCGGACTTGGTGATGTATCCTCTGGCGCCCGCCCGGAGGACCCTCTCGGCGTAGAAAGACTCGTCGTGCATCGACAGCACCAGCATCGGAAGCCTCGACATTCGGGACGCGAGGTCTTCTATCAGCTCGATGCCGTCGGAGTCCTTCAGCGAGATGTCGATGATCGCCAAGTCCGGTTTGGCCTCGGCGATTGCCTTGACAGCAGAGACAGCCTCTTCCGCCTGGCAGCAGACTTCCATGTCGCCCTGATTTGCGATCAGTTCAGCCAGGCCTTGCCTGACTATCGGATGGTCGTCCACTACCGCTATCTTTTTCTTCCGTCCGCTTTGTTGTCCCATGCTCGTGTCGCCGTCCACCGTTTCAGTTTCTCCCGTTGAAGATGCAAGTTACCTTCGTCCCGCCGCCAGGCGCTTCGTGCACGCTGAGCGATCCGCCCATGGCGCTTGCCCGGTATCGCATCGTTCTCATACCCATGCCTTTGCTTTCCGCCTTGTCCGGCATGCCTTCTCCGTCGTCGGCTATCATCAACTCTATTCGATCCGTGTCAAGAAGTCTCAGCCTGACCGTGACAGTTTTGGCGTTTCCGTGGCGAGCGGCGTTGCTGATGGCCTCTTGAATAATATGATATACATGTGTGCATGTGATATCATCGCATTCAGGCATCTGCTCGGAAGCTTGCAGGTCGCAGCGGATCGCGAACATTTCGGCAGCTTCCTGTGTCAACTCGGTCAGCGCCTGGACCAGTCCGCCGCTGGAGAACCTGATCGGCTGGAGACCCCGCGAAAGCAGCCTGGTAAGCTCGATGGATTCATCGACGTATTTGGCGATCTTCGAGGCGTCTTCCGCCTCGGGCGCTCCCCTCCTGGTGAGATTCTCATCGAGCACCTTGCTGAGAAAGGCCACGCCAGTGAGCACCTGCCCCAATGAATCGTGCAGGTCCTGGCCCACCCGACGTCGGGCAGCGATCCCTGCCTGGAGAACTTCGTTCTCAAGCCTCTTGCGCTCGGTCATGTCGATCATCGACGCCATCCGCCTGACCGGATTGCCTTCGGCGTCCCGGACGATGCTGCTGTTTACATAGGCGGGAAAAGACGTCCCGTCCATTCTCTTTGCGACCAGTTCCCCCGACCATTGGCCATTCTCGACCAGGCCGTCAATGATGGCCTCCGCATCGGCACGGTCTTGCCAGATTTCCCCGGCCTGGCTGCCGATCGCCTCGGACTCGTCTTTGTATCGCCACATCCTGATAAATGCGGGGTTGGCATAGACCCGCTTGCCCTCCATGTCGCACATCGCGATGGCGGCAACCGAGGAATCGATGGCGAACTGGTTGATCTTGAGCGCCTGCTCAGTGCGTTTCCGCGTATATAGGTGTCCGACAGCGGCAGCGAACAGCATGAGGACCTCAGCTTGCTGATCGGTGATGGGTTCTTCTCTCAGAAGGTTGTCAACGGAGATGTATCCGGCAATTCTTCTGCCATCCCACATTGGAGCGATGCACCGCCTGCCCATTCCCACCTGGCGTCTCTCGGCATCGTAGAGGGGAACGTCTTTGGTTGTCTGGATGACGGCCCTTCGCTTTTTGATCCCAGCGACCAGATCGCCCTCGCAGATTGTATAGCGCAACGCTCTTTCGTCGCGTATGCGCCCCTGTTCGTCTGTTCCGAACGATCCGATGAAGGTATTCGGGTCGTCGTCGCTGGCCAGCCAGAGCCCCATTCGCTCGAATCCGAGCGTGCTTGTTCCTTCGGAAACCGTCATACGGCAGAGATCATCCACCGAGGACGCGTCACAGAGGCGCATCTCGACTTCGTGCAGCGCTTCCAGGCGCTTCCTGAAGCTTCGCTCCGACTTCTCGCTGTCCACCAGTCTGTGCTCAGCGCGTTTGCGCGTAACCAGGTGTCCGACGGCGGAGGCATAGAGAGTCAGAAGTTCAACCTGGCGGCCGGTGATCTCCGCCTGTGTGATCAGGTTGTCCGTCTGCATGAATCCGATGGCGTCCCGGCTGTCCAGAAGCGGCGCCACGGCGCGCTGGCCTACGCCGACCACTTGCTCAGAATCGTCTTTGAGTTGGCTGTCGTGCTCGATGTCAACGGACAGATGACCTTCGACAAGTCGGGTCAAGTGCCGATCTTCGCTGAAGGAGTGCCTCTTAGATCGTTCATCCCTGGTCTGGCCCAGTTCATCGGTTCCGTAGGCGCCAATGAGCTTATCCGGATTGTCAGGGTCCACAAACCATATACTGAGCCTGTCGAACCCGAGCTTCGCCCTGCCCAGTTCCACTGCCTGGAGGCAAAGCTCGTCCACTGATTCGGCCCCGCCCAAGCGGACATTCACCTCGTGCATCGCCTCAAGCCTTTTGCGGAACAGGCGTTCGGCATCGGTTGCTTCCTTGAGTGCCCTTTCTGCCCGGACCCTCTCGGTCACGTCCCGGTTCATCGTGAGAATGTACCTCTTGCCGTCCAGCACGACGGTGGTGGATCGCCACTCGCAGTAGTTCTCCCTGCCGTCGGGGCGGTTAAGGGTGCAAAGGCCTCCTCTTGGAAGGTTCTTGGCCTTGAGCTGGTCGTAGTCGGGCCAGCGCGAGATTTCGCTCGATCTGGCGTGGCCCTTCTGTTCATCCATGGGCAGAAGCTGCTCGCGGCTGTATCCGGTCATCTCGACGAAGCGCTCGTTTACGTAAACAAACGTTTCGTGCTTGCGGCCATCTTCGTAGTAGCCGAGGGTCACCCCGTCCGAACTGTTGGCCAGTATGGCTTCGAGCGTTCTTCGCTGTGTTTCCAGTTCCTTCTCGGACCGTATGCGATCGGTAACATCATTGCTGACGGTTATCACGTACCTCTTGCCGTCAATAGAAAAACTTCGGGAGCGCCATTCGTAGTAGTTCTCCTTTCCGTCCGGGCGGATCCAGCTGGCCAGACCGCCCCTCGGCAAGTTCCGCTTCTTCAGCTTATGGTAGTCAGCCCATTGTGAAATCAACCGCCCAAAGACCCGCATATCTTTGACGGAGAGCAACTCTTGGCGGGTCCGTCCCGACATTTCCACTGCGCGATCGTTGATCAAGACGACCTTTCCGGCTGGGTCACCGGGCCCGTAGTGCCTTATCACCATGCCATCGGCGGCGTTCTCCAAGACGGTTTGCAGCAAAGCTCGCTGCTTTTCCAGTTCCTTCTCGGACCGTATGCGGTCGGTAACGTCGCGGTGGATGCCTATGAACCGCTTTTTTCCTCGTATCGTCACCGAACGTGTAGTCCACTCGACGTAGTTGTCTTTGCCGTCGGGCCTGTCCCATGTGGCCATGCCCTTTCGCGGGAGATTCTTCGCCCTAAACTCCGCATAGTTGTCGCAGCGGGACAAGACCTTGGAGAACGCACGCAGGTCGTCCGCAGCCAAAATATCCTCCTTGGTCCTGCCCGCTATCTCGGCGAACATCTCATTGCACATCACCGCGCGCCATTTGCTTCCGCCTTCGCTTTGCTCGACGTACTCGCTGACCAGTATCCCGTCGGAGCTGTTGTCCATGAGGGCCTGCAGCCAGGTGCGCTGGCTTTCCACTTCCCGCTCGGACAACACCCGTTCCGTGATGTCGCGGCTGGTGGTCACGATGTGGGCTATCCCATCCAGCGTCATGCTGGTGCTGCGCCATTCGAAGTAGTTCTCCTTCCCATCGGGTCGGATCCAACTCGAAACGCCTCCACGCGGAAGGTTCTTCCTCATGCGTTGCTTGTAGTCGGCGCATAGTGAGATCGGTTTGGTGAACTCGTCCGCGTCATCGGCGGACATAAGTTCTTTGCGCGTTCGCCCGGACATCTCTATCGCCAGGTCGTTGATGAAGACGATCTGCCCGCCCTTTCTATCGTGCGCGAACCGCCTGATCGTGATCCCGTCCACGCTGTTGGCAATGATCGCCTCCAGCCAGGCTCGCTGACGCTCGAGTTCCCGCTCGGTCAAGATGCGATCCGTAACATCTCGATGCACTGTAATGAAGCGCTTCCTGCCTTCCCACTGGAATGAGCAGGTCCGCCACTCGCAGTAGTTCTCCCTGCCGTCGGGCCTATTCCAGCTCGATGTTCCTCCTCTGGGAAGGTTCTTCTTTCTCAATTCCCCGTAGCCTTGGCACAGTGAGAGCGTCTCTGAAAAGGGCCTCGCGTCTTCGGCAGACATAAGCTCTTCCCGTGTACGCCCGGTCATTTGGACATATCTGTCGTTGCACATCACAAGACGCCACGCCCCGCTGCCGCCTTCGGGGTATTCGCTGACGGATATGCCGTCCGAGCTGTTCTGCACGATCGCGTCAAGCCAGGCATGCTCCTGCGTGAGATTCCTTTCAGCGACAACTCGCTTGGTGACGTCCCTACACGTCGCCAGCAAATGGTTCCTACCGTCGATTCTCAGCGACTTGACGCGCCACTCGAAGTAGTTCTCCTTCCCGTCAGGCCTGAGCCAACTCGAAAGCCCCCCCCTGGGAAGGTTCTTTGCCTTGCGCCGATCGTAGTCGGGCATCACCGATATCCGGCGAGTGAGTTCGTCTATGTTCCTCGCGGCAAGAAGCTGCTCCCGACTGTGGCCTGACATTTCAATCAGAGGGTCGTTGCAGAGGATGATCCGGCTTCTGTGCGGGTCCGGATCGAAGACCATCAGTGACATCGCCTCGGCGGTGCTGTCCAGGACCATCTTGAGCTGAGCCATGCTGATGTCGTTGTTGCCCGCAGGCCTGGATCCGGCCAGTTCGGATGCCATGGCATGGAGCGCGCTGACAGATTTCGCCAACTCGGACAGTAGTTTGCCGTCCTTCCCGTCCGAACCGGTCACACCTGCGAGCCGGCCTTCGAGGGCCTTCAGCTCCGCCGCGAGCAGATCGAGGTCTCCACTGGAATTGCCTTCACTCATGGCACGCCTTGCCCGTCGAGATGTCCAGAATCAGTGCTGACAGATGACCCGGCCCGTTGCCCACTGCCCGGGCCTGTCAACGCGATCACTGCCCCGGTGTCTGATCACGCAGCCCCGGCGACACCGCCCGGGCCGGTCCCCAAACGGGCCGCCGTTGCAGGTCAGCGATCTGGCGGCACTAAGGTGATTTACAGTTTCGCACGAATCCCCGAATTACGCAAGCCCGCAGTTGCAGCGTATGCACCCGTTACGACGTGAACTGCGCGGTCCGGCGTACCGTAAAGGCGAGTCCACAGGCAACCTGCAATGTGATATCATACTTGGTAGGATCCGCTGCGTGCCATGACCACGCGAGGTCCATGCTGAAGGAAAGGCGGACGTGACAGAGCGGAACAGACTTAGGGGCCTAACGGCGATTCTGACGCTGGCGATGGCGCTGCCTTGTGCCGGAATTACGATCAGCCGCAATTTCGTCGAACCGGGCGAGAGTTTCCCCGAGTTCGGCGGGCTCGCAGGCTCGGCCCCTTCCAACGCCGCCGGCGGAGGGAACCTGGCGGACGTCTTCAACGCCGCTGCGGACTGGTGGGAAATGGCGATTCTCGACGATCACTCGCTTGATATCTACTTCGGTTGGGAGCGGCTGGACGGAAGCACGCTGGCGGCTGCAACGCAGTACGTCGATCCTCAGCCGCCGGTTTATGGCGAGGTGTCCTTCGACAATGACCTTTCCAGCGTGTTCTACATGGACCCGCTACCGACAGACAGCACCGAATACGAAACCTACACGGAATACTCGGACGACCTTGGTGGAGGGGACGTCAACACGGGGCGCGTGTTCACCAGCCCGACCGGGTACGCCGTGGGCAGAGTGGACCTCTTCAGTACTGCCCTTCACGAGATCGGACACCTGTTGGGATTCAACGGACTTTGGTCGGGCAACCACATCAACATTACGGCCCCCCTTCCTTACGCCGGAAGCTCAGTACCCACCACGGGCAGCCACATAGACATATCCACCGCACTGATGTACCCGTACACATCCGACGGCACGCGCCATCTCGGTAGCCAGGTGGACATCCTCGCCGGCGCCGAAAACGTGGGCTTTGTCAGTGTGAACCTCGATCCCGAGTTCCCGTTCATCCTGCACGGCGACCTGAACGGAGACGACTCTGTCGGACAGACGGACCTGGACATTATCCTGGACAACTGGGGAGATTCGGCGCCTCTGGGCAATCCGCTTGCCGATGTCAGCGGGGATGGCTTCGTCGGACAGGCCGACCTGGACGTGGTGTTGGGATACTGGGGACAATCCGCGCCTCCCGCCGGCGCCGGAGCGGGACAGACCCTCGTCCCCGAGCCGACAAGCCTGGCGATGATCTTCGCTCTCGCGGCCGCATTTCAGGCGCTAAGACGCAAACGCCCTGCCTGAACCGCCTACTCGATACCGAGCGCCTTCTTCCCCCTGGCGATGCTCTCGATGATCTTGAGGTGCTGCGGACACTGCTGCTCGCACTTGCCGCATGCGGTACAAAGCTTCAACTCTCCAACGATGTCGCTGTGCGGATATCGCGAGTATATCCACTCGCCCAGGCGGCCCTGGTCCACGCCATAGACGGCAAAGTCCCGCATGGCCTTCATGAACCTGTCAGGGCGAACGCCCTGGGGGCAGTCCTTGCAGTATCCGCAACCGGTGCAGAAGTCGCCCTCGAGCAGCTTGGCCGAGTCCATCTTGTCCATCAGGTCCCGGCGGAAGTTCTCGTCGAGCCCGTCGGCGTCTTCGGTCGCCTCGACCGCCTCATCGACCTCCCCGGTCCCGCGGAAACCGACGATGGACGTGGTGATGTTCTTGTTCGCTAGAAGAAAACGAAGCGCCCCGTAGCTGGTTCCCTCGTGCCCGTCTCGCAGGAACTCCAGCGACTCATGGCGAGCCAGTCCCAGAACGCCGCCCGCCAGCGGGTTCATGATGATGATCCCGACGTTCCGCTGGCCGGCGTAGGCGATCATTTCCTCCTCTTTGCGCTTGATCAAATTATAGGAGACCGTCGCCGAGACGAATTCGCCCGTGTCGATCGCCGCCTTGAACACCTCCGGCGGCCCGTGGAAGGTGAACCCGATTCCGCGAGTGATAAGCCCGTCGTCCTGCGCCTTGCGAACGCCTTCCAGCCAGCCACCCTTCGCCAGCGCCGCCTCGAGCACCTCCATCTTCTGCAAGCCCCAAAGCTGCCAGAAGTCGAAGTAGTCCAGGCCGGTGTTGGCCAGTGAGTTGTCGATCACCTTGCGTATCTCGTCGGCATCGGGGGCCTTGTTGAAGGCGAACTTGTCCGAGTAGTAGATTTCGTCGCGTCGGGGCTTGATCGCCTCGGCGGTCCATTTCTCGCTCTTTCCGCCTACATAGCCGGTGGAGGTGTCCACGTAGTTCATCCCCGCGTCGATTCCGCGGTTGATGATGTCGCGGCATGCCTCCGCGCTCGGCCAGCGCATCGCCCCGAAACTGACCGCCGATACCTCCACTCCAGAGCTTCCAAGCTTGTTGTAAAGCATCCGCTGTACTCCTGTGCTTTTATGCTGGCCGGGCCTGTCCATGGGGAATTCCCGGCGGAGATCAAGGCGCTCAGTTTACCATTTCTCCCCCAGGCGAACCACCCGACTATGTTCCGCCGTTGACCCTATCGCGCCACCTTCGCCCGTCTAGAGGAAGAACGTCGCATTCGGCTGCAATCTGCTGCCACTTGGCGGACATGGCCTCGACGCGTTCGGGCTGGTCAGCGGCGAGGTCGTTCAGTTCGGTCCGGTCGGCACTCAGGTCGTACAGCTCCCACGCCCCGTCGATCCCCTTTGCGACGATCTTCCAATCGCCGTCTCGCAGCGCCCGGTTGGCCTCGTGCTCCCAGAACATGCATCCGCGCCGGGGAGCTTTGCCCGCAAGCGCCGGAGCGATGCTCTCACCGACCAGCGGAGGCACAGTCCGTTCGGTTTGGCCCGGATATTCCGCACCCGCCAGTTCCAGGCAGGTCGGCATGATGTCGGTTATGTGGACGAGGTCCCGACAGAACCCGCCCGCTTCGGTGGTTATCCCCGCAGGCCAGTGAGCGATCATCGGAGTGGCAATCCCGCCTTCATGGACGAAGCTCTTGAACTCGCGGAAGGGCACGTTCGAGTAGTTGGCCCACTCGCGCCCGTAGCTTTCAAACGATCGGGCAGTGCCGAAACACGCCGGGTCCGGATCGCCGCGGTGGACCTCCTCGTGACAGCCGCCGTTGTCGGATAGGAAAACCACCAGCGTGTTGTCCAGCATGCCTCTCCGCTGGAGCGTCTCTATGATCCTTCCGATCCCCTGGTCCATGCAGTCCACCTGGGCAGCGTAGATCGCCATCCGCAAGTCGAATTCGTCCTGCTTTTCTGCCGAAAGCGAATCCCATGCGGCCACCTTCGGGTCGCGCGGCGAAAGCGGCCAGGATTCGTCAAGAAGCCCCATCTCGCGCTGCCTCTGGTATTTCTCCGCTCGCAGCACGTCCCATCCCGCCCGGTACTTTCCGCGGTACTTGGCGATGTCGTCCTGCTTGGCGTGCAGGGGCCAGTGGGGAGCGGTATAGGCCGCGTACAGGAAGAAAGGCTTTCCCGGGCTGGTCAGGTCGTGGTCGCCAATCATATCGCACGCCACGTCGCTTATCCCGTCGGTGTAGTAGAGGCCCTCTACCGCCTCGCAGGGGTCATTGCCCGCCATCAGCGTCTTGGGTGAGAAGTACCCCCCTGCCCCTGCCAGCGTTCCCCAGAACTGGTCGAAGCCTCGCTGCATCGGCCAGGAGTCCTTCGGGCCTTCGGGCGTCATGAACTTGCTGTAGGTAAGGTGCCACTTCCCCACCATGTAGCTTCTGTATCCGGCAGGGGCGAGCGCCTCGGGGATCGTCAGGCACTTGTCATTCAGGTCGCCGCGGTAAGCATCCCTGCCGAGGTCGGCGGCAGTCATCCATCCCATGCCCACCTGATGCGGGTGCAGACCCGTTAGCAGAGACGCCCGCGCCGGACAGCACCGCGCGATGTTGTATGCCTGCGTGAAGCGGACTCCCCCTGCCGCAAGACGGTCAAGGTTCGGTGTTTCGATCTTGCCCCCATAGCAGCCGATGTCCGAGAAGCCCATATCATCGGCCAGGATCACAACTATGTTAGGCCTGTCCGCCATCTGTCCGATCCCTTGCAGCAGCTCGCTTAGAACGCGACCTTACCCCCGCCGCAGGCGACCGTCAAGACAACCGTATGGTTCATCCGCCGACGAGCCGACCACAAGCGGCAAGGGACAACCCCGACCCCCGCCTTTGGCATAGAACAAGCCCGACGAAGCAGCCTTCTCTACAGCGAATTCCTGCCCCCCTTTTACACTCCAGACCAACGCCGACGCAGCAGCGCCAGCCCGCCAAGGCCCAGCATCAAAGCCGACGTCGGCTCCGGCGTATACATCACGAAGTAGCACAGATGATCGGTCCACACAATCAGGTCGTCTCCCATGTTGATGTATCCGGCATCCACGCCAAGCGTATCGAGCAGGCTTCCGTCATCGGCAGTGAGGATCGTATCAATAGGGTGGAACACGCCGTCAAGCGACCAGCCGACCTACTTGCCTGCCTGCCCCGCAAACTGCAGTCGCACGGGGTTGTCAAACGTGATTGCCTCGTAAGTGTCGCCCACCCCGTAAGCCACAAGATCGATCACATCGTCCGGGTTCGGTATCCCATATTCGTAGGGATAGTAATAGTCCTCGTACCACGGCCCGTAGAAGCCCTCATACGCCAAGGGCTGTCCATCCATACTGGCTGCAGTGTTGGCCGGGATGCGCAAACCCACCAGGTTGTCATCGTAAGTCTTCGCCGAGAGGTCAACAGCGTTTGGCTGAGGCCCGGTGTAGTCGATCCATTCCTCGTCCTCAAGATAAGCATCGCTTACATCGTAGCTGCCGGTCGGGGTGATCAGGCTCACGCCGACGCTGTCAAACATGTAGGCCTGGTAGTCACTGTAAGAACCGGCATAGCTGTCGATGCGGAACCGAATGCTGAAGCTCCACGTGCAGAAGTCCGGGCTCAGCGTCCGCGAGAGCCCGCTACGCCAAGACCCAAGCACCGTCTGGTCGCCGTTTCCGCTGAACATCTCCTTCCATGTCATGCCGTTGTTATTGCTGACCTCGACCTTCGCGTAGCCGCTTGGAACGTTGAGGTAGTCCATCCAGTTGACCTGCACCGCCCATCCAATTCCGTTGTCCGCAAGGTCGATCGTGGGAGACTGGACACAACTGTGCTCATGGGCATAGTATCCGCCGCTTAGCGTAGTGCCCGTGTAGGGGTTCTTGGCTGTGCACCAACTATAAACATCCGGCAAAGGCCCCGAGGGACCAATGCCGGGCCAGCCACTCTTCCACGAGTTAGGGCTCGAACTCAGCAGAGGGTACGTCGTCCAGGCCCCGCCGGAGTTATAGAAGTTCGCGTAATAAACCTGGCCGGGTTCCGTGGCGCCGGCATGGGGGCCCAGCAAAAATAAAGCGGCCACGACTGCGGCGATCAGATGAGAGCGATCCATTACAAGCCTCCTTTTCAACACAAGACTGCGTTGGAGCATCTGCGAACCGAGTAACCGGCGGAAAAGATGGGCCGAGCATCCGCCGAAGGGCAGACCAAGCAAAGAATCGAGCAAAAACGCGAGTGCTCAGATAGCTTAGCTGAGCGCGCCAATCTCGCACACGCCGGTAATGTACTCCAGAAGTCTGCATTTGTCAATGCGAAAACCTCCCTCTTCTTCACTAGGGAGCACCCGGATTGTGGCGCATCTGAAAGCGTCCCACCTTCCTTCTAAGGCCTCCCCGGCGGCGCGGCCGGCTCGAAGCGAGGCAACGATGATTGGGAGATCACGTTCCCCTTTGCCGCAAGCCCGAACAAGACCGGCCTGACCGTCGGCGACATCACAGGCATCGACAAGAAGGGCTGGGAGTACATGTGGGTCCGCTACGCCGACGCCGAGGACGCCACGGCCAAGGCCATCGTCAAGAAGCCTGCGGCCGTCTACGTCGAGAAAGCCTATAAAGAAGGAGACTTCGCGGGGCTGGGGATTGGTACGTAGGTCAGTTTCAATATAAGATGAACGCTGCAGGGCCATGGAACACAGGCACACACGTTTACTGGAGTGTCCCGAGCCCATCCGGGATCAGATCACCCGGTTTGTCTCAGCGCTACGGCAAATACACAGCGGAGGACTGACCGGTGTGTACCTTCACGGTTCACTGGCTATGGGCTGCTTCAATCCCGAACTGAGCGATCTCGATGTTCTCGTTGCCACCGCAAAGCCAATGCTGACAGAGATGCGACGGCAAACAGCCGAATGTCTCTTGGATCTGTCGAAGAATCCGAGCCCAATAGAGGTTAGCTTTCTGACAGCGGAGGACCGCTCCCGCTGGGAACACCCCTTACCGTATGACTTTCACTACAGTGAGGATTGGCGGGAGAGATTCGTCACACAACTGGGCGATGGGAGTTGGCGAAAGTGGCAGCATCCAGAGAAGGGCGACGTCGATCTGGCAGCCCATCTGACCGTCTTGCATGCTCGCGGCCTCACTGTCCTTGGCGAGACGATTGCGACAGCCTTCCCCGAGGTGCCAAAGGAGGACTACCTCGCCGCCATTCTGGCCGATGTGGACAAGGAATCATGCCTCTACAACGCTGAGAGGAATCCTGTTTACATTATCCTGAACCTTTGCAGGGTCTATGCCTACCTGTGCCGAGGCCGTGTGGAAAGCAAGGAGGAAGGGGGAGCATGGGCGGTACAGGCACTCCCGTCCGAGCTGGCGCCTGTCGTCGAGAAGGCTTTGGCCAGATACAGAGGGGGCGTGCCAACGGATGTGTGGGATCTTCGAAGCGTCCTGGATTTCACGGAGTCAATGAGAGGACTCATAACCAAGGCAAGAAGCTCCTGAGGACCGAGATGAAGTCGTGGCAAGCGGGGCCTGAGTTCTCATGACTATATAATTAGGGACGCTAACCAATTTTTATATGGCGTGGCGAGCGCCAAGGAAACATCATCCCTGCCGGCGCTGCGTAGGGCGAGCAACTGGTTGCTCGCAGGATGCGACACATATTCTTCCGCGAGCAGGACCTCGCCTTCGGCGAGAACCTTCTCGCCCTACAGGCGTGGGGCGTGCAAACTTGCACGCGGAACGGCAACATCATCCCTGCCGGCGGAGCG
>Ga0272444_10002130_pt1 | contig 18546 bp, 16 predicted proteins | sample SSMForm13_FD_201033 | JGI IMG/M metagenome (GOLD analysis project Ga0272444, IMG submission 201033) | Marine sediment archaeal communities from Little Sippewissett salt marsh, Falmouth, MA, United States - SSM-Form-13 | ecosystem: Environmental > Aquatic > Marine > Wetlands > Sediment ... | reverse complement strand
AAGACTCCCACATTTCCCAGACGTATATTCTCAAGTCCGGTTGCTTTTACCCGGTGATATGCTTCAATCATTTGCCACACGGCCGGTCTTGCAAATTCCTTCATGCGGTATTCGGGAAAGAAAGCCAGGATGGTAAATGGGATGGAACGATCCACTTGTTTAAGGCTCCGGGCGATACTTTCGAGTTGGTCGGTTTCAACAAGACCGGGTATATAGAGGGATAAAACTTCCAGTACAAAATTTCGATCGAGGATTTTTTCCGGCAGTCTCAAAATAGTCTCATTGGAACATCCGGTAAGCCATTTGTGCGTATCGGGGTCATACGCTTTAATGTCGAGCCAAAAGGCATCCACACCACAATCGCGCAAATAATCGAGATGTTGCGAGATTAGCCCGTAACCATTGGTTTCGATCAATACCCAGAGCTTTGTGTGTTTATGGATTAACCGTGCACATTCTCCATAAAATTCGGGACAGCAGGTCAGATCGCCACCGGTAAAAGCGACGATATTACGCACAGGGCCAAACCCCTGTGGACCAAACACAATGGATTCTGGGGTAAGCACACCCGGACACGAACTGGACCGTCTTCCGTAAAGTACGCAGCTCCCGCAGCACCGGCAGGTATTATGGGCATGCCAGGCGGTTGCTTTGGACCTGGGCTCCACCAGGGTTACCGACTCTTCATAGGCAATCGCCTCTTCAAGGATTTCCCCGGGTGTGTACCAGGCGCCGTTTTTTATCTTGCTGAAATACCAGGAATGACATTTCCGGCAGGAAAAGTTACATCCTGACTGATAAATGGAAAGGTAATTTTCCGGGCGTGACAGATGAATAGCGGTAATCAGCCGATGTATTTGGTTGTTTTCATATTTTAGTGTGGCTTTACAGGCCAGTTCACGTTTCTCCTGGACTTGGACCCGGCAGCTTCCGGGAGAATACCCCTGTTCTTTTAACCTGCAAATCCGGGATTGCACGTTATCATTTGTCTGGTTTGCTGGCATGTTAAAAATAAAAAATCATGACAATAAGATTCTCATTAATTGTCATGCAAGATTCAGGTTATATATCTATCTGTTTATAATAAAAATATCTTTCCAAAAAGTTAATGAAGGATTTGGATTACACATTTTTTGCATATTCATGAAGCATCGGGTGGGTACACACTTCATAGTATTTTTGATCTGTCTGCCGGATAACACGGAATTTATCGGGGACAACTTCCTGAATACGGGCCTCCCGTATGACTAAACGCTGATATTCTCCTGTTACGGTAGGAAATTTTCCTGTATGAATTTTAATTTTCTCCTTTTGCAGGTCCGGAATGTGGCATTCCATTGGCTTTAAGTGGATCTCTTTTGACAGTTTCTCAAAACCCTCCGGGTTCAATTCAATCCCATTAATATTATAACGGAATAACATGTCGCCTGTTGAGGCAATAGGATCTTTTTCTGATGCGGATTTATAAACGTAGAGATTAAAAGGTTTTTTATTATTTTGGGTCATTTTTTGAAATGGCTTTGCGCATTTAGACATCCGGTCAGCTGCATTGATAGCGGGTGAGATAATAATTCGATGGTCTTCATCAAAAAGAAACGTGGGAGAACTGTCATTATAACAAATACCGATTCCCAGTTCGAGTACCGGGAGGTCGTGTTGTATGCTATTCTCATTATATCTCTGCACGATAAGAAGCATTTTCATTGCAAGTCCGCAGGCACGAGCAACGCAGTACCATCCTTCCGGGGTATCTTGGTGTTCGATTATGGACAGAATAATCGCATCACCTTCAATAAATAGCTTTTCGGCATCGTATTTAAATAAGATTCCGGTTATGGGAACAAAAAAATTGAGACTAAAAAATGATGCTGGATTTAATCCTTTTTTCTTCATTTGATAGGTGATATTTGTTGAGTCACGCACATCTGCCTTGATGATTACATGATTGATGATGGGCTTTGCTTCGAGTATTTGTTCATTTGGCGCTAAAAACTCATAGAGGAGACGATTTTCACGAGATAGATCGATAATCCTTTTTTCCGAAACCAGGTTCAAAGAGTCCATGGTTTGTTTAAGCATCGTAAAATTTTGAAAATCTCTGTGATAACGGGCAAAACCGTTGAGAAATCGTATTAAATACTTTTTTTTGTCCTTTCTATTAATTTTTCTCAGCTGCGTTAGTTTTTTCTTCAGTGGTACCAGGGAAAACGACTTGCCATAAAATCCTTTTAATCGATTAAATTGACTGACAATCTTCCTCCTTTGTCTGGGTTTGGTCAGAAATTGTAAAACCTGGTGGGGTACCAGAGGAGGGCAGTAGTCAAGATAAACCGACTGCATTTCATAAGCGGCTGTGATTCTTTTGATAAGACCGGCCTTTTTAAATTTTCTGTAAATAAAGTTTAAAAGTTTTTCTTGTTGTTGGATCTGCTTGTTTAGCTTTATAAGCTGCTTTTTGTCCCCATTTTGTCTCTTCAGAATTTTATAGCGCTCCTTTGATTGAAAACTATTGAACAAAATGTCAATGTTTTCAATTTGCTTTAACCAGACATCTATTTCCTGATAGCGGGTATTGGGATCATCTTTTGCTGTTTTTGCAATCTTGTGGTTGAAAATTTTGGTGTTTTGTTGTGACTCTTCCGAAGCTGACAAATTTTTCAAAAAGATTTTCAGGAGAATATTTCTTAAAAAACCTCTAATTAAAAACAATAACCTATTATAATTATCCGGATCTTCAAAACGATGGCCCAGCAATATATATTCATCAATCATAAAAAAATCGTCAGAAGGATTTTCCGTATGGAGTATGGGGTTGGAAAAGACATCATCCGGAAGATTTATCTCGATTCCGAAAATTGCCTCACGCATTTCTTTTAGGTCTTTTCGCTGAACATCAATCAGATACCCGAAAAGCTCTTGGCCCACCTTAAGCAAAATCGATTGCTTCTGCTGCTGAATATCAGACAGTTTATCTTTAATTTTTAAGTATTTACTTAAACTCAGGTTTTTTGATGCTTCATATTTTTGGGCAACGGTGTTTAGTTTTCGAGCATAATTGTTAAGATAATCTATCAATGCTTCAAACTGACGCTGAATTTCTTCTGTTAACATCTTTACAATTGCAATTTGGGCCATCAGGTCGATTTGGCTCTCGGAATCTAATTTTGCTTTATTGATCGCTTCTTTCAACACCTCACTGCAAAGACGTCTGAAGTCATCTCTTTCCTTAGCCGGGCTTGATGCCCTATCTATTCCCAAAATTTTTTCCACACGGGCATGTTTGCCAAGAAGCCGGCGTATTACTTTATTAGCTGATTTGTAAAGCGCCGGACTCAGGTGAACATCATAGTGAATATTATCCACACCCGGAACCAGTTTATTCAGGGGAAACGCTACCGAATAAGTTTCAAGCGGTAAGTCTTTCAGGCCGGATGATTTTGAGAAGAATGTAAACATTTTTTTTAAACGTCTATGCAGCGCCTGTTAGGAATTATGTATAAAAGCATCTCTGCAAATCTTTTTTTCACGGATAAATTTAAAATCATAACTCATTTCAAATATAACTGGTGTCCGTCCATAAATGACGGTTTTTGTTCAAGATCAAGGCATGCGAAAAAAATAACCACAGGCATATGTTTGATATTCCGAGGATTATTTTTTTAGCATAACGCAGAGATTGGGCAAAAAGACCATTTATGGACGGACACTAATTAATATATCATTAAATACTCAATATGTCCAACAAATTAAATCTTTTGGATGCGTTTGATATGGTTCATTTTTGCTTCATCACACACAGTAATTGCACATTAAATCCCTATTCATATTTTACAAGAAATAAAGAATTATGGTAAACGTATTAAGATATATGATACACGTTTATTAACCTGAAATCCGACAAAAAGGGACGTTTTTCAAAGGTCTCAGCAGTTCATTTAAAAGGAGGACCCAAATGACACTAAAGATTACCTGGTATGGGCATGCTTGTTTTTTGATTGAAACTGACACAGCAAAACTGTTGGTGGATCCCTTTATTAGGGGCAATCCCTTTTCTCCTGTTCAAGCAGACGAGGTACAGACAGATTATATCCTTGTTTCACACGGGCACGGGGATCATCTGGGCGATACCATAGAAATTGCAAAACGAACCGGGGCAACCGTAATTTCAAATTTTGAAATTCAAAACTGGATAATTAACCAGGGAATCAAAAACGTTCATCCCCAGCACATCGGTGGAGGGTTCGATTACCCCTGGGGCCGTGTAAAATTAACTATTGCCCATCATGGATCCGCCCTCCCGGATGGAACTTATGGCGGTAATCCATGTGGTTTTTTGTTTTACATACAGGGGAAAAAGATATATCATGCATGCGACACAGGCCTTTTCTTTGATATGAAACTTATCGGTGAAGAAGGGATCGACCTGGCCATTTTGCCCATCGGTGACAACTTTACTATGGGACCAGAGGACGCCCTGAGGGCAGTCAGGCTTATAGAACCCAAGCAGGTGGTTCCTGTTCACTATGATACGTTTGATATCATTAAACAGGATCCTTATGACTGGGCCGCCAGAGTGGAAAAAGAGGCCTCGGCAAAGGTCACGGTAATGAAACCCGGCGACTTTCTGGAACTTTAATCCCAAACCGGACAAGCCGGAATTCAAAAAAATTGCCACAAAGGCACTAAGACACAAATAATAACTTTTATAACTAATGAGAGGGGTCGGGGAGCTTTTTTTAAATTTAACCGCTCCATGAATAATCCGCAACTACACCGTACAAACTCATGCATAAGGGCTCGTAACGAAAAAACAGTATATCAATTTTTAAATAAATAGGTTAGGTGAATAACATTTTTTATCTTTCCATTACAAATTCATAAAAGCGCTGTTTTTTCGAAACAATCCCTAATGCATTCAAACAGTGTACGGTTTCGTTGCTGATCATTCATTCCGCTCAATTTGGGTGTCTAAAAGAAAAACTCCCCGACCCCTCAACTAGCGAGCTCCGAACATAATGACACAAAGAGATTATTATCAAATTTTAGGTGTGGATAAAAATGCCGCTTCAAAGCAGGTTAAAGAGGCCTACCGGAAACTGGCCTTTAGATATCATCCGGATCGAAACAAAGAGAATCGGGAAGCTGCTGAGAAAATGAAGATTGTTAATGAAGCCTACGCTGTTCTCTCGTCCCCTGAGAAAAGACGCGAGTATGATTCATTGCGGCAGCGGTTTGGATCTTCTGCCTACAGCCGGTTTAGAAACAATTATTCCGAACAGGATATTTTCAGCGGTTCGGATATCAATCATGTTTTTGAGGAAATGGCCAAAGCATTTGGATTCAGGAGTTTTGACGATATTTTCACTGAATTTTATGGTAAAGAGTACCGAAGATTTGAATTTAAAAGACACGGTGTGTTTGGCGGAGGATTTGTCTTTACCGGTCCTCTGAGAAGAGGGAAATACGATCAATCTCAGTTTCCACTGACGGGCACGCTTGGGAAACTGTCCCGGTATGTTTTAGAAAAGGTTAGTGGTAGTGAGTTGCCTGGAAACGGTGCCCACATTAATGATGTCATTCGTTTGAGCCCCATGGAGGCTCAGAAAGGAGGTCCTTACGCGTATTTTCTTAAAAAAAAGTCCAAAAAACTGGTCGTCAAAATACCTCCGGGAGTCAGGGATGGGCAGAGAATAAGGCTAACGGGAATGGGGGAAAATGGAAAAGGCGGGGGAAAACCCGGAGACCTTTATCTGAAAGTTCAAATCAAAAAATCTCTTATTCAAAAAATAAAGGGGACTATAGCAGAGCTTACCAAATAGTTTCCATCCAGATCTGTATTGGAAGCTTAAACGGACGGGCATTAAATAGTATAAAAAAGGAATGTTGCCATATGTGTTTACACCAAAAACTGGCGTGCGCATGCAAAAAAAATAAGGCCTATCTTTTTCACAGGGATAATATTCTTCCGGAACGGGTGGTGATCAATCTGTATTGTCCTGAATGTAAGAGCCGGGTGGACAGGGATGAATCAACAATGATCGAGGATGTGGGATGGCTCATTGAGTACGATATAGAGATCGCCCGATTATATCTAAATCTTAAAGGCATAGACAAACCCGTAACTCCGGAATCTATTTTTGATGAGGGGTATTGTTCCTGGTACGGCATGAGCCCAAACGATCTGGAAGAAAATGCACGGGTTCACCAGGAGTTAAAGCCGTTGCAGAAAAAAGATAAGCTGTTGTATTTCAATGAGTTAAAAAGGATACGACTGGCTCAATTTGCAGAGCTTAAAAAAATGGGTTGGCGCAAGGCGCAAAACATTTGATAATTCGGTCAATTTACCGCTTATAATGCTCCTTTTAGGCCGATCTCTTCAGCTACTTCCCGCATGCCCATGATGGTATCCGTAATAAGGTCCGTAAGGTCCATGCCCAGCATTTGAGCGCCGTTGTCAATAATGGATCGGTCGACTCCGGCCGCAAATCTTTTATCTTTCCATTTTTTTTTAACGGATTTGGCTTTCAAATCCATCACGCTTTTGGAAGGGCGAACCAGAGCCGTTGTCACCACCAGCCCGGTAAGTTCGTCGATGGCATAAAGAACCTTTTCAAGTTCTGTTTGCGGCTCCACATCCGTACAAATTCCCCAGCCATGACTCACTACCGCCCGTATGTATTCCTGGGGCCAAGAATTTTCCTTTAAAATTTCCTCTGTTTTTTGGCAGTGTTGCTCCGGGAACTGTTCATAATCAAGATCATGGATCAGACCGATAATCCCCCATTTTTCTTCGTCCTCACCTCGTTTGCGGGCAAAATAGCGCATCACCCCTTCAACGGCCAGAGCGTGTTTTATAAGGCTTTCATTTTTATTGTATTCTGTTAAGAGGTTATAGGCCTGTTCACGGGTAGGGTTTTGTGAGCTCATGGTATTATCTCCTTTTGAGGGCCTTTATCCGAGTTTTTCAAGTCCATTACGAAACTCGATATTCTTACCAATTCCAAAATATATTTTCAATAAAGATTATCCTGTATTCAGGATTTGGGACTGTCAATATACTTTTTTTCATTACCGAATGGGGTGGTTATTTTTTTCCCATGCCTTGATCTTGAACAAAAATCCCCATTTATGGATGGACATTATTTAAGCCTGAACAGCTGTTTCCATTCTTCTCTTCCTTTTTTGAAAATAACTTCATTTTTGCCGATATGTTTTATTAAAACCCTTTCAACAGATCCTCCTTCCCGGAGCACACGACCGTTTATAACAGCAAGACGGCTTTCGGGATCGCTGGACCAGGCAATGGCCTGCAGTTGAAGCTTCGACTCACCGGCCTGTTTAATGGGTATGGATAATATTCTTTTGTCTTTTGAATTTTGCCCGGATTTTTCATCTTGCTTTTTTGTGTCGTTATCTTTTTGAATTAAATTCTGATGAGCTATCTTCTTTTTATCAGGGCTTAAAGATTTTGGAACTATAATTTCCGTTTTTTTAACCGATTCCGATTTATTTTCCCGCGGCTTTACGGCGGGTGGGGGTTCCTTGTTTGCCGATTGTGCGACTACTGGTATTTTTTCGCTAACCCTTTTGGCGGTTTTTTTTTTCTGAAACAAATCCCGGTCTACCGTCTTTTTTGCGATACGGCTCAACGGTTTTGAATGTTTGGCTTCCGGTTTTGGTACGGACGGCGGAACATTTTCCCAGGGTTTCCGGCCCAGAATCAGTCCTCCGCCTGCAGCCAGAATTATGGCGACAAAAATGACGAAAAACTGTTTTTTAAAGCGTAGTTTATCTGTTATGCGTTTATGGATAATTTTTCGCGCATCTGTTTCTTTCTGCCGGAATTGAATTTCGCTTTTTTCCAGCAGTTCGCTTTCAACCTTTTTTAAGGCTTTTAATATGGAACTCACTTTTAAGCCAATCTTCCTGTCTGTGTTAAAAATATGTCACGGAATATTCGAGTTAGAAAACGTTGAAATATGAGGAATCCCTTTGAATTTTTTTTCATTGTACAGTGCTATCTTTGTTGTGGATCCTACAACACCGTCCATATGTATTCCGTATTTCCCCTGAACATTTTTTACCGCTTGCCGGGTGTTTTCATCATAAAACGGGTTGATTTCAACCGTGTTGAATCCAATATCTCGTAAAAGCATCTTCAGGGTTATTATGGAATTTTTTGGAGAATCCAATGGAATGGTACCTTTTAGGGAGAGAAAATTTTTCCATGGAATGTATGCCACGCCCAACCAATATGATTCCAAATCAGCCGGTTCCAACTCTATGGAAATATCCCTGCTTCCTCTTCTGAGGGTAATTTTTCCGTCATCTATTCCGTAAAGCGCAAGATATACGGGACCACGGCCTCCTGGAAGATAGAATGCTAAAATGGCCGGCAGATTTAATTTCTTTACCGCGTTAAAATGACCGTTAATTCGACGGATTAAAAGACCGTTCTGCTCGGCGGCAAGCTTGAAAAAGGCGTAATCGTCACTAATACCCTCAAGATACCGACCCATCTCGGATTCAGCGCCCCACAAATCCATGACAACCTTAAGGGCCGCTTTTCTTGAATAAAACCGGTCCAATTTTTCAAGTAACACTCCCAGTTCACGGACAGGTTCCATAACGGCTCTCGGTTCCTTTAATGCAGGCACTTTGGCCTGAGTCTTATCCGTTACCTCTGCCGACGCATCAACGGATACCCCTGCCGGCGTCTTAGCCGGCGCATTATTCATCGCTTTATCCGGCAGCTTATCCGGTGCATCAACCGACGTTGAATCCGGTGCAGGTATAGGTGAAAAAGGTGTTTTTAAATGCTCTGATCGGGTGAAGTGCTTTGACCTTGAATGATCAACCTTTTTGCTTTCCGGTGAACTTAATATCGCATTTTGGTCAATGAATCCGGAGCGAAAAACCATTACCATGATAATTCCTGTACACAACAGAGAAAAAAATAGAATTGTTTTTTTCCGGTTTTGAAGACCACGGCGTTTCATGTCGCCCCTGACGCCCAGCTCGCGGATGGCAGCCATGACGATCTTTCCGGAGATTATCTTTTGATCGAGAACGAATGCGTTCAGAAGTGCCCGGTCACAAACAATATTGATTAATCGGGGAATCCCTCTCGAATATTGATAAATAGACCGATAGGCAGCGCCGATAAATTGAATTCCGGTTTTTTGGGAGGCGATATTGATACGGTGTTGAATGTAACCTCGAACTTCTTTATAGCTCAAGGGAAGGAGCTGACATCTTAACGTTATCCTCTGGTCCAGTTGCCTGAGTTCATGGGAATCGAGTTTTTCTCCCAGTTCGGGTTGACCGACAAGGATAATCTGAAGAAGCTTGTCTCTGGCTGTCTCTAAATTTGACAACAATCGCAACTGTTCCAGAACCTCTGTGGCCAAATTCTGCGCCTCGTCGATGATAAGGATGACATTTTTCCCCTCAGCTTTTTTCTCAATGAGAAAAGAATTCAACCTGTCGATCAGATCTTTGGTGTTGTCCGTATCCGAGGCGATTCCAAATTCGTCATTTATGGTTCTGAGAAGTTGTATGGAATTAAGATTTGGATTAAAGATGTAAGCAGCTTTTGTGTTGTTGTCCAGATTTTCGAGAAAGGCCCGGCAGATTGTGGTCTTGCCGGTTCCTACCTCCCCGGTGATTTCCACAAAACCGTCACCCTGAATCACTGCATAGGTAAGATGTGCAAGGACCTCTTCATGACTTTTGCTCAAAAAGAGATAGGCAGGGTTAGGAACGAGCTTAAACGGCCTCTCCCTGAAACTGAAAAAGTTTTTGTACATCTGCTCCGGCTTTCCCCCCGGAATTTCTATCCTGCTATAAGCGGAAAAATAAGTGAAAATTTAAGAAACTTTTAATGCTAATTTAGTATAAACTCAGCCAAGAAACTTGTTAATTCACCTATAAATAAGTCGTTTTTCTTTATTGGCTTTTTTTTGGTTTGCTGTCGGACGTTGCATAAAATCTCATAATAGTTTTATAACTTGAAAAAGGCTTAAATTAAAGATATTATCATTGGAATTATTTAAAAGCAAACAATGATTATAATATCAGACCTCGTAAAAAAGTTGATGATATCAAAATATAAAGTCATAAGTTTCTAACATGCCGGTATATGAATATACAGCTTTGGATATAAAGGGGAAGACCGTTTCAGGGATAATTAATGCTGAAAGCCCCGGTATAGCCCGTCAGAAGTTGCGTACATCTAGAAACTTTCCGGTATCCATTAAAGAAGTAAGTGATACCGCAACAATAAAAGCACCCTCATCTTTTTCAATTGTACGCTATTTTGCACGTGTCAGACCACATGAAGTTTCAATGATGACAAGACAACTGGCAACTTTAGTAGGGGCCGGATTCCCACTAGTGTCGGCTTTGGATACCTTAATACCACAAACCAGATCTCAAGTATTCAAAAAAATACTGGCAAAGATCAAAGAGTCAATCGTGGAGGGAAACAGCTTTGCCCGATCTTTATCTTTATATCCGGGAACTTTTTCCTCGCTATATGTGAACATGGTCAGGGCCGGTGAAACATCAGGGGCGCTCGAGATCGTTTTAGAACGGCTTGCCGATATTACTGAAAAACAACAGGCCTTAAAACATCGCATCAGGGCAGCTCTGGCTTATCCGGTTTTAATGTCCCTTATCGGAGCACTTGTTCTATTTCTTCTTTTGGCATTTATTGTGCCCAGTATAACTTCGATTTTTTCAGACATGAATCAGACCCTTCCTGCCCCCACGCTTTTTCTTATTGGTATAAGTAATTTTTTCAAAACATACTGGTGGATTATCTTTATCGTAATCGGATTGACGTTGGTAACCTTGAGCGGGATAAAAAAGACCGTTAAGGGTCATTATTTTTTTGATAAAATCAAACTCCTTTTGCCCGGTTTTGGAATTTTATCCAAAAAACTGGCTATCGCCCGCTTTTCCCGAACCCTTGGCTCGCTGCTCGAAAATGGGATTTCCATGTTGCCTGCACTTGGAATCGTAAAAAATATAGTGGAAAATGTGCTGATTGCCGATATAATTGAAGAAGCTTCTCAAGGGGTCGGAAAAGGACAGGGGCTCGGTTCGGCGTTGGCGGAAAGTAAAATATTCCCCGATCTTTCAATTCAGATGATTCAGGTTGGAGAACAAACCGGGGCATTGGAATCCATGTTGGATAAAATTGCAAATGTATTTGAAAATGAAGTGGAAACGAGTGTGATGAGCATGACTTCACTTCTTGAACCGGCTATGATATTAATTATGGGTATTATTGTGGGTTTCATTGTTCTCTCCATATGTTTACCGATTTTTGAAATGAACCAGCTTGTTAGGTAGTGCCCATCCATAAATGAGGATTTTTGTTCAAGATCAAGACATGGGAAAAAAATAACCACCCCAGTACGATCTGCCGGACCTGCGGGGCAGGCAGGCATATGTTTAATATTCCGAGGATTATTTTTTGAACATAACGCAGATATTGGGCAAAAAGACCATTTATGGATGGACACTAGGTAAAATCGGTCGGCAATAAAACATAACAGCGATCACGGATGGCGGTATAAATCTATCCATATAAAAAAGCTGTGGTATTCAAAAATCCGGTGTTTAAGCGGGTTACCTGAATGCTTGTTGGTCTCGTTTTTTCATAAAACTAAACGCATAAGGATGGAAAAAGAATGAATAGCAAAAATTTTTTAAAAAAAATAGACTGTCGTGGATTTACACTGATTGAATTGATGGTTGTCATAGTAATATTGGGGATCCTTGCAGGGCTTATCATACCGAGAATAATGGGCCGCCCTGAGGAGGCAAAGCAGCTTAAAGCAAAGATGCAGATGGAGAGCCTGGAGACAGCCCTGAAATTATATAAACTCGATAACGGCATGTATCCGGATACCGAACAGGGCCTGCAGGCACTTGTTGAGCAGCCAGATACCGGGACAATCCCGAAGAAATGGCGCAAGAACGGCTATCTTGATAAAGGGAGGGTCCCCAAAGATCCCTGGGGAAATGAGTTCATCTATCTTTCTCCCGGTGCGCACGGCGAGTATGACATCATTTCCTATGGTGCAGACGGAGTTCCGGACGGAGAAGACAAGAACAAGGATATTAACAACTGGGAAATTGAATAGTTACCATCCGGAGATGATTTATTTTGGTAATCGGCAGCTTTCTTGCCAACCCGTGCATTGATAACCATGAATACCGCTGAAACCACCAAGTGTTGGTCCATAAATGAGGATTTTTGTTCAAGATCAAGGCATGGGAAAAAAATAACCACCCCAGTGCGACCTGCCGGACCTGCGGGGCAGGCAGGCATATGTTTAATATTCCGAGGATTATTTTTTGAACATAACGCTTTAGATTGGACAAAAAGACCATTTATGGATGGATACTACCTATATTCTCACCAATAGACCATGACACTTAACTTCAGGAGAAACAACGGTTTCACTCTTATCGAGCTCATCGTGGTTATCTCTCTGTTCAGCCTTATGCTTTTTTTTGCCGTTCCGCGATTTCAGTTTGATGTTCTGTCAGACCATTCCAAAAAGACGTCACGATGGATTATGCTGCAAGTACACGCGTTAAAAGAAAAGTCGGTTCATGATCAAAAACGTTATGTTTTGCACCTGAGTTTGGATTCAAACAGACTCTGGGTAACCAATGAAATTATGTCACCGGAAGAACTTGAGGTTGCTGCGGCAAACGGCTATGAACTGTCTGACGATATAAAATTGCTTGATGTAGAATATCCTGGTCAAGAAAAAATATCAGTTGGCCGGGCGGATATTTATTTTTATAAAAAAGGATACTCAGATAAGGCAATTATCCATATGTCAAATAACGATAACGAGATATTCTCTTTTCTTATCGAACCGTTTCTTTCTCGTGTTCGTTTATATAATAAATATATAGAATTTGAAGATTGACGGTCTCGTAAAAAGCCCAACTTCTGCGTTGTGCTGCATTTCGTAATCATTCAACGTACGAAAAGTACGGCTCATGATTACAAAATTTGCACGCCTTTTTATCCCGCCTCTGTTTGGCGGGGGAGTTTGAACTTTTTACGAAACCGTCTAAATCGGACTTTTTACGAGACCATCAAGATTGAAAAAAAGAATAAACAGAAAGCAGAAGACAGGATGCAAAAAACAGAAACCCGCAACTTGCAACCATGAACCAGCAACCATGAACCAGCAACCAGATGTCGGTTTTACCCTCATTGAAATCATGGTTGCCGTTTCCATAATTGCCATTGTTCTGGTCAGTGTATATAAAATGCAGGCTCAAACCATCACCATGAACTATGAGGCAAGGTTTTATGCAACCGCGCCCCTGCTGGCCCAATTAAAAATAGCTGAAATTGAAATAGAAAATTTGGGGGAATTAGCAGACGGTTCAGGAGATTTCGGGGATGAATTTCCGGGTTACACATGGAATGTTGTCATAGAGGATGTTGAGTCGGAGCTACTTGGAAATATTGCTGAAAATCTAAAAAAAATTGATATTAATGTATCTTTTAACACCGATGAATTTACATTCAGTCTGAGAACTTACAGATTTATACAAAAATAATTGATTTAGGAATGCATTATAAGTCAGAAAAAAATAGCGTAACGCCATTAACCCATAGCCGGCAACCCAATAGCGGTTTTACCCTGCTTGAGATTTTGATTGCGATTTTTATTTTTGCGATCCTCGTTACAACAATATTTGGTTCATATAATTCAGTATTCACCGGTGCCGAGGAAATTAATCAGGGGGTTACCTCTTATGAAATGGCAAGAAACTGCCTGAACCGGATGATTTTTGACCTTGAGTCCATCCACCTGTCTTTGCCTCCGCAATATGCTCCTCCGGATTTTAACGGCCTGCCGGACCCTTATCGAATCGTTGGAGACACGAATAATGTTCAAAATATATCCTTTCCCAAGCTCAGGTTTACTTCAACGGCACATGTATCCTTCGGGGGAAAAACAGAAATCCACATCGCAGAGATTGTCTACTACGTTCAGGCCACAGACGACGACAATTACTTGCTGAGGCGTGCAGACAACCTCTACCCTTATGAAGAATTTGAAGAAAATTCGGGTGACCCCGTATTGTGCGAAAACCTTAAATCCCTGACATTCAAATATTATGATCGGGAAGGGACAGAATACGATTTATGGGATTCCGACGCAGAGGATTTCGGATATGCAACCCCTGCGGCAATCGGTATAAAACTCGAGTTGACCGGCGGCAGGGACTCTCTATGGTTTAAAACCATGGTAACACTGCCGGTCTGTCGAAAGAAAAAAGAATAAAAAAAAGAGATCTATGCCTGATAAAATTTTAAGAAACAATCGGGGTATTGCCCTTCTTGTTACTTTGACGATAATTACGGTATTGATTGCGGTTGCGCTTGAAATGAACAGAAAGATGCGCTCAGTGGTTTTTTCCGCGGCCGCAAGCCGGGATCGTATTACCCTTTCATATATGGCGTCATCCGGTATAGATATGGCAAAAGCCATGCTGATAAAGGATAAAAACAATTCAGATTTCGACTCGCTTCAGGAAGACTGGGCCAATTCCGAAAAAATAAGCGAACTCCTTCAAGGTATGCACTTTGAAGATGGGGCCGTCGAGTTAAGCATAACTGACGAACTCGGAAAAATTCAGATTAACAGCCTTGTTATATATCCCGAAGGCCACATCTTTAATGAACCTCAGAGGGATATGTGGCATCGATTTTTATATCTTTTAATTTCTCAAGATGAATCGCTTGAAGACCTCGAGCCGGACACGATCATAAATTCAATAAAAGACTGGATAGATTCCGGAGATGATGAGGCGATTACCGGGCTAAGTGGGGCTGAATCAGACTATTACCAGGAGCTTGATCCCCCCTATGTCTGCCGAAACGGCCCGCTCATCCACATTGGCGAACTTGCTCTTATAAAAGGTATCACAACGGAATACTGGAAGCTTGCAGGGGGGATGTCCGGGATTTCCCGCTACATGACGGTTTTCGGTATAAGCGAAACGGACAACAATAAATTTACGTATGAAGGAAAAATAAACATCAATACCGCAGATCTGCCGGTACTTGCTGCGATGCTCCCTCCAGGGAACCCGGAGCTTGCACAGGCCATATACGACTATCGCCTGGAAACTTCGGATTCTGAATACATTCATAACCTTTCCGGTCTTACCTGGTATAAAAAAGTGCCGGGTTTGAGTGATGTTGAAATCGATCCCAAAATTATCACAACCACCAGTGATTTTTTTCGAATCGAGTCACTTGCAACATTACATGAAATAAAAATGAAAATAACAGCAATTGTAAAAAGGGAACAAAACAAAAAAACCGGGAAATGGGAATGCAGGGTTTTGAGTTGGGAAACAGAATGAAATTCCTGTATGATTAAGTTTTATATTCTATTAGACATGGTGAAAAAAGAGTCATCGCTTGACAAAACGATCATAACATACTATAATTACAATTATTTCAAATTAGGAAATTCCATGAGCAGAAAAATCCTCGGCCTCGATATTCGACATGATGCCGTATCCGCGGTTGTATTAAAAAGTGGTATCAAGGAGACAGACATAGAAGCCCATGTCCATATCCCGATATCAAACCATATATATATGGAAACGGTTTTGGCTGCTTCCCTGAAAACTATTGTTGAAAAGATCGATATATCCGGTACTGTGTGTGTAGCGTCCTTTCCAGCTAACGAGATATCTTACAGAAACATTCAAGTGCCCTTCAAAGGACGGAAAAAAATTAAAAAAATCCTTCCTTATGAACTCGAGCCTACCATTCCGTTTCCCATAGATAACCTGATAATAGATTTTTATACTCTATATTTGGATGATGTTGCCAATCGTCACAACCTAATTGCAGCGGCTGTAGAAAAATCAAGACTGCAGGCATATTTAGAAACACTTGCCTTGTTTAATATTGAACCTGAGATTGTTACCGTTGGCGGTTATCCTGCCGCGCTATGCGCGGCCAATCTTGTAAATATTCGCGAAAACTGGCTGTTCATCGACATAGATACGAATAAAAGCACCCTGTTTGCTATTTTATCCCGGGGCATTTGCCTAATACGTTCTTTCCCGATACGTTCAGATGCTCGTTCCTTTGCAATGGAATCACTTTGTACCAATATACGGCACACCCTCTCTGCATTGGAAGAGATTATCGGTCTGGATTTTAAACCAGAGGGTGCATTTATCACCGGATGCGGACTTGATAATTCCGGCTTTGATCAGGATATGGAACAAAACCTTGGATTTCCTGTCAAACGGACGGATTTTGTACGAGATACAAACATTATTAAAAAACATGCCGATTCGCAGTTATGGAATCCCCAGCAGATGGACAATTCCTTTTCGCTTGCGCTTATGGAAATTGAAGGAACCAATGGTTTGAATTTCCGAAAAGGTCCTTTTGCCGCAAAAAAATTCTGGGAAGAACACAAAAAGAATTTGATTAAAACCGGCATTCTTGCCGGTGTGGTTCTTGCGTTAGCATTTTTCAACGTGGTTCTTGATTCCTATTTTATGGGTAAAAAGCTGGCCGGCCTGAACAATCAGATAACCAGTGTCTTCACTTCAACATTTCCCGATGTCAAAAAAATAGTCGATCCGCTTCAGCAGATGCAGATAAAAATACAAGAAGCGAGAAAAAACGCTTTATTGCCTGGAATAACTGACAAAAACATACGCGCTATCGATATTCTAAATAATATCAGTAAGCTTATATCAAAGGGCATAGATGTTAAGTTTACAAGACTTGTTATCGGGGTGGAAAACACCGTGATTTCCGGTGACACAGACACGTTCAATTCTGTGGACGGCATCAAAAACGGCCTGGAAAAATCGAATCTTTTTAAAAAAATCGTTATTAGTTCCGCCAACATCAACAAATCCGACAATCGGGTGCGTTTTAAGCTAAAAATAAATTTATAACCATATACCCGTTAACAACCGGTTTATCTGAATGAGACCTTTTTAAAAGGGCTAACTTGATTGTATAGTTTTTTTTGGAGCGGCGAAGCCGCGTTATATAGAATCGCGAAGGGATTGTATCACTTGATAGAACTGAACCTCAACCGACAGGGGATGATTTAAATGGCAAAAAAACTGGCCAGACGTGAAAAATACTCAATTTATGCACTATCCGGTGTTATCTGCCTGTTTGTCGTGTTTCAATTTATAGTTTTTCCATTTCTCGACAAAAAGGAGCGCCTTGAAAGAACCCTCCAGGCCAAAACAGACATTCTGGAAAAGATGACAGCCCTTCAATCAGAGTACAATACCATTAAAAAGAGGACTGAATTATCAAAATCGAATTTTGCAAAAAGGGACGCGGGTTTTACACTATTTTCTTTCCTGGACAAACTAACCGGAAAAGCGGGGATAAAAAACCGTGTAACATATATGAAACCTTCGACATCAGTTCAGAAAAACAGCCCTTTTAAAATCTCTCAGGTGGAAATGAAGCTACAGGGCTTAACGTTGCAGCAGTTGACCGCTTACCTTCATATGGTTGAAACCTCGAAAAACATGGTAAATATAAAAAGGCTTTCGATTTCAAAAACAGGGAAGCTAGAAAATTTAATAGACGCTGTTCTACAGGTTGAAACGGCTGAAAAATAATTATGAAAAATACCAGAAAATGGCTGCCGTATTTCCTATTTATCTTAGCGGTAACAGCATTTTTCATTTACTATCTGTTCCCGTCTGATAAAGTAAAAAATTTAATACTGGTTAATCTTAACAAAACCTATCCCGGTATTAATATTTCAGTTGATCATGTAAGGCCTGCTTTTCCACCGGGTTTGAGGTTATACAATGTAAATTTTTACCACACGCATAATCCTTTATTCACAATGGAGAAGATAAAGATAACCCCCGCCCTTTTATCGCTTTTTCGTTCAAGGATTATTTTTTTTTTCAAAGGTAGCGCGTATACAGGTATTTTGGAAGGCAAGGGAGAAATCACTAAAAACCGGATGGAGGTCTTGATGGACGGAAAACTATCCGGCATCCGGATAAAAGAAATATCTGCCATAAAAGATCTTACCGGCCGTAATATATCGGGGGTTCTTGACGGAAAGTTTACATATCGGAACCAAAAGGAATCCGGAGATAATCTAAAAGCCGAACTTGTCATTTCAGACGGCCAATTGGAGCTGGCAATGCCTCTTTTACCAATGGAGAGCATCCCTTTTAAAAAGATTACAGCCGACCTGGTTATGAAAAATATGAATCTTCAAATCAAGAAATGTATCATAAATGGGGATCAGGTGGACGGCAGGATTTCAGGCTCTGTGACTTTGAAAAACACACCCGGGCAAAGTTATTTAAAACTTTCAGGAAGGATTAAGCCTCACCCCTTACTCATTGAAAAGCTGGGAAATGATCTTCCGGCAAATCTATTGCCGAAAAAAATATTTGATAAAAACGGCTTCCAGATAAGGATTTACGGCACCTTAGACAACCCCCGTTTCTTTTTGAACTAAC
>Ga0272444_10002129_pt1 | contig 18550 bp, 18 predicted proteins | sample SSMForm13_FD_201033 | JGI IMG/M metagenome (GOLD analysis project Ga0272444, IMG submission 201033) | Marine sediment archaeal communities from Little Sippewissett salt marsh, Falmouth, MA, United States - SSM-Form-13 | ecosystem: Environmental > Aquatic > Marine > Wetlands > Sediment ... | reverse complement strand
CTTGAGATAAGGCTCCTTGAGGCCCCATTTCTTCGAACTCAGGCCGATCACTCCCATGCGTCGCCTGTCGGGATCGTTGGGATCGAACGCCCACGACACCAATTCGCTTGGCGAGGGGCCAACGAGGTTCCGCATCATCCTGTTGAGTGAACCTTCCCCACTACTGCCCTTGGAACATCCCAGCAGACTCACCAGCGCAAGGGCAACTACCACCCCAAGGCAGGAGAGGCATGACTGTTTCAGCGAGCAGAATGCTCCTTGGGCAAGCTGCGCAGACCCGCAAGGCTCATTCGTGTCTCTTTCGCGTCTATTCATTCGGGTATCCATACACGTGTGGATTCCAGTTCGTCGGTTCCCACGAATTCCACGTGGTCGATTTTCCGACCGCCGAATCGTTCGCCCAGGACGGCGAATCGTTCGGCGTTGTCGGTCGTGTAGCACCGTAGCGTGCCGCTGCCGGCTGGATTATCCAGCCCCGCCTGGCAAAGCCTGCGGTTCGCCTTGCCCGCCGCCGCGGCAGCACTACTGACAAGTTTCACATCGGGGCCCATGAGTTTTCCAATCGCCCCGGCCAGCAGCGGGTAATGCGTGCAGCCGAGAATCATCGCGCCGCATCGCCGCCGCTGCATGGCGCGAAGATAATCGTGCAAAACGTTCAGCACAATCGGATCGTCCTCGCCCCGGCCTTCCTCGACTATGGGCACGAGAAGCGGACACGCCTGGGCCATTACCTCGCGGCCAGGCGCGAGCCGAGATATCTCTCGCTGATACGCGCCGCTGGCAACGGTGGCCTCGGTGCCAATCACGCCGATTATCCCGTCGGTTGCCGCAACCGCTCCGGCAGCGCCCGGTCCGATTACGTCCACGACTTCAACCGGACTGGCCTGGACGAGTTGCGCGTACGCCGCCGCCGTCGCGGAGTTGCACGCCACGACGATCATCTTCGGATCGAAGCCCAGCAGAAACGCCAGGTCCTCCAGCGCGAACCGCCTCACGGTTTCCAGGCTCTTGATGCCATACGGAACCCGGGCGCTGTCGCCGAGATAGACAACGTTCTCAGCCGGCATGAGTCGGGTCAGCTCGCGCACGACCGTCAGGCCGCCCAGGCCGGAATCGAACACCCCGATCGGACGGGGATCACTATGGGACTCTTCTTTGTCTACCACGATGGAAGCTTACCCCAACCTGCCATAGGTACGCAAGACGCTTGGCCGAACCAGGCCATCAAAACACCGTGTACATCCACGCCCCCACCCCACTGCCGGACAAGAGCACGAGCAGGCCGATCAGCAGCAGCATCAGCAGAATCGGCGCCAGCCACCACTTCTTGTTGTGCTTGAGAAACTCCCAGAATTCTCGCACAAGCCCCAATCGCCGCTGCCGCCCGGCTTGGGTAAACTGATCCGCCTGTCCTTTGTCGTCCACCATTAAACCCTATTGTAACCATGCTCCTATGGCGGAGACATACGATTTTCCGCCGGCGAAACCATCAGCCCAGCGCCACATCAAGAGTCATCATTATGGAGAAACCTACGATAAGACCCATGGTCGCCAGGTCCACGTTACCCTTGGCCTGGCTTTCTGGAATGAGTTCCTCGGCAACAACGAAGATCATCGCACCTGCCGCGAATGCCAGGGCATACGGCAGGACCGCCGCCATGCTTATGACAAGCAGTGCCCCGAGCACGCCCGAAATGGGCTCGACGATGCCTGAGAGCTGCCCGTACCAGAAGCTCTTGAGGCGGCTCATGCCCTCCCGGCGAAGCGGCAAGGCCACCGCGGTGCCCTCGGGGAAATTCTGCAGCCCGATGCCAATCGCCAGTGCCAAAGCAGCTCCAAGTTGAGCCGTGCGGTCCACGCCGGTCATCACAGCCGCGGCTCCGAAGGCCACACCGACCGCCAGACCCTCGGGAATGTTGTGGATGGTAATCGCCAGCACCAGCAGCGTGCTTCGCCGCCAGGAAGTCTTGAGCCCTTCGGGTTCAGCCAGGCCGGGATGGAGGTGAGGCAGGATCCAGTCGATCAAACGCAGGAACACGGCCCCCAAGAGAAAGCCCACCAGCGGCGGGATCCATTTCCATGTCTCGCCATAAAGCGGCGAGGCTGCGGCCATGTCGATCGCCGGCGCCAGCAGCGACCAGAAGCTGGCCGCTATCATCACCCCGCCAGCCATGCCAAGGGACGCGTCGAGAAATTTCTGATTGGGTCGTTTTGTGAAGAAGACCAGGCCCGCCCCAGCAGCCGTGACACCCCAGGTGAACAACGTGGCCAGCAACGCTTGCACGATCGGGTCCAGCTTGTAAAGCCAGTGCATTCTCGTCGCTCCCTTATCAGGCCGGCAGAACTGACCGGCGACTAACTAGATCATTCGTTACGTCAGTCCAGAAAGATATTACCGCTCAATGTGTCGCCGCACAAGTGTTCAGAAAGCCTGCCGCGTTTGTCCGCTTGGCCTTATAATGATACTATGCGTAGACGCGTTGAATATTACAGGATTCTCGGGATTGAACCCGGGGCCACGATGGAGCAGGTTCGAGCGGCGTATCGACGAGCCGCCTGCCGATACCATCCGGACTTACAGCAAGGCGACAACCTGCAAGCCGAGCGAAAGCTTCGCGAATTGATTGTCGCCTACAAGGTCGTTGCACACGAGCTTAACCCAGAGGCGTGGTCCCAAACGCCCCATGAGCAGCGAAAAACTTATACTCCGCAGGATTTTGCACGCGAGGGCAGCGAGAAGTGGCAGAAGATGCGCCAGGCTGTTGAACTCGATGAGCCCGGCGGCCTGCTCCTGCCACTACGACACCGTGAGGCCTATGCAACACGAAACGAGACGCGAACGTTCGCCGCGCTGTGGGTACTCGCAGTCGCCATGGGAATCGTCGTCGCCATAATGGCGGCTGCCTACAGAAGCCAACAGGTAGGCCCCGGTAACATGTCCGGCACCGACACGCTTTTCAGCATTGTCGTCGGCGAGGTAGCGTATGTCCTGCTGGCGGTCGGAGCGCTGGTATTTGTCATCCTCACTCGCAAACTGGTCCGTTTGTCATTGCGACTGGCCAGCAGCAGGTGGCTCTTCCTGCCCGCGCCCCGCAGCGACCGCAAGCTTCCCCTGCCATCAGATCGACTGGATCAAAGCTGACAACGCACATCGTTGAGATGCATGAATCGCAGATCGCGGATCTCACATTCAAAGATCTCAAAGCTGAAACCACACATTTCAAATTTCAAATCTCTTCATCCGCCAGTCGGCGTTTCAATTCGCGATAATCCGTCTTCCCCGTGCCCAGGACCGGTATCTCGTTGATATCGATCACTCGACGAATGTTGTGCAGGCCGGATAGGCCCGCCTCGCGAATGGCGCGGTTGACGGCCTCGCGAGTCAGCGGGCGAGTTGTGAACAGAACGATCTCGACCTGTCCCTCAGTCCCGGCTGCCTCAACAGCCAGCAACGGACCTTCCTGCTCGGATGCGTCATCCTGTGAGGCCGGAATGGCGAACTCAGCAGCCAGAACGGACTCGATCGCCGGCAGCGAGATCATCTCACCGCCCATCTTTACGAATCGCTTGAGTCGCCCGCTGAAACGAAGTATTCCGCCGGGCTCCTCCACCACCAAATCGCCCGTGCGATACCACATCTGGCCGGCGTATTCGACAAACGGACTCTCGCCGTCGTAGTGCAGATACCCGCCAAACACGCTCGGGCCGCGCAGCAAAAGCATGCCCTGACAGCCTGTCTCGACTGGTTGCGACGGCGTATCAACGTCCACGATCACCCATTCGACCGAGTCTAAAGGCTCGCCGATAGTACCCCGTCGGGTCCGTCCAGGCCGGTTGACTGCGACGATCGGCGAACACTCCGTCACACCGTACCCCTCGAGAATATCCATATCCGGGTCTATTCGCTCAAGCCGGTCGTAAGTGCGATCGGGACACTTCTCGGCCCCGGTGACGGCCAGGCGGAGCGACCTCAACTGATCGGCTGACGATGCTCGGGCGATGGCATCGAGGAAGGTGGGCGTACCTACCATGATTGTCGTGCGGTAGGCCTGAATAATTCGTGCCAGTGTCGGCGCTTCGGTGGGGTCCGGATGATGGGCAACGGGAACACCCATGCACATAGGCAGCACCGTGGTGACCGTGAGCCCGAACGAATGGAACGGCGGGAGGATGCCCAGAACGCGATCCCCATGCCGGAGAATTCTCATGGCCGCGATGTCGGCCAGGTTTGCCAGAATGTTCTTGTGGTTAAGAGGCACGGCCTTGGGAAGGGCCTCCGAACCGCTGGTGAACAAAACCGCCGCCAGCGCATCCGGCGAGAGTTTTGCCGCCGCCTTGTCCAGCGACGCCCAGGAAACTCGCCCGGCGACAAAGGCTGCGAGTTTGGTCAGCTTCGATACCCCACCGGCCAGGTCCTCCAGGTAGGCAAACATTGCCTCTGCCGGCGAGAGGTCCACGCCCGTAGCTTTGAGTCGCTCGACGAGCCGCCGGGCCGTCAGAACCCGCCGCACGCCGACCAGCGAAAGGCAGTGTTCGAGGTTCCGCGCGCCCACGGTCCAGTTGACCATCACGGGCGTCTTGCCGGCAAAAAGTGTTGCCATGTACACCACGTCCGCCGCCACACCGGCGGGCATAAGAATGCCTACGCGATCGCCTTCCATCTGCGCGATCAGAGGGCGAAGGACCATCACGCCGACGACCACGTCGCGAAACGTTCGCATGCCGCTGGCCTGGTCGGCCGTGACGGGCCGGGCCGGATTGATGCGAGCCTGTTCCAGAAACACCTCGGCGATTGTCCGACCGGCAGGAAGTTTCGTCGGCGATTCCGACAACCCCGCGCCCCCGGCAAGCCATTTCGGCGGGACAGACTTCAGTTCGGCAAGCCTGGAAGAGACTGCCTGCCCCCCGGCCGCGAGCATTATGTCGCGTACCGTCTGAAGTGAATCCACGTCACCGGGCGGGTATCCGAACTCGCCCGCCAGCCACGTGAGCATCTCCGCACGGGCAAGGCTGTCCAGGCCCATGTCGCGGGCGAGGTGAAGCTCGTCGCGAATATCCGCCACGCCTGTCTGCTCGCGGAGGTATTCGACCACGGCGTGTCGGGTAGCATCCGCCACAGCTGAGATGTCGCCTACGTCCGAATCGTATCGCGGCTCGGGCATTTCCCGCACCCCGCCGCGCTCCCAGAATGTGTAGGGCACGTACTTCGCGGGCGGGGCGTCGGCGTTGTAGAAACTTTCCAGCCAGCGATTGAGGTCGCCACGGGAAACATTTCTCGGCAGGTCGTCGGGTTCGACGAACTCCAAATCCACCCGCCGCCTGGGCGCGAAGAAGACCCCGCACGCCAGCAGGCCCGCGATGCCCTTTCGCAAAACTCGCCCCACCGACGGGACCTCGCCCCAGGCGTAGCTGAAACGGCTGCCCCAAAGCCCGCGGTTCCTGATGAGCACGACGCGAACGTCGGGAACCTGGTCCAGAATCCACCGAACTGCGGAATTGCCGCTGAGACTCTCGTGCCTGCCTCGCATGATATGCCCGGCTGGGTATATCACCACGTTGTCCCCATTTCGCAGCGCATCGACGCACTTGGCAAGTCCGCCTTCGATGGCCTCGCGGGCACCCGCGCCCAGTTTGCCAGGATCCGGAATGGGTATCACACCTATCCGTCTGGCAAGATTACGGATGAAGAATCGGTCGACCTGTTCCTCGTCGGCGAGAAAACGCGGGCGGAAACACTTGAGCAACGTCGTGCCGATTATGATCGGGTCGATCAGTGCCGGATGGTTGGGCAGGAAGAGTATTCCACGCTTGCCTCGCCCGGCCACATCGTACATGCCCTTGGTTCGAACGCGATATCGCAGCCAGACGGCGAGTTGTGCGAACCATCGCAGCAACAGATCGATCATGTATTCACCTTCCGTCCGAAAACTACCTTCAGGCCCGCCGCCGCCAGAAGCGAAAGCCCGCCCAGCATCGCGAAACTCACCGAGGGCCTTACATATTCATTGAGCAGGTTCGCCAGTGGCGCCGATGCCATGATACCGATAAACACCATGAAGTTCGCAGCCGAGATGACGGCCCCCCGCTTGTCGGCTGGGGGGCGAACCTGCACGAAACTTTCGCATGGAACCATGAACAGCCCGCCGCAAACGCCCGCAAATGCCAGCCCGGCCAGGAGCCCGAAATACCTTACTGGCTCGCCCAGCAGTGCCGCCACGGAGACAAGGCCCATCCCGGCGGCAAGGCCCATCGCAGCCGGGGCCAGCACGCGGTGCCATCGCGGCCCGCTCGCAAGTTTGCCTGCCAGCAGACCGCCGATAGCGAGTCCGCCAAGCTGGGCCACGAGCATGCCGCTGGTCTCAGAATCGCTGTAGCCCAACTGCTCCTTGCCGAGGACGTTGATGACCAGAACCTCCATCGAACCGACGAACCACACGAACATGTCCGCGACGATGGTCAACCCCAGCAAGCGATCGCGAAAACACTCGGCGACGGTTCGCATCGTGTTCCACGGGCCCCACCACGGGAACTGCCTGCCATTGTGCATGGTGGGCGGTCGGTACGGCACGCCGAAGCTGGCTGCGAAACCTGCCCCCGCCACGCACAGGGCGATGATTGCGACGAGGAAACGCCCTGCCGGCAAGCCAAGCACCTCGCCGGGGCGGTCCAGCACAAGACCCGCGACGGCGAAGCCCGCCATGATCGCCACGGTCACGAATACCTTGAGCACGCCGTTTGCCGTGGTGACATACGATGCCGGGTAGAGTTCGGGAATCGAGCCGTTGAGGCTCGGACTGAAGATGCACGACTGGAAGCCCATCGCACAGACCATCGCGATGATCAGAGGCCAGGAACCTGTGAGTAAACCGACCGCCCCGCAGATCATCGCGAGCATTTCCAGCCCCTTGGCTGCGATGACGATGTGCCGCTTGGCAAACCTGTCCGCAAGCCACCCCGCCGGGGCAGCCAGGACCACAAACGGCCCGGTGAACAGCAAGAGCATCCAGCCCTGGTAGTGCTTTAACGACGCCCCCACCGCCAGCAGCATCGCAGCCTGCTTGAAGAAATTGTCGTTGAAGACCCCCAGCGAATAGGTCCCAGCCATCGCGACAAAGCTCGCGCGTGCGCGGCGCACCTGTTGATGGATTACCGGATCCTTCATTCGCGTTCCGAACAGGTCTGTCTCACTCGGCCTTGAGGGGCCTGGACATCAACTCGTGGATTGCGGCCTGCGGATCGACGTGATTGAAAAGCACGTCGTATATGCCACTGGTTATGGGCATTACCGCGTTATAACGCTTCGCCAGTGCCATGACGCTCTCGGTAGTGGCGACGCCCTCGACCACGCCGTGACTGGCAACCAGGGCCTCATCAACGCTCAGGCCCCTGCCGATGGCCTCGCCGAAGGATCGGTTTCGCCCGACCGGAGAAATGCACGTGGTCACCAGGTCACCTATCCCCGCCAGGCCGGCAAACGTCTCGGCCTGGGCGCCCATCGCCACGCCAAGTCGCGTTATCTCGCTGAGACCGCGACTGACAAGGCCTGCCTTGGCATTGTCGCCAATCTTCATCCCGTCCAGAATTCCCGCCGCGATGGCGACCACGTTCTTCGTCGCCCCGGCGATCTCCACACCCAGCAGGTCCGGATTTGTGTACACCCGGAAGTAAGACCGATTGATAAGCCTCTGCACGCGAGAGGCTAGGTCCGAATCCGTCGCGGCCACCACCACCGTAGCAGGCAATTTCGCAGCCACTTCCGGGGCGATCGAAGGTCCAGACAGCGCCGCCAGCGACCGATCAGGCTGGCCGCCGATAACGTCCGCCAGCACCTCCGTAGGCCGAAGCAACGTGTCGTTCTCGATTCCCTTGGCGACCGAGCATATCGGCAAACCCGACGGGCACTTGGGTCCGAGGCGTCCCCACACGCCACGAACGAACTGCGTCGGCACGGCCGATATCGCCAGACTTACCCCCGCGAACGCCTCGGCGTCATCAGCAGTCACCCGCACATTGTCCGGCAGGGCAGCGCCGGGCAGAAAACGCTTGTTCTCCCGATCCGCCGCCAACTGACGAGCCTGCTCGGCGAAAGCCGACCACAAAACCACGTCATGGCCGTTCTCGGCGAGCATGATCGCGCAAACCGTCCCCATGCCCCCGTCACCGATAACGCACAATTCCTCAGCCATTTCCATGGCAAGTAACCTATCCGCGCAAGCACGTCCTGTCCACACAGAATCGAACACGTAGAAACGACCTCGGCCTCTTGAACTGCTGCTGGATTCCATTCATACTTGACGAGGGGCAGGCCGATAGGTATCATGGTATGTATCTTATGGAGATCAACTCATGAACACGGCAAAGGTCTTTGTTACGGGGCGCAGTCAGGCTGTTCGGCTGCCCAAGGAATACCGCTTTGACGCCGACGAGGTCTGCATCACTCGTATGGGCGAATTGGTCATTCTCTATCCGAAGAACAAGGGCTGGGATGTGCTTGAGGAAGGCATTCGCGGCTTCACGGAGGATTTCCTGGCCGACCGAGGTCAGCCCGCCGAGGCGCAGTCGCGAGAGGCCATATGATCCGCTACATGCTCGATACGGACATTTGCATCGAGATAATCCGCGGCAAGTCCCCCGCAGTGCTGGCCTGCCTTCGCAAGCATGAGGTCGGTAGCGTGGCCATTTCGTCGATCACGTTGGCGGAACTGCAGTACGGCGTCGCCAAGAGCCGCGATCCCGATCGAAACCGCCTGGCTCTGGTCCACTTCGTCGCGCCGCTTGAAATGCTGAGCTTCGACGACAGCGCGGCCGGGGCCTACGGTAAGTTGCGTGCGAATATGGAGCGGGCAGGCCAACCTATCGGCCCGCTCGACACGCTGATTGCCGCGCATGCTCTGGCAGCGAAGCTCACGCTCGTGACCAACAACCAGCGGGAGTCCTCACACGTGGCCGATCTGCACGTTGAGAGTTGGGGCCGGGCCTGAGCGACCGTCTTCTCCGATTGGCTGTTTCCCGATTGCCTTGGCGGTGACAAAGTCTACAATACATCCCTTTACTTCATGGCCCCGCCAAAACGGAGGCACACAGAAGGTGTCTGAACGATTCTTTGAAAAGCAGTTGCCCAACGGCCTTTGGCTGCTGGGTCAGCAGATGGACCAGGTTTCCTCCGCCGCGATGACTTTTATCGTCCCGGCCGGGGCTTCTCATGACCCGCCGGGGCTTTCCGGCGCGGCCTCGATCGTCTGCGAATGGGCCATCCGCGGGGCCGGTGATCGAGACACTCGCGAGCTCAACGATGCCCTGGACGGCCTGGGCTGTCAGCGAAACGAGACGGTTCGCAGCGACCACATCATATTTTCCACCGCCCAGTTGTCGCGCAATCTCGACGATGTGCTGGGCATCTACGCCGACATTCTGCGCCGACCGCGACTTGAGGACGCAGCTTTCGAGCCCAGCCGGGCGCTGGTCGCCCAGGACCTCGAAAGCCTTGAGGACGAGCCGGCCCACAAGTGTACGCTGATGCTCCGCGAGCGGTTCTATCCGCGTCCGCTCGGAGCAAATGTCTACGGCACGAGCGAAAGTCTCGCCGCCGCAACGCCTGAGGCCCTGCGAAAGCACTTCGGCCAACGCTTCTCCCCCGAGGGAACGATACTCGCCGTCGCCGGCGACATCGACTGGCCTGCCATCTGCGACAAGGCTGAAAAATTGTTCGGCGACTGGCAGCCGACCGGCGCCGCCGGGCCACTGATCGAGCCGGCACTTGGTGGTATCGAGCACATTGCCAAAGACTCCGCCCAGGCGCATATCGGTTTGGCTCACTCGACCGTTCCGCTGAGCGACGACCAGTACTACGCCGCCCGTCTGGCGGGCATGGTTCTCTCCGGCGGGGCCGCCGCCAGGCTTCACACCGAACTCCGCGAAAAGCGCGGGTTGGTCTACCACGTCTCGGCCAGTTACCACAGCCTCAAGAACTGCGCCGGCGTATTCGCCTACGCGGCATCGCGGCCTGAACTGGCCCAGCAGACGTTCGACATGACCGTCGGCGAATTTCGGCGCCTTGCTGATGGGATCGAACCGGACGAGATAACGCGGGCTCGCACGCAGTTGAAGACAGCACTCATCATGCAGGGCGAATCCACGGGCGCGCGGGCACACGCGCTGGCGAGCGACTGGTACCATCTGGGTCGGCTCCGAAGCCTGGCCGAACTGTCGGGCGACATCGACGCCACGACGGCCGACGACGTCATAGACCATCTGCGGGCTCATCCCGCACGGGATTTCACCGTGCTGGTCATCGGCCCCGAACCCGTCGATACCGGCATATTGGAGCAGTGACCTCTCGGCGACGCCGACCAGGTCGGAAAATAATATGAAGCTCAAGCACGCAGAATTAGATAACGGTTTGACTGTCATCGCGGAGGTACGCGAATCGGCTGCGTCCATGGCGGCGGGTTTCTTCGTCCGCACTGGCGCACGCGACGAGACGCCCGAAGTCGCCGGCGTAAGCCATTTCCTGGAGCACATGGTCTTCAAGGGCACGGCCCGGCGGGACCCGCTTCAGGTCAACCGTGAATTCGACTCGATGGGCGCCAACTACAACGCGTTCACTTCCGAGGAGAACACCGTCTTCTACGGCGCGGTTCTGCCGGAGTATCAGGACGGCCTGCTGGACCTGCTGTGCGACATACTCCGGCCCAGCCTTCGCGAGGAGGATTTCGACCTCGAGAAGAACGTCATCCTCGACGAGATCGCCCGCTACCGCGACATGCCGCGATATCGCGTCTACGAAATGCTTCTTGCTGAGTATTTCCGCCCGCACCCGCTGGGCCATAGCGTGCTGGGCAGTCCCGAGTCCGTCGGAGCACTTACGCAAGAGCACATGCTGGCGTACTTCAACCGCCGCTACGCAGCCAACAACCTGACGCTCGTCGGCGTGGGCAACGTGGACTTCGACGCCCTTGTCGCAAAGGCGACCGAGATGTGCGGGCACTGGTCCGCCGCTGAAACCGGACGCGACATTGCCGAACCGCAAGGCTGCACCGGACGAAAGATTGTCGCCGACCCCAACGTCGCCCGCCAGCAGATCGCCCTGGCATCGCCGGCTCCTGCCGCCCAGGACGATGACCGATACGCAGCCATGCTCGCCACTGCCCTGCTGGGCGATACTACCGGCAGCCGGTTGTACTACGCCCTTGTTGACCCCGCCCTGGCCGATGAGGCCTCGATGGTCTACGACTCGCTCGACGGCGTCGGCGTATTCCTGACGTTCATGTCCTGCGATAGCGAAAAGGCGTCGCAAGTTTTGGAAATCGCACAGCGGGAACTGGCCAAGTTCCAGGCCAATGGGCCAACCGATGCGGAGATGCTCGCCGCGAAAAACAAAATCGCCTCCGGTGCGACGCTCAAGGGCGAACTGCCCATGGGGCGACTTACCGCCGTAGGTTACGACTGGGTCTATCGCGGCGAGTACGTGCCCCTGGCCGAGCAGATCGAAACGCTGTTCGCTGTCACACCCGAGCAGGTCATCGACGTCGTCCGCGAGCGTGACCTCGCCAGGACCATGCTCGTCACGCTCGGCCCGCTGGAGAACCTGTGACCGCCCCGTCGCCCATCCCCGCCGCCCGCATGGACGTCGCCCAAAAGCGAGTCACCGTCCTGGGTCTGGGACGATTCGGCGGCGGCGTGGGGGTCATCAAGTGGCTGTGCGAACAGGGCGCCAACGTGACGGTTTCCGACCTGGCCCCGGCAGAGAAACTCGCCGACTCCGTCGCCGAACTGGACGGGCTTGACGTTACGCTGCACCTCGGCGGGCAGATAGCGGATGACTTTACCTCACCGGACCTTCTCGTCGTGAGCCCCGCCGTGCCAGCCGGGGCCGAGCCGCTACGCCAGGCCGCGGAAGCCTCCGTGCCGCGAACGACCGAAATAAATCTTTTCATCGCCCGTTGTCCCGCGCCAATCGTCGGAATTACCGGCACGGTCGGCAAGAGCACCACCACAGCAATGACCGGCGAGCTGCTGGCCGGGACGTTGCCCACACACGTCGGGGGCAACATCGGAAGAAGCCTCCTGGGAGACCTGGACCGCATTGGCCCGGACCACGCGGTGGTCCTGGAACTGTCGAGTTTCCAACTGGACGAACTGCCCGAGCTCGGAGTATCCCCGCACGTGGCACTGGTGACCAATCTGGTACCCAACCACCTCGACCGCCACGGCACAATTGAGGCCTACGCCAGTGCCAAGAAGAACATCTTCCGCTACCAGAAGCCCGGCGATGTACTGATCCTGAATGCCGCCGACGATCAGACCCGAAGCTGGGGCGACGAGGCCCCCGACGGTGTTCGAGTGGAATACTTCGACCCGGCGGACGAACCGTTCGACCTGTCGGTCGTGGGAACGCACAACCAGGCCAATGCCCAGGCCGCGTGGGCGGTAGCGAGGCAGTTCGGCATAAATCGAGCCCAGGCCGCGACCTCGCTGAAGGCGTTTGGCGGGCTCGAACACCGACTGCAGTTCGTGGCTGAAATCAATGGCGTGCGGTTCTTCAACGACTCCAAATGCACCACACCAGAGGGCGCCATCGTCGCGTTGGAATCTTTCCCCCCACGCTCAGCCGTGATGATCGTCGGCGGCTACGACAAGCAAGTGAGTTTCGCCGCCCTCGGGGCCGCACTCGCCGCCCGAGCCAAGGCGGTCGTAACGATCGGCGCGACAGCCAGCGCCATCGCCGATGCCACCGCCGCCGCGGACCAAGATACCAGGCAGACCACAAACGTTATTTCTGCAGCATCGCTCGAGCAGGCCATGTCCTTGGCACGACAGGCCGCCGGACCCGGCGATGCTGTCGTTCTGTCGCCAGCCTGTGCAAGCTACGACATGTTTGATAACTACCAGCAGCGAGGAATGCGTTTCGTGGAACTGGTTCGCCACCCCTAGCGAGGCGCTACACCCGCAGGTCCGCTTGCTGACCCAGCAAATCCTTGTACTGCTCGCGAATGGGTGCCACCTCGCCGGCGATAAACTCATCGACCTGCTGCGGCGAGCGACCGATGAAATCCTCCGGGCGAAGCGCTGCGTCGATGTCCACCTCGGCGAAGGCGGGGTCGGCCTTGATGCGGGCGATCAGGTCGTTCGGTTTGCCGTGCAGCTTGACCTGCTCGCCGGCGGCCATGCTGTGGGCGCGGATAAGCTCGTGGAGTTCCTGGCGGTCGCCCCCTGCCGCTACCGCTGCCATCAGGATGTTCTCGGTTGCCATGAACGGCAACTCGGATGCGATGCCCGCGGCGATCACGGCTGGGTACACAACGAGGCCCTGGGCAACATTCAGCGTTATCAGCAGAATCGCGTCGGTCGCCAGGAACACCTCGCTCATCGCCAGGCGCTTGTTGGCTGAGTCGTCCAGGGTTCGCTCGAACCACTGCTCAGCCGCGGTGTGCAGCGGGCTTGTAGAGACGTCCATCACGAACCGTGCCAGGCCCGTGGCCCGCTCGCATCGCATGGGGTTGCGTTTGTATGCCATCGCCGACGAGCCGACCTGCGTCTTCTCGAAGGGCTCTTCCATCTCCTTGCGATGGGCGAGAAGGCGGACGTCGTTGCAGAGCTTGTGTACGCTCGCCGCCACGCCCGCCAAAGTCTGTGCGATGGCTGCGTCGATCTTTCGGCTGTAGGTCTGGCCGGTGACGGGCGCGATCTTGTCGAAGCCCATCTTCTCGGCCACGCTACGGTCCAGCGCTTTGACCTTTTCGTGGTCGCCATCGAAGAGCGCCAGAAAACTCGCTTGCGTACCCGTGGTGCCCTTGGCGCCGCGGAATTCCAGGTTGGCCAGGCGATACTCGATGTCGCGCAGGTCGCGGATGAAGTCCATGCACCATAGCGCGGCCCGTTTGCCGACCGTGGTCATCTGGGCCGGCTGAAAGTGCGTAAACGCCAGGCACGGCAGCTCGCGGTGCTCGGCTGCGAAATTCGCCAAGGCGTCGATCACGTTCACCAGTCGCGCCCGGATTGTCTCCAGAGCCCGGCGCATGACGATCATGTCGGTATTGCAGTTGACGTACTGGCTGGTGGCGCCGAGGTGGATGATCCCTTTGGCCTGCGGGGCGGCATCGCCGAAGGCGTGGATGTGCGCCATCACGTCGTGGCGGAACTTGCGTTCATACTCGCCTGCCGCCTCGAAGTCGATATCGTCGAGGTGCTCGCGCATCTGTACGAGCTGGGTCTCGGTGACGCTATCCAGGCCGAGCTCGCGCTGGGACTGGGCAAGTGCCAGCCAGAGCCTTCGCCAGGTCGATATCCGCATCTGGTCGCCGAAGAGTTCCTGCATTTCCCGGCTGGCGTATCGCGTCTCCAGCGGGCTGGTATATGTCTCGTGTTTATTGTCGCTCATGGCAGAAAGTGTACACAAAAGCGCACGAAAATCCACCTCCCCGCATTCGCGCATTGGGGTTGGTCGAGAACGTTCGCCCGTCCGACAGCCCGTTCGGTCAGTCTATTTGATGTAGCGGATGCAGATCGGGTAGCGATACGGCTGGCCGCTATTGACCTTTATGGTCGACAGGATGCCGAAGACGATGTTGCACACAGCGACCGCCGGCCAGATAAGGCAAAGAGTGAAGTTCACGAACGGGATGAGCACGAGGATGATACATCCGACGGCGGCCGTCAGTATTGTCAGAGCCCAGTTCAGCGCTTCCTTGCCTTGCTGATTTACGAATGGGCTCTGGTCCTTCTTGATCAGCCAGATAATGAGTGGACCGATAAACCATGTGAAGATCGCCAGAAGATGAGCAAGCATAGCCATGGTTTTGGCGTCGGGCGACTCGGCCGTAACCCATCCGCCCGGGGCATCCGGGGCGGGGGCAACCGGTGCGCCCTGGGCCTGATCCGGTCCGGGAGGAGGAGTCTGCGGAGGCGGAGGCGTCGCGTTGCCATCTGGCGTGTTCGGGGCGTTTGTCATGTCTCTTCCTTTCGATGAATTTCGGTTTTCCGTTCTTGTCAGACTCGCTGCCGCCGGGTCCATTCCCCGGTGCCGCGTCGGGCAGGCTGTCATCTTCGTTGCGGCGGAATCGGAATAAATCGCAACTTATCGCCGACCGTCCCGGCTGCCTTTTCCGCGTAGAGCAACCACGGTCGGGCGGTCGGGAATGCGGGGTCGGCGTCGATGCAGCATTGGAAGTAGTAAATCGCGCGTTCCCAATCCTGCTCCACACAGGAGATGCGACCCATGTAGTACAGGGCGTCGGGGTCCGCGGGATTCCACGAAAGTGCTCGCTCGAACATATCCTTGGCTTCGGCGACGTGGCCGACCTGGAAAGCGGCGATTGCATCGTTGCGGTTGGTTATGCTGTTCTGGTCGGCATCCGGTGCGCACCCGCCCATCAGAAGAGCCGTAGCAACAGCAATCTCCAGCCATGCCAAATGCTTCATCGTGTCGCTCCCGCATCGCGGACCTGGATTGCTGTCAGCAGGCCTGCGACGATATGAATCGTTGGTTGTTAATTGCACTATCGTTATCATCTTACCTATGCCAAATTCATTTGCCATCATTTTGCACACGGGCTTTGGGGCCGACCATTATGACTTCATGCTCGAAATCGGCGAGGCCCTGGCGACCTGGCAGATCGCCCGGAATTGCATGGACCTTGGCGAGGGCGAATCCGCAACCGCCCGCAAACTGCCCGACCACCGCCTGGCTTACCTCACCTACGAAGGCCCGGTAAGCGGCGGACGAGGCCAGGTCAGACGCGTTTGCCAAGGCACCTTCAAAACACTCGTCGACAATCACCGCCGCCTGGTCGTGCAACTGGACGCGCCCGATGGTCCTGTGCGATTCGAACTGGTCCGCAAGACCTCAGCCGGTAACGATTGGATCATCACGCGCCGGCCAATACATTCTTAATTCATCGGCACTTGGGGCCTGGTTTCTGCAGGGCGTCCAACGTGCTCCATGTGAAGTGTCAGCTTTCCGTCAGCGATATCGATCCGCGTCACCCGCACACGTTTTCGCGTTTGGATGCGCCAGGTCATTTCCGTCGGAATCGGCTCGCCATCAATCGCCGAGATAAGCCGCCGAAGGACAAGGCCCACCTGGGATGAATCCAGCCCCCCCATGGCCGGAGCGGATGTGGTGTCGCCGACAGCCCTGGCAAGCCTACCTCGCAGGCGATCGATCATCGATCTCACAAGCGAAGTCGGCATGGGCAGCCGACCGATCCTGGCAGAGGCGATGCTGACCCGCAGCCGACCGTCTGGTCCCAGTCGCAAGGCGATATTCAGCGAAACGATCTTCTTGTATTGCAGCGACTTGGCGACAATCCGGACTTGCCCGCTGTCCAACACCACCGTCGGCTCGGCCAGGCCGATCGACTCCATCGCGCGATGCACCGAGCCAGCCTTGGCACCGCCCTGTACGGCGATCTCGTCCATCGAGTCCATGTAGCGATTCAACTGATCCTGAGTCAACGTCCAGTCGAAAGGTTGGTTTTTCTGCCCCTCGTTGTTGAACTCCATCAACCGGCGACGGAACTCGCGCATGGCTGCGTCCTTCTCAGCCACCGTCAGCCGGATGGGCTTATAGTCAGACGGCACCGAGCTTGCCATAATGTAAGCCGTTACCAATCCGGCGATTATCAGCACAAGGGCTGACAAAATCGTGACGCGTCCCTTCCTGCCTAAACGCATGGGCGGCTCCTGAATGGTCCAACGTAAAAAACGCTCATGGAAAGAGTTTGCGCTATCCGCCCCCCGGCCGCAAGACCGGCGCATCACCAAACGCGAAAAACAAACGCCTTTAACCAGCCCTTCAGGGAATCTCGAAGAAACGACGTACAAGGTCGCGGTATTCGGGCGCGACGGCGCCGGCCCGCATGGCCTCGGCGGCGCGGACGCGGGCGAGCGACCATGCATCGTCAAAACTGACAAACGACGATGCTACTGCCGATGGGGACGGCGCAGGGGAGTTGGCATCGCTCTTGGGCGAGTAAGATGGGTTGTAAACCAACGTGCGCGCAGGAAGAGGTTTCTCGCTGTCGGCCGAGTTGGCATCCAGCGAGTTGGCGTCAAATGCGGGCGGGCTCTTGCCCCCTTGGCCAGAGGCGATCTTGCCCTCACCCGATCCGCCCATACCGTCGCCGGATTCCGTCGCAAGCCCGACGGCCTTGAGTATCACACGGGCGATCCGCGCCGCCTCGGCGTCATCGGCGTCGGCGACGGCGTCCTGGAGTTCGGCCAGGCTGCTGTCGAGTTGCTGGTCTTTCTCGGCTGCCTTCGCGGCGGCGAGCAACCGACGGCGCAGCGCTGGGTCACGCTCGACGCGATCCGCCAATTTCCGCAGGGCCTCGATCAGCTCGCGTTTTTCCTTGGTGTTGAGTTGGCGGACGCGCTGGCGGATTTCATCGAACGCCCCGGCCGACGCGCCGGCGGACCCCGGCGGGGAAACGATCGCCAGGACCGTGCAGAGTGATACCGACAGGGCCAACGCTCCCACCGTCGCGCGGGATCGCCGCCATAGGCCGCGACGGGGAAGATCGGCATCCGCCGCCGCCGTGACGGCTTGGGCAAACACGCACCTGGCGATCGGTCGATCCGCGTCCTGGCCCGAGGCCAGTTCCGCGGCTGTACTCAACCGCTCGGCCAGGTCGAAACGAACATCGTGATACAGGGCCGCCTGACCAAGTGAGATGCCCCGGAACAAAACGGTTCCCCCAGCCAGCAGTGCGCCCAGAGGCACAAGGATTAGCGGCATGAGCAATCGTGGATGGGGCACCGCCCGCCCGGCCAGCACGACCGCCACACAGGCCAGCGCCGCTCCACAGACAATCGCCGAGACAAGGCGTCCATCGCGCCGGTCCAACCGGGCTGCCAGGCGAAGCCGCGGCCAGCGCAGAATCGCCACCGAGGCCGCGACGGGCAACAGCGCGACCCCCACCGCCAAAACCGTACTCACTCGAGCCGCCAGCAAACCAGCCTGCCCCGCCGCGACGGACAGCCCTGCCGCGACAGCTCCCGCCCCGGCCGCCTCAAGCGCGCGCACGCCAACGAGTCTCCTCGTTGCCGACCGGAGGACCGCCAAGACCGCCTGACGATTGTCGCTTGCTTGCTTCATTCGCGTGAGTTTGTCCATCATGGACACCGGTGTCTCCGGTATCGCCAATAGCTATTGTACCAAGGCTTGGCCCTGCCCGCGCGGGTGTTTTGCGACAGGCAATGATGCCCGGTGTTACAGGGCGTCAGTGAGCACCTGGGCGAGGGCCTCGTCGGAAAGAACGATTGGATTGTATCTCATGGAACTGGCCTTTCTGGCAAGAGCGACCATCTCGCCGACCCGCTCTGCCGTTACGCCGAACTCTCGCAGGCGCGGAATGCCGACCGACTCGGCCAGGTCTGCGACAAACCGAATACCGGCATCGATGGCGTCAGTATCGCCAACTTCCGAGTTGTTCGACAGCAGCCGACCCACCGCAGCGTAACGGCCCAGGACCGGGTGCCGCGAGTCCTCTATCCGCAGGGCACGAACGTTGGCAGCCATCACACCGGGCAGCAGGGCAGCGCAGACAGC
>Ga0272444_10002126_pt1 | contig 18560 bp, 12 predicted proteins | sample SSMForm13_FD_201033 | JGI IMG/M metagenome (GOLD analysis project Ga0272444, IMG submission 201033) | Marine sediment archaeal communities from Little Sippewissett salt marsh, Falmouth, MA, United States - SSM-Form-13 | ecosystem: Environmental > Aquatic > Marine > Wetlands > Sediment ... | reverse complement strand
CCAGATCGCCCTTCTGCCCTAGGATCCGGAGCGCCTCACCGAGGATGTCGATCACCGGGGCGAAACGTCCGTTCCCCCATCCACCTGAAGCGAGCCGACCGACAGCGGGGCCCACGAACTTGATGCCCCGCTCACGGAGCGTCTTCACGTTCATCTGGGTCGCCGCGTTCTCCCACATCGCCGCATGCATCGCCGGGGCGATCATGAGCGGAGCGCGCGTGGCCAATGCGGTGCACGTAAGCAGATCGTCGGAGATTCCAGCGGCGATCTTGGCGATCACATTCGCTGTCGCCGGAGCGATGACAAGTGCGTCCGCCGCGTCAGCGAGCGATACATGCTCGATGGCATACGGGTTGGTCAGCTCGAATAGGTCGGTCGAAACCGGCAGCCCGGTGATCGCGCGAAACGATGCGGGGCCCACCAACTTCGTTGCCGACTCGGTCATCACCACATGAACGGCAACGCCCGCCTGCGTAAGCTTGCTCGCAAGGTCCACGGCCTTGTACGCTGCGATCGAACCCGTAACGCCAAGAACGACGTGTCTTTCCTGCATTTCTCTCCTTCTGCTGTACTCGCCGGATTGTAGCTTGGCAACCCACCAATGCAAAGAGACTGGGGTCAGAGCTTTATTTTCGAATGGCGATCTACTAGATTGGGCCATCATGGCTCGACCGCTGCGAATAGAGTATGAAGGAGCCCTGTATCACATAACGAGCCGGGGAAACGCTCGCGCAGCCATCTTCCTTGACGACCTAGACAGGAAAGGCTTCCTTGCGACGTTCGGCGAGACCGTGAGCCGGTATGGTTGGATCTGCCATGCCTACTGTCAGATGTCGAACCACTATCACCTCCTTGTCGAAACACCTGAGCCAAACTTGTCACGAGGTATGCAGCTTCTGAATGGCGTCTACACGCAGAGATTCAATCACCGACACAAACGCGTCGGCCATGTGCTCCAGGGACGTTACAGGGCAATCCTCGTAGAGCGTGAATCTCACCTGCTGGAACTGGCACGGTATGTTGTCCTGAACCCCGTCCGTGCGAAGATGGTTCTCTCAGCCAGGGATTGGCCGTGGAGCAGCTATCGCGCCACGGCGGGACAGGCGGACGTGCCGGGCTTCCTGCAGGTCGACTGGATACTTGCCCAGTTCGACACGAGACGGGATCGCGCGGTCGGTGCGTACAAGCAATTCGTCGGGCGGGGGCGTAGCGTCGATATCTGGGAAGACCTGAGAGCGGGAAGTCTCCTGGGAAGCAAGGCCTTCGTCGAGAGAATCAGACCGCGATTGCTCGACACTCCGCTGGATCAGAACGTCCTACGTCGGGAGCGTGACGCTGCAAGACCCTCCCTTACGGAGCTATTCCAGGGGATGGTGAGTAAGCCAGATCGAGATGCGCGCATCCACGCTGCTGTCCGCGTACATCACTACAAGCTTCAAGAGGTCGCGGATCACCTCGGCCTGCACTTCTCAACCATCAGCGTGATCGCAAGACGGCAGAACGCGGGAATTCAAGAATAGAGCTCTGACCCCTTACGAAGAAGCCCCGGGTGTCCGGGGCTTCTCGGGGGGAAGATTCGCGGGGCAGATCTTCGGTTCTACTGCTTGATGGCTGCGTGTGCTGCAGCAAGGCGCGCGATCGGCACGCGGTACGGGCTGCAGCTGACGTAATTCAGGCCGACTTCGTGGCAGAACCGGATCGATGCTGGCTCTCCGCCGTGTTCACCGCAGATCCCCAGCTTGATGTTCGGGCGGGTCTTGCGACCAAGCTCGCACGCGATCTTGACGAGCTTGCCGATGCCACGCTGGTCGAGCACCTGGAACGGGTCGTTTGCGTAGATCCCCTTGTCCACGTACTCCTTGAGGAACTTGGCGGCGTCGTCACGCGAGAATCCGCACCCCATCTGGGTCAGGTCGTTGGTGCCGAAGCTGAAGAACTCGGCCTTCTCAGCGACCTCGTCCGCGGTAACCGCCGCGCGCGGGACTTCGATCATCGTACCGATCATGTAGGGGATCTCATCCTTGGTGAGTCCCTTCTCGCGCAGCACGGCCGTGGCGATCTGCTCGGCGAGTTCGCGCTGAAGGGCGAGCTCGGCCACGTTTCCGACCAGCGGGATCATGATCTCGGGATGCACGGCCACGCCTTCCTTGTGGACGTTGCACGCCGCTTCCATGATCGCGCGAACCTGCATCTCGGAGATCTCCGGATAGGTGATGCCCAAGCGGCAGCCGCGGTGCCCGAGCATTGGGTTGAACTCGTGCAAGCTCTCAACCTTCTCCCGAATCGCGTCGGCGGAAACGCCCATAGCCTGGGCGACTTCCCGCTGGCCTGCCTCGTCGTGCGGCAGGAACTCGTGAAGCGGCGGGTCAAGGAGTCGGATCGTACCCGGACGTCCACCGAGTGCGCGGAAGATCCCTTCGAAGTCGCCTCGCTGCATCGGCAGGAGCTTGTCGAGTGCATCGCGGCGGCCGGTTACGTCGTCAGCAAGAATCATCTCACGAACCGCGATGATTCGATCGCCTTCGAAGAACATGTGTTCGGTTCGGGTGAGTCCGATCCCCTCCGCGCCGAACTTGATCGCGGTTGCCGTGTCATGGGGTGTATCGGCGTTCGTGCGGATGCCGAGCGTTCGAAACTCGTCTGCCCAGCCCAGAAGAATCCCGAAGCTGCCTGAAAGCTCAGGGTCGATTGTGGTGACTTCGCCGAGGTAGACGGACCCCGTCGAACCGTTCAGGCTGATGGCGTCTCCGGCCTTGATGGTCTGGCCTCTCACGGTTAGTTGTCCGCCGGCGTAGTCAATCGCCAATTCGCCGGCACCGGCCACACAGCACTTGCCCATGCCTCGGGCTACGACGGCCGCATGGCTCGTCATTCCGCCGCGGGCGGTCAAGATCCCCTGCGCCGCGTCCATCCCGCCGATGTCTTCCGGCGAGGTCTCGATGCGAACGAGGATGACTTCCTTCCCTTCAGCGGCTGCAGCTTCAGCGGCCTCGGCCGAGAAGACGATCATCCCCGAAGCGGCGCCTGGGCTTGCCGGGAGGCCCTTCGTCAGTTCAGTCGCCTGTGCTTCGGCGGCGGGATCGAACATCGGGTGAAGGAGTTGGTCGATCTGCTCGGGTGCGACACGGAGAAGCGCTTCCTTCTTGTCGACCATCCCTTCGTTCACCATTTCGACGGCCGTTCGAACAGCGGCGGCGGCGGTGCGCTTCCCGGTGCGGGTCTGCAGCATGTAGAGAGAGCCGTCCTGGATCGTGAACTCGATGTCCTGCATGTCATGGTAGTGGTCTTCGAGTTTGCTACGGATCGCCAGGAGTTCAGCGTAGGCCGCGGGCATGACGGCGTTCAGTGTCTCGATCGGCTGAGGCGTACGGATCCCCGCCACGACATCTTCGCCCTGCGCGTTCATGAGGTATTCGCCGTAGAAGACGTTCTCCCCGGTTGCTGGGTTGCGCGTGAACGCCACGCCGGTTCCGCAGTTGTCGCCCATGTTCCCGAACACCATCGCCTGAACGTTGACAGCGGTTCCGATGAGGCCCGAGATCTCGTTGAGCTCGCGGTACTTGATGGCGCGTGGGTTGTTCCACGACCGGAACACGGCTTCGATGGCGCCCCACAGCTGTTCCCGGACGTCCTGTGGGAAGCCCGTGCCGAGACGATCGGAGATCGCCTTCTTGTAGCGATCGACGAGATCCTTAAGATCGCTGGCCTCTAGATCGGTGTCGAGCTCGATCCCCTTCTCGGCCTTGACCGCATCGAGGATCTCCTCGAACGGGTCAAGATCTGTTTCGGTCTCGGGTTTCAGCCCCATGACGACATCGCCGTACATCTGCAGCAGACGGCGGTACGAGTCGTAGGCAAACCGCTCATTCCCGCTCTCGGCAGCGAGCGCGGCGACCGTCTCGTCGTTTAGGCCCAAGTTGAGGACGGTATCCATCATCCCCGGCATGGAGACTGCCGCGCCAGAGCGCACAGAGACGAGCAGCGGAAGCGACGCGCTTCCGAACGTTCTTCCCGTGGCTTTCTCGAGTTTGATCAGGTTCTCGTCGACGGCGGCCTTGAGGGATTCAGGGAGCTTCCCGCCTTGCTTCTCGTAGGCCTGACACACTTCCGTCGAAATCGTGAACCCGGGAGGAACAGGGATTCCGAGCTGCGACATCTCGGCAAGGTTTGCTCCCTTGCCGCCGAGCAGCTCCTTCATCGTTCCGTTCCCCTCCGATTGGTCTTTTCCGAAGAAGTAGACCTGTTTCACAGTAGCACCTCCAAAAAGAAATCGTGTTCGTCAGCTCCGTTTAGGACTCTATGCCTGCAATTCCGGACTCGATTCATCCTCACCACCTGCAGACTCTGTCAAGACTGCGCCGGCCGCTCCAGCAGAGCGTCCACAAACTCGTGCGCGGAGAAAGGGTGAAGGTCGTCCTGGGTTTCCCCGACACCGATGTACATCAGTGGCACCCGAAGTTGCTCCCACACCGACACGACGATGCCGCCGCGAGCGGTGCCGTCCAGTTTTGTCAACACAATCCCGGTCAGATCAACGGCTTCGTGGAAGCGTCTGCCCTGGGAAAGACCGTTCTGCCCAGTGGTTGCATCCAAGACGAGCAGCCGGTCGTCGATCGGCCGCCCAAGCCGCTTCTCTGCCGTGCGCTCAATCTTCTGCAACTCTTCCATGAGGTTGTGGTTGGTTTGAAGGCGGCCTGCCGTGTCGATGAACAGCACGCCGCCAGTCCGCTCCACACGCCCGATGGCATCGTAGACCACGGCCGAAGGATCCGCACCGATCTGGTGCCGGACGAGCTCTGCGCCGACCCGCGTGCCCCAAATCTCGAGCTGTTCGATGGCAGCAGCGCGGAATGTATCGGCCGCGGCAAAGACGACGGGCCGATCGACGGAGCGGTCCGCACCAAGAAGCTGCGTCGAGAGCTTGGCCAAGGTCGTTGTCTTCCCGGCGCCGTTCACGCCGCACAGGAGAATCACGGTCGGCTCTCCATCCACGCGGAGCCGAAGCGGCTTCTCACACCCCTCTAAGCGCTGAACAAGGATCCCACGGAGTTGATCGAGCACTTCATCCAGGGAGGGCCGCCTGCCGCGAGCGGACGAAACAGCCTCCTCGGCGATCGTCATGGCCAACGACGGGCCGATGTCCGACGCGATCAACGCCTCCTCGACCAACTCCGCTGGGTCGCGGGAAGGAGAGCCAGCCTCGAGTCCCGACTGAAGACTCTTGACAAGACCGCTTCGTGAGCGCCCGAGGCCGCTTCGGAGCCGATCACGCCACGCCATCACATCACCTCCGGGGCGCTCATTCCAAGCAACTTCAAGCATTTCAGCAGAACCAGGCGTAGGCCTTCGATGAGCGCCAGCCGCGCCGTGGATGTTCGTTCGTCCTCGCCAAGGATCCGATGGTCGGTGTAATACCCATGGAAACTGCGGGATAACGACAAGGCATATTCGGCGATCAGGTGGGGCGAGAATTCCGCGGCCGCCTGCCGGATCAACTCCGGAAACGCGTCGAGCTGCCGGATCATCTCTCGTTCCACCTGCTCATGGAGCGGTGCAAGATCCGCTTCCGGAAGGTTGTCGACGGTTTCCAGATCGGCCTTCCGGAAGATCGAGGCGATTCGCGTGTGGGCATACTGAATGTAGGTTACCGGGTTGTCGAGGGACTCCTGTCTGGCAAGGTCCAGGTCGAATTCCAGATGGGTTGACGGCCGACGGGCGATCATGAAGTATCGGACAATGTCCGAGCCGAGTTCGTCGATAAGGTCCGAGAGCTGGACGAAGCGTCCGGCACGCGTTGACATACGAAGCACCTGCCCCGCCTCCCGAAGGCTGACAAACTGGTGGACGGCATACCTTAGGAACGAGGCCGGAACCCCGAGGATCCGAAGCGCCGTCAACACGTTGTCTTGCTCGATCTGATGGTCGGCTCCCTGAACGTCGATTACTTCGTCGAAACCCCGGCCTCGCTTGTCGAGATGATAGGCGATGTCGACCAGAAGATAGGTAGGGCGGCCGTCGCTGCGAACAAGAACCGAGTTCTTCTGTCCGCCGTGCTTCTCCGCAGCCAACCACTCCGCGCCGTCCTCAACGTAGGTTCCCTCACGATCACGCAACGCTTGGAGGGCTGCATCGACGTCTCCTCGTCCGTGAAGCGTGGTCTCGCGAAACCAAGAATCGAATCGGACCCCGAGCTTGTCGAGATCGCCGCGAATGACGTTGGTCATCCGGCGGACGGCCTCTTCGCGCAGCGTAGTGTGGGTCGCGGCATCCAGCTCGTCGCCCAGTGATTCCGAAGCGGCAATCTCCGCGGCGATTGGAATGAGATACTCGCCGTGGTACCCGCCGTCGGGAATCGAAACGCTCTCCCCACGTTGCTCACAGATCCGCGACCAGAGAGACTCCGCCAACAGATCGATCTGCCGACCCTCATCGTTGAAGTAGTACTCACGCTCGACCTTGTACCCTAGTTGGCCGTAGAGGGAGGCAAGCACGTCCCCGAGAACGGCTTGGCGGCCGTGTCCCACGGTGAGCGGGCCCGTTGGATTTGAGCTGACAAACTCAACCTGTAAGCGCGTTCCGGCGCCGCAATCATCCTTCCCGAACTCCGGTCCGCACCGCAGCAGGCTCCTGAGTGCGTCATGAACGGAAGCCGGTGAGAGTGTGAAGTTCACAAAGCCCGGGCCGGCGATCTCGATCCGATCGAAGTGCTCGGTCTCCAGGTGCTCGACTAGATGAGCGGCGATCTCTCGCGGCGGCTTCCCGAGCGCTTTGCTGGCGACCAAGGCGATGTTCGAGGAGTAGTCTCCGAACTCCGGACGTGCTGCCGGCGTGATCTCGACGGCCGGCGGCGGTGACGGATAGCCGGTCCTAAGCCAGGCAGTCCGAGTGGCCGAAGCAACAAGCTCCCTAAGCATGGGTTCCCTTCCTGGTTCCCGGATGTTCTTGCGGCTACATCTCGACGATGAAGCGAATGCCCGTCCGGGCCTCGCCGCCGATTGTAAGCTCCATGAAGCCGGGGATCACCCTCAACGAACGAAGGTCCTCTTGACCCAGGAGGCGTCGGCTGATTGCGATCGCTTTCACCGTTTGGTTGACGGCGCCGGCACCGATCGCGTGGAGTTCCGCGATCTTGTCTTTCTCGAGAACACCTGCCAGTGCCCCGGCGACAGAATTGGGGTTCGAACGGGATGCGACCTTCAGTACCTGCATGTTCGGGCCTCCAAGTCGATCGTCACCATGGAGTCTGGCTTGGGCCAATCGAGCGAGGGTCCAGTATAGCTAGGCCGGTTCACGGAGTCAAAACGAGGAAAGCACCACAGGAACGGACCGACTTGTCAGGTGCCCCACCCCAACCTATAATGGGGCAGATCTCCGCTAGATCACAGTTTGCAGGGGGATGGCCCAGGGAGGATGCATGAACCAGTTCATGCGTCTCCTGTAGGTTCATCTGAGGAGTACAGAGAAGGAGGAATGGCAGTTATGAAGAAGGTACTATTGCTCACGGGTTTGGCCGTGCTGCTTGCCTTCTGCGTTGTGGGCGCTGCTCCCATCGAAGATGTTGAGGCCGCAGCTGTTTACTACAACGCTGACCTTACCGCCGGATTCCTGCTGTTCACGAACACGACCGACATGGCGTACAACGCCCTGAACGTCGTGGCGTTGCAGTCCATCGTCGTCGATGAAGAGAAGACTCTTGTATTCGGCGGTGGCGAGATTATTGGTATCGTTCCTACGATGCAGAACTCGTTCTGGACGATCTATCTCGACGAAGAGGGCGTGCTCCCTGGCGGGACGATTCAGGTCTACTTCACCGTCGACCCGAGTTGGGGCGGCGTCAGCGCTGGGCTGTTCAACGCATACCTTCAGATGGTTGAGTAGTGCGAATCTGCACAACGAGACGTATTTCGTAGTGCGAAGGAGCACAGATCTCACATAGGCTGAAGAATCTGCGATTCAGCATCGGCGCCCTATCGAGATTTGAGTCAACGGGGCGGAAGTTCTTGCAAGGAGGGAAGTGAATGCGCTTTCGAAGCCTGGTTGTAGTTTTGCTGCTAGGGCTTTCCTTGTCGGGATTGGTTCTCGCGCAAGACGTGGGACCATTCGCTAACAAGGTTATCTACGACGTCCGAATGCAGGAAGAAATCGCTTTGCAGGATGTCGCTGCAGGCAACATCGATATCTTCCAGTGGAGCACGTCGGGAAACGTTATTTTTGGATTGGACCAAGCGACGCTTGACGAGTTGGAGTTGTACATCGCTCCTACCGGGTCGGAGAGTATGTTCTTGAATCCGTATCCGAATGAAGCACCGTACATCGCTGAGGCCAATGACGGAACGGTGTCGTTCAATCCGTTCGCCATTCAACAAGTGCGCTATGCACTCCATTGGCTGATCAACCGTCAGCAGATCATCGATGAGATCATGCAAGGGACTTCCGAACCTGCAATTCCTTCGGTCGCCCCGTCCCAGGCCGGCGGTTTCAAGCTGAACCTGGTGGCTGCCAAGCTCGGAATCACCGCTGAAGGTGATGAAGCGCGCGGTATCCAGATGATCACCGATGCGATGGAAGCCGCTGCTGCGCTTCCGGAGAACGTTGGGCGCCTGGTCCGCGGAGCGGATGGATTCTGGGAGTTCGATGGCGCTGACATCGTCATTCTTCTCAACATCCGCGTGGATGACCCGAACGTCCGCCTCCCTCTGGGCCGCTACGTAGCGGATCAGATCGAGAAGGCCGGACTGAAGGTTGAGCGTGTCGAACGCGACCGCGTGTGGTGCATCCGCACGACCTACCTGACCGATCCGAAGGATATGCTTTGGCATATGTACACGGAAGGTTGGGGCGCCGGCGGAACCAACGCTTGGCAGGAAGTGAGCATCACCCAGATGTTCGCCCCCTGGTACACGAACATGCCGGGTATCGGTGAGGGCTCCTGGTGGAACTTCACCAGCCCCGAGATCGACGCACTGACTCAGGACATCATCTACGGGAAGTTCTTCACCCTCGATGAGTACTGGGACAAGATGCTCCGCTCGACCGAGATCGGACTGCAAGACGCGGTTCGTATCTACCTGCAGTACGATAACAGCTACTTCGCGGTCAACAAGGACGCGTTTGAGAGCCGCTTCCTCTACGGCCTCGGCGATGGTATCAACGACTTCTCGCTGTATACCATGAAGCCGGTCGCGGAAGACGGCGTTGTGACCATTACCCAGTTCTCCGCTCAGGGCGCACTGTTCCTGAACGCCTGGGACCCGGTTGGAACGCAGGGCTTCAACGACTTCTACGCCGCGAACATCATCACGCCTTGTACCGACAACGTCGGGACGCAGATGCCGGGTTCGGGTAAGGACTTCCCGATCCTGCTGACGTGGAAAGACGTGGATACCCAGATCGCGCTAGACGCCGACGGCAACGTCATTGGTGAGATCGTAGCCCCGGCGGAAGCCGTGGAATACGATTCCGCGACGGGTATGTGGGTCTCGACCGGTGGCGAAATCGCCATCAGCCAGGCCACCTACAACCTCGTGCCGATCAACTGGCATGACGGGAACCCGCTCACGATGCTGGACTACATCTACGCTGACGGGTTCGTCACCGACTGGGCGACCGAAGACGGCGCCGGCGATCTGTACTACGATGGACCGTACAGCTCCGCATGGGCTCCCGGCTTTGACTATTCCCACGGCGTGATCTACGACGTCGCGAACAACGAGATGACCACGTTCTTCGATTACAACTTCCCTCCGGACAAGGACCGAGTCGGTCTCTCCGGTGCTCCTAGCCTGTACGTCCGCGGTGCGAACCACGGTCAGGGCGTGGAATGGACCGTTATCGAAGCACTGGCTCTGCTTGTCGTCGAAGGTAGCGAGTCCGGTACGACCTACGGATTCACGCTGCTCGAAGGCGTCAGCGAAGTCGACGTCCTCCGAACTTCCGCGGTGGCTGACATCGTCGCGAAGCTCGAAGAGATGATCGCTCGCAAGCACGTCCCCGCCTACATCGCCGACTATCTCGACGATTTCGGCCTGACAGCGGACGATCTCGTGGGCTTCTACCAGAACTCGCTGGACTTCATCAACGCACATGGTCACGCCTACATCTCGAACGGTGGTTTCTACATCGATTCGTTCGATCCGGCGAACAACCAGATCACGCTGGCCGCCAACCGCGACCCGGCGTATCCGTTCAGCGGTCAGTACTGGCTCGACCTGCTCGAGACCAACACCGCCCGCATCGACGACGTCGTTCTTCCGCTCGTTGCGACGGCTGGTCAGGACGTGACGGTAACGGTCGAAGTCAGTGAAGCGACCTATCCGTACAACGTGTTCGAGCCGGGGACGATCTCCGTGGTCGAAGTCATCCTCATCACAGATGCTGGTGAGGCGACCTACATCGCGAGCCTGGTCGCACCTGGTGAGTTCGAAGTCGTCATCCCTGGTGCCGACACCGCTGGCCTTGCGGCTGGTGCCTACACGGTCGTGGGAATCGCCACGCCCGCTGGTGGCCTGCCGGCAGCCAGCTCTGTAACGCTGCTGCTTCAGTAGTGACGGCATAGGCTAGACGGAAACAAACAGCAGGCGGTGCCCGCGTACCGCGGAAGCGCCGCCTGCTTTCTTCATCATGTAGAGAGGGCGAGGCGAAAGAGGGAGGCGGCGATGTACTGGAGGTACGCAGTACGGCGCATCCTGTACGCGGTTGTGATGTACGCGATTGTCATCTTCATCTTCTCGGCGCTGTTCAATGCCGTCGCGGAGACAACCCAAATTGCGCAGATCACCGAGCAGGTCAATGCAGAGGTCCGTGGTGTCCAGCAGGCAAGCCAGATGCAGCCGGAGGACATCCAGCAGTGGCGCGAGGATCGACGGGCGCAGCTCATCCAGCAGTACCATCTCGATGAGCCGATTGTCAGCCGCATCTTCTGGCGGACGCTGAACACGTTGACCTTCAACCTTGGGCAATCGACGCAGATCCGTTCAAGTGCAGGAGAAAACGACGTTTGGTTGGTGATCAAGGAGAGGATTCCACGCACGCTGATCCTTTTCATGACCGCCGTGATCATCGATGTGTTGATCGGCGTCTGGCTCGGCCTGAGAAAGGCGCGCAAGGCCGGCGGACTGATGGATCGAACAACGTCGATCGTTACGATGGTCGTCTACGGGTTGCCGAGCTGGTGGTTGGGGATGCTGATGATCATGATCTTTGCATTCACATTCCCGATCTTCCCGTCGGGGTCGATGCATTCGACACCGGCACCGACAGGAGGGTTTGCGAACTTCGTCGACCTTCTCTACCACATGGCCCTACCCGTGATCGCACTGGTCTTGCTCCGCTTCTGGGGGCGCGCGTACATCACGAGAAACATCGTTCTCGGAACGCTTCAGGAAGACTTCATCATGTCGGCACGAGCACGCGGAATCACCGAGCGCAGAGTTCTTTACGGGCATACGCTGCGTAGTTCGGCTCCTCCGATTGTGACGATGTCGCTTCTTGCGTTGCTTGCGTCGTTCGGGGGCGCGCTGATCTTCGAGGGGATCTTCAGCTGGCCGGGGATGGGGAATCTGTACTGGGTTGCCGTTCAGCAGAACGACGTTCCCGTGTTGATGGGGAACCTTGCGCTAACGACAGGCTTGTATATCGCTGGTTTGGCGCTGCTGGATCTGATCTACGGGCTCCTCGATCCGCGGGTGAAGGTAGGAGGGAAGGCATGAAGCGAAAAGAGACCTCTCAACTGCGTGCCTTCTGGAACGAGTTCAGACGCGTCAGGTTCGGCATTGTCGGGCTTGTGCTGTTTGCCGTGTTCGTGCTGATCGTCGCGTTCGAGCCGCTCCTGATGCCGTATCGGGATGCGAACGAGCGATGGCGAGACATGACGTACTGGCTGGATTCGCCGAGGAACGCCCTGCCGGTGTGGGTGAACTGGTTCAGCGCCAAGGACTACGCGGTGGCCGAGAAGCTCGAGGCGACCAGCGTCACAGAGTCGCAAGTCGGAACACTCCGGATGATGACGATGGAGTTTGACTACGACTTCGACTACGAGCGTCCGCCTACGGATTTTCAGTTGGTGATGACGCTGACCGGCAACGCATCGCTCCAGATGGAAGTGATCCGTCCGGACGGTGAGTCGCTTAACTACCAGCGATCAACGTCCAGTTCAGGAACACGCGAGCTTCGTATCTCGATTGCGCAGAACCTGCAGGACAAGGTGTTCCGGCTTGCATCTCCATTTGCCGATCCAGATGTCATCGCCTCGGAGAATCCGGAGACAATCGATGCGGTGGCAACGATGTTCGCCGTGGCCGGACCGAGCATGCTGCGTAACACGAGTCCACTTCAAGGAACCTACACCTGTCGGCTGACGGTCGCGCTCACCGGGGAGGACTCCCAGCTGGATTCCGCGCACGTGATCATCGCGGGCGGCGTTGCCGGCTGGATGGGGACCGATGCCAGCAAGCGCGACATCTGGAGTGGCCTGATCGCAGGAACGAAATGGGCGCTTCTGATCGGCTTGCTCACATCGTTTGTGTCGGTGGCGGTTGGCGTGGTGTACGGTGTGGTCGCTGGGTACTTCGGCGGATGGATCGACTCGGCGATGAACCGCGTTTTCGAGATATTCCTGAGCATGCCGCTTCTTCCGATCCTGATCGTGATGAGCGCGGTGTTCAAACCGAGTATCTGGACGATGATCATCATGATGTGCCTGTTCTTCTGGGTTGGGCCGGTGAAGACGGTTCGATCCATGGCGTTGCAGATCAAGGAGAACACGTACATCGAGGCAGCCAAGGCGTTGGGTGCGTCGCATCGCAGAATCGTCTTCAAGCACTTGCTGCCGCAGTTGGTGCCGTACGCATTTGCCACAATGGCGCTTTCCGTCCCTTCGGCGATCGTGTACGAAGCGAGCATCAGTCTGATCGGTCTTGGAGACGCCACCGTCGTAACGTGGGGACAGATCCTACAGGATGCCTACGCGTCTGGAGCGGTTCTGCAGGGCACATGGTGGTGGGTCGTCCCGCCTGGGATTGCCATTGCGCTGATGGGGATGACGTTTGCGTTCATCGGGTTTGCGATGGACACGATCCTGAATCCGAAGCTGAGAACGAGGTAACCGATGGACAACATCCTCGAAGTCAAAGACCTAGAACTGCATTACTTCACGCAGAAGGGGGTCGTCAAAGCGGTCGATCGGCTCTCGTTCCACCTGAAGAAGGGCGAAACACTCGGTGTCGTTGGTGAGTCCGGGTGTGGAAAGACCACGATGGCGACGGCGCTTCTCAAGATGCCGACGCCTCCCGGCAGGATCGTTGGCGGACAGATCCTTCTTGATGGCGACGATATCATGCCGCTCTCGGAGAACGAGATCCGTCGCCGCGTGCGTTGGGAGAGGATCTCGATGGTGTTCCAAGGGGCGATGAACTGCTTGACCCCGGTGTACACGATCGAGAAACAGATGCGAGAGACGCTCCAGCAGCACCGTCAGATGGACAAGGCGGAGACCGCGGAGCGGATGCTCAAGTACCTCAACCTGGTCGGCCTGTCGGAAGATGTGCTGAAGCGATACCCGCATGAGCTCTCCGGCGGAATGAAGCAGCGAGTCGTCATCGCGACCGGGCTCTTCCTTGAACCAAAGGTGGTCATCTGCGACGAACCGACCACAGCGTTGGACGTGGTCGTCCAGGCCGAGATCATCAACCTGCTGAAGTCGCTGAAGGAGGAGCTGGGGCTGTCGTTCATCTTCATCACGCACGATCTCTCGATCGAGGCCGAGGTCTCGGACCGGATCATGGTGATGTACGCGGGCCGGGCCGTGGAGATCGGGACCAATGAACAAATCTACGGTCCTCAGGGGTCTGCGCATCCATACACGCAACGGCTGCTCGGTGCCACCCCAAGATTGCACGAGGAAGTGGAGGAGCTGTCCTTCATCCCCGGAACCCCGCCCGACTTGCTGGATCCTCCAAGTGGATGTCGGTTCCACCCCAGATGTCCTGTGGTGATGGAGCGTTGCCCGCACGATGACGTGTGGGTAAGGGAAATCGAGCCAGAGCACATGGTTGCCTGTTGGAGGTGCTAATGAGCGAACCGATTCTGAGAGTAGAGAACCTTAAGAAGTGGTTCCCCGTGAAGCGCTCGATCCGACAGGTGTTGAGCGGACAACGGACCGAAGTCAAAGCCGTGGATGGCGTTTCCTTTGATGTGCAGAAGGGAGAGATCTTTGGTTTGGTCGGTGAGTCGGGCTGCGGGAAGACGACCACCGGCAAGCTGATCATGAAGCTTCTGGATAGCACGGACGGGAAGATGTACATGGAAGGCGAAGACGTCACCGAGATCTCGGGAGATGCCCTTGCCGCGCACCGCAGGAAGGTGCAGATGATCTTCCAGGATCCGTACGCATCGATGAACCCGCGGTTCAAGATCCTTGATGTGTTGATGGAGCCCCTGGTGATCCACAAGGTTGGGGAAACGCGCGAAGAGCAGGAAACCTGGGCGATGAAGGCGCTGGAAGAGGTGAAGCTGACACCGCCCGATGAGTTTCTTGCGCGTCACCCCCATATGCTGAGTGGTGGCCAGCGGCAGCGCGCCGCCACAGCGCGAACACTGATGCTCTCTCCGAGTATTATCGTCGCCGATGAGCCGGTGTCGATGATCGATCTTTCGACCCGTGCCGAGATCCTGCACATGATGCGACAAGTGCAGCGAGAGCTGGGACTGACCTACGTGTACATCACACACGACCTCTCCACGGCGCGGTACTTCACGGATCGTATTGCGGTGATGTACCTCGGCCGAATCGTCGAAATGGGTGTTGCGGGGGACGTCATCGACAACACGCTGCATCCGTACAGCAAGGCCCTGATCGAGGCCGTGTGCGAACCGGTCTCCGGCAAGGTCAACCGGATCAAGGAAGTTCCGATCAAGGGTGAGATCCCGGCCGCAACGAACATCCCGCCGGGATGCCGGTTCCACCCGCGGTGCGTCTACGCGGTCCCGGAATGTTCGGAACAGGCTGAGCCGGAGCTCTTCGACGCCGGAAACGGCCACATGGTAGCTTGTCGCCGGTATCAGGAGATCCTAGAGAAGGGCGATGCAGCGAAGACGTCGGAGGCCGAGTTCTAGCAGGCACGTCTCCGTTCGAACGTGAAGACATCGGCGGCGCTCGATTTCGATCGAGCGCCGCTTCTTTTCGTGTTCCGGTCACGATATCTTGCATGGGATGGGTATTTTCGGTATTCTCAACGGTGAGTAAGTGAGGGGGAGGACGGAAGCGATGGAGAGAATCGAACGGACATTCATCGAAGAGGAGATGGAGCAGTCGTACATCAACTACGCGATGAGCGTCATCCGTGGGCGAGCGATCCCCGATGTGCGTGACGGACTGAAGCCCGTCCAGCGCCGGATCCTGTACGGGATGCGTGAGCTGGGAGTCACGCCGGGAAAGCCGCATCGCAAGAGCGCACGCGTGGTAGGCGATGTCATGGGTAAGTATCACCCTCACGGAGATGCGGCCATCTACGGCACCATGGTGAACATGGCGCAGCCGTTCTCCAACCGGTATCCGCTTGTGGACGGCCAGGGGAACTTCGGATCGATCGACGGTGATCCCGCCGCAGCGCCCAGATACACGGAAGCAAGACTCGCAGGTATCGCCGTCGAGTTCCTTGACGAGCTTGGCGAAGACACGGTGGAGTGGACGCCGAACTTCGATGATTCACTCGAAGAGCCTGTGGTCCTGCCATCCCGGGTTCCGAGCCTCCTAATGAACGGTGCGTGGGGGATTTCGGTCGGGATGACGACGCAGATCCCGCCCCACAATCTTGCCGAGCTTATCGACGGGCTGATTGCGGTGATGGACGACCCGCAGATCGGGCTCAAGGAACTGATGCAACACATCCCGGGACCGGACATGCCGACCGGCGGGATCCTCATGGGGAGACAGGGGATCGAAGACATGTACCGCACCGGCCAGGGCAAGGTGCGGCTCCGAGGGCGGGCGACGATTGAGGACGATCAGATTATCATCAGTGAGATCCCGTACTTGGTCCAGAAGTCGACGATCGTGGAGTCGATCGCGAACAAGGTTCAGAACGGAACCATCGATGGGATCAGCGATCTGCGCGACGAGTCCGATCGCGACGGCATGCGTGTCGTCGTGGAACTAAAGAAGTCCGCGAACCCGAACGTTGTGTTGAACCAGCTGTTCAAGTTCACGCCGCTCGAGCGGACGTTCGCCGCGGTGTTCCTGGTGATCATCGACGGCAACCCGCGCACGCTCGCTCTGAAAGAGATCCTGAACTGCTTCATCGACTTCCGGCGCGATGTCGTTCGCCGCCGTACGGAGCACCGGCTGGCGGAGGCCAAGCGTCGAGCTCACTTGCTGGAGGGATATCGGATCGCCCTGGCAAACGTCGAGCGCGTGATCGAAATTCTCCGTGGCTCCCGGGACACGAGTGTTGCGGTAGTCGCGTTGCAGCAGGAACTGGCGTTGTCGGACGAGCAGGTCGATGCCATTCTGAAGATGCGCTTCTCCCAGCTGACGGCGATGGAAGGCGAGAAGATCGACAAGGAGTACGAAGAGAAGCGCGTTGCCATTGAAGGGTACGAACAGATTCTCGGAAGCGACGTCTTGCTGGATGAAACGATCAAGAAGGAGTTGCGCGAGATCAGCGACCGGTACGGAGATGCCAGGCGCACCCTGATCACCGATGAGGACGGGGAGATCGATCTGGAGAGCCTGATTCCGGATCATGATCTGATGGTCACCATCACCGACCGTGGATACGTCAATGCGCCTCGCGTCGGCGATTTCCGAAGCCAGAATCGGGGCGGGAAGGGAGTCATCGGCCAGCGAACGAAGAACGATGACTATCTAAGCTGTACCACCGTCGCGAATGCGCGAGACCAGCTCCTTGTGTTCACGGATCGCCGGCGGGTGTTCCGGACGATGGGGTACAAGCTTCCGTCTCTTCGGCGGGATGCTGCAGGCAAGAACATCCGCACGATCGTGGCGATGGAGCAGGACGAGCGCGTCCGGTCGATCCTCCCGGTGAGGAGCTTCGAGGATGTCGAAGGGCTGGAATGCCTGATGGGGACAGCCAACGGAATCGTCAACAAGAACCGGCTGGCGGATTACGCGAACGTTCACACCAACGGGATCATCGCCATCAACGCCGATGAAGAAGATCGGTTGGTTGAAGTGGCAAAGACCGAAGGAGACGGTGAGGTCATCCTCGCGACGCGTCAGGGTAAGTCGATCCGCTTCCGTCAGGAAGACGTCCGGCTCACCAAGCGCCCTTCTCGTGGCGTGATCGGAATCCGCCTTGAGGGAGCGGACCAAGTCATGGGGATGGTCGCGCTTAGCCGCGACATCACGGTGGACAGGAAGCTGCTCATGGTCACCGATCGAGGGTTCGGGAAGCGTGTGTCACTTGTTGACTTTCCACTGCAGGGACGTGGAGGAAAGGGAGTGCAGGGCATCAAACTTGACAAGGACTCTGGCTTGCTCGTCTCGGTGGGGATCGTCTCGGATCAGGATGAAATCATCGTGATCACCGAGCAGAAGGTCATCCGCCTGATTGCCGGTGACATCAACACGTACGGCCGATATGCACGTGGGGTGCGGCTGATGCAGCTCGAGAAGGAAGACAGGATCTTCGCGGTCGTCCGCGCGTAAGCAGGCCGGGTGAAGGTCAGGCAGGAGAGATGATGCAACGAGCGAGCAAGAACGTCGAACGAAGTGCGTGGGACAGGATCGAGCGAGGGGCGGGAGAAATCATCCCGGCGGCGGAGCTCCAGCAGAAGCTCGAGACATCCGCGGCGACAGGGCAGCCGCTTCGGGTCAAGCTGGGGATCGACCCGTCAGCGCCCCACCTGACCTTGGGACACTCCGTTCCGCTCCGGAAGATGCGGGACTTCCAGGATCTTGGCCACATTGGCGTTCTGGTGGTCGGCGATTTCACCCGGCGGATCGGCGACCCAAGCGGAAAATCCTCGACGAGAGCCTTGATGGGCGCCGAGGACATCGAGCGGAACATGGAGAGCTACACCGAGCAGGCGTTCAAGATTCTTGACCCTGAGAGGACAGAGATCCGCTACAACTCAGCGTGGCTTGGCAAACTAGACTTCGCCGATCTGATTGCGCTCACGGCGAAGTACACCGTTGCTCGGATGCTGGAGCGGGACGACTTCGCGAAACGGTTCGCGACGGAGCGCCCGATCAGCATCCTGGAGTTTCTCTACCCGCTCGCGCAGGCGTACGATTCGGTCGCGGTTCGCGCTGACGTGGAACTCGGCGGAAGCGATCAGAAGTTTAACCTGCTAATCGGAAGGGACATTCAGCGCGAGTACGGGCAGGCGCCGCAGGTGGTCCTCACGGTTCCGCTTCTGATTGGAACGGACGGCGTGCGAAGCATGAGCCAGACGGTCGGGAACTACGTGGGGCTGAGCGAGCCTCCGGAGGAGATGTACGGAAAGGTCCTCGCAATTCCCGATGAGTTGACCGAAAGCTACTTCGAGCAGCTCACGGATCTGCCCGCGGGTGACCGGGAAGGGCTCGCGCCGCGGGATGC
>Ga0272444_10002124_pt1 | contig 18572 bp, 18 predicted proteins | sample SSMForm13_FD_201033 | JGI IMG/M metagenome (GOLD analysis project Ga0272444, IMG submission 201033) | Marine sediment archaeal communities from Little Sippewissett salt marsh, Falmouth, MA, United States - SSM-Form-13 | ecosystem: Environmental > Aquatic > Marine > Wetlands > Sediment ... | reverse complement strand
CCGTAGGCATGTGCTCCTGGTAGAGCTGGGGATCGATGCAGAGGTTTTTCAGGTGGAGGAAGTGGACACCGGTCCGTTGAATCAGGGCCTCGAGCGCTTCCACCTCTTCGCGGCTGTCAGAGATTCCCGGAAAAACCAGCAGGTTGATCATCGTATACAGGCCCATCTCACGGGCCCGCCTCACACTCTCCTCCACGTCCTCGAATGCGTATCCCCGGGGCCGGTAATAGGCACGGTATTGATCGGGCCGGGCGCTGTTCATGCTGACGCGAATGGAATCCAGTCCGCTCTCCGCGATCTCCTGAACGCGCTCGGGAAGGCTGCCGTTCGTATTCAGGTTGATCGTTCCACGCATCGTGTTTTGCCGAATCTCCCTCGTGCTCGCCGCAATCAGGCGATGCTCTGTGAGCGGCTCGCCCTCGCATCCCTGGCCGAAGCTCACAATCCCCTCAGAGGTGCCTTCCAAATGGGAGATCGCCAGTTGCACAACCTCCTCCTGGGAAGGAACGAACGCGATCCGCTCGTGGGAGGCCGGGCAGCTGTCGTCGGGTTGCAGGGACAGGCATCCCAGACAGGCGGCGTTGCAGGAACGGCTTACGGGCAGCGGGGCTTCCCATCGGCCGAGGAAGAGGTTTTTGGCTGCAAAGCAGTGGTTCACGGTGGCGCAGTGGACCAGATGCTCGACCAGTGGGCCCGCGGGGGCGTGTGCTCTTTGAAAGGCCTCGATGGCCGGGACCAGGTCCCGATCATCGTAGTTGCGCGGGTCCCAGCGCGGATTGTGCTCCACGAGGAACCCCGCGGCCCAGTAACGATCCCCTCGAAAACCCACGGCCGTGTACGCCCAGGAAGGAAGCACGTAGGTCTTTTGCCGGGGCTCTGCGGCCGGAAGGTGGGTGCGCACGAACCCCGGTTCTAAAAAAGCCGCCACCCCGCAACACGGTTTCATGCACCTTCCGACCCGTACTTCATCCACGACCTCATAGGTCCCGGTCTCCGGATCCAGTCCCACCGGAGAGCAGTCCGGAAGGTAGAACAACTTGCTGAACGCCGGCATGGGCACCAGGTCGTTCTCTTCAATGGGTGCGGGTCGGCTTCCCGAAAATCCGGCCATGCGCAGGTGGGGATGCTCGAAGATGAGCCCACGCTCATCTGCATAGAGCATGTGGGGGAGCTTGCGAAACCTCTCTTTTCCTCTCATGATCCTCGGCTTCCTTTTTCGGGATGCACGAAATCCCTTCTCGAAACAGTAGAATCCGGGCCCGGAAACCCGCTTGTACTACGGGTGGTTCATTCATTTCAAGTCCCTCAGGGCATCCGCTTGTTGGAATTTGATGGCTTCGAAATCCAAATCGAAATCGAAAAAGAGAGGGAAATCGATTTGGATCCCGATTGCGATTCGGATGAGAATCTCCCCACACCGGCCCGGCCGCAATGCGGCCCCCTACCCCATGGCCGCAGGGCGTGGGGTTTACCACCTGCTGGGATGGTGATATATAGGGGACCGGAAGGTCCCGGGACCTTTTTCTTCGGCACGGTCGTACATTCCCTTCAGGGGACGGATATCTACCATGACGTCGAATCCGGAACGCAAAAAAACAGAGGGCAAACAGTTTCGACTGGTGAAGTATTTTGCCTCGGCCAGCTTCATCGTGCTGGTCCTCTTCAGCTTTCCCTTCTCCCTGGGCATCTCTCAGAAGGCGGAGGAAATCCTCCTTCGAAGCTACGAGAACTACGCCCTGCTGGTTGGTCAAAACCTGAATCACCAGGTGTTCCAAAACTTCGCCGTACCTGTCATTCGCCGCTTTGGAAGGATCCAGCTTCGGGACGAGGACCAGCAGACCCTCATGGACCAGATCGTCCGGAACACGATCCACGGTTTCAATATCGACCTGGTCAACATCTACGACATCGGGAAAGGCGTCATCGCTTACAGCACGGACCCTGAGCTGATCGGAAAGCCGGTGAAAAAAACCCCGGGGTACGAAAAGGCCGTGCAGGGGGAACGATCCTCCGGCATGCTCTCTGAGAACGAGGAGCTCTGGGGAATGAACCTCTCCCTTATGGGAGGGCAGAAGAAGCTGAGGACCTATATTCCCTTCCGGGGCTCTCACCCCTTCATTTCGACGAGTTACGTAGCCGGCGTGTTCGAAGTGATCCAGGACATGACCGAACCCTACGAATCCATCGTGCGCTTCCAGTTCCTGGTGTTCGGCCTCTCCATTGGAATCATGGCCGCTATCTTCGTGGCCCTCCTCTTGATCGTGCGAAAGGCGGAGAAAATCATCGAGGATCGCGCCCGCGAACGGCGTAAGCTGGAGGATCAGCTTCACCAGGCGGAACGCCTCGCCGCTCTGGGAGAAATGGTGGCCGGCGTATCCCACGAAATCAAAAACCCGCTCGGCATCATTCAAAGCACGGCCGAACTCATGGGAGGGTTGCCCAACGCAGACGAGAACCTGAGGCGCCTTTCCGGCGTGATCCACGAAGAATCCAGCCGCCTGAACGGAATCGTCACCGAATTTCTCGACTTTGCCCGGCCGCAGACCCCGAACTTCCGACCGACCTCGTTGACCGACATCCTGCAGAGGAACCTCACCTTCCTCCAACCCGAGATCGAGAAGAGGGCGGTTCGCGTGACCCACAACCTGGACGGGCGGTCGTTCAACCTGAAGGCTGATCCGGACCTCCTGTACCGGGCCTTTCTCAACATCCTGATCAACTCCCTTCAGGCCCAAAAAGACGGTGGGGCCATCGACATCCGCGTGACCGAGGACCGTGACGCCCAGCATGTGGAGATCACGGATCGCGGGGTCGGGATCCCGGAAGAGAGCTTGAAAAAGCTCTTCAATCCTTTTTTTACCACCAAGGAGCAGGGGACGGGCCTCGGCCTGTCGATTGTGCGGAAAATCGTAGAGGGGCACAAGGGCTGGATCACAATTCACAGCGAGCCGATGGAGAAAACCACCGTGGTCATACGCCTCCCCAAGGAGCCCGAGTCATGGACACCATCCTGATCGTTGACGACGAAAAAAACTACCTCGTGGTCCTCGAAGCACTGCTCGGCCCCGAAGGCTACGAAATCCTCACGGCCGGGAGAGCCCGCGACGCCCTCCGCCAGATTCGAGAGGCGGACGTGGATCTGCTCATCACGGACATGAAAATGCCCGGTATGAGCGGCATGGAACTCCTTGAGGAGGCTAAAAAAGTCCATCCGCACCTGCCCGTGATCATGATGACCGCTTACGGCACCATTGAGATGGCCGTGGAAGCCATGAAGAAGCGAGCCTCTGATTACATCACCAAGCCTTTTCAAAACGAAGAGCTCAAGCTCACCGTGAAAAAGGCGCTGGAGAACTATCGGCTCATTCGAGAAAACCAACGCCTGAGCGAGGAACTTCACTCCCGGTACCGATACGGCAATATCATCGGGAAGAGCAAACCCATGCAGGAGATCTTCGACCTCATCGGAAAGGTTTCGAGGTCCAAGGCCTCCGTACTGATCACCGGGGCCTCGGGAACGGGGAAGGAGCTCATTGCCAAGGCGATCCATTACAACAGCCCTCGGAGCGACCGCCCGTTCGTGTCCATCAACTGTGGCGCCCTGACCGAGACCCTGCTGGAGAGCGAGCTGTTCGGCCATGAAAAAGGCGCCTTCACCGGTGCCACGGCCATGAAAAAAGGCCGTTTCGAGGTCGCAGACAGCGGGACCCTCTTCCTGGACGAGGTAGGGGACATGTCTCCTTCGCTTCAGGTCAAGCTCCTTCGCGTGCTCCAGGAAATGGAGTTCGAGCGGGTGGGCGGAACTCGAACCATCAAGGTCGATGTTCGCGTGATTTCCGCATCCAACCGAAAACTCAAGGAGGACGTGGGCAACGAGCTCTTTCGAGAGGACCTGTTCTATCGCCTGAACGTCATTCACATCGAGGTGCCTTCACTGACGGAGAGACCCGAAGACATCCCGCTCCTCGTCAACCACTTTATTCAGAAATATGGGGAAGATGTGAACGCCGAAGGTATCCAGGTAAGCCCGGAGGTTTGGAAAGCGATTTATCGCTACACCTGGCCGGGGAATATCCGTGAGCTGGAAAACGTGATCGAACGTGCTGTGGTGCTCAACACGGACGGGGTGATCAAACTGGAAGATCTGCCCGACGACTTCTCAGCACGCCCGGACGACCTTCCGGTGGAACGCTTCGTCCCCCTGGATGCCCCCCTTCAGAAAACCCTTGAACAGATCGAGGAAAAACTCATCCGCAGGGCGCTGGAACATGCCGACAACGTGCAGGCCCACGCCGCAGCCACTTTGGGCATCACCAAGAGCCTGATGCAGCACAAGATGAAAAAGTACAACATCACGGTTTAGGAGTTTAAAATATTGGACCCTGAATATTCTTTATATTTCAATAGATTAAACCCCAAAGAGCCCCGGCCCGCATTCCAGCGAGTACAATATTTTGTACCCACCTCTATGAGATCCTGGGAATGAAACTCCAGCCAACGCCCATTTATCTCATGCAATATCAAAAGGTTACTCCTGGATCAGACCGAATTGGCGGGTTTTGGCAAACAAGTTGCAAGGTAGGGGGGTGAAATCAGAAACGAACTCTTTCCTCCTAAAAAGAAACCAACCCCCCTCCCAGGGTTGGTTTTTTTCATGGTGCCTCCTTCCGATCAGTATCCCAGCTTGCGCAAGGCGCGGGTATCCCGGCTCCAGTTCCGCTCCACGCGTACGGTCAAGTCCAGGTAAACCGGCTGTTGAAACCGGTGCTCCAAGGCTTTTCGGGCCTTCTCCCCAATCGCTTTGATCATCCGTCCGTTCCGCCCCACCAGAATTTTCTTCTGGGATGCGGATTCCACGTGAATCCGCGCGGGGATGTAAAGCGTCCCGCCACGGCCCCGCATCTCCAGGCCGTCCACTGTAACCGCCACCGAGTAGGGGAGCTCCTTGTGCGTCTCCTTGTACACCTGCTCTCGAATCATCTCGGCCGCGAAAAAGGTCTCGGGCTGGTCCGTGTCCATATCCTCGGGAAAATAGGGTGGACCCGGTTCCAACCGGGCCACGAGCTCGGCGAGAAGGATATCCACACCATCTCCACGAAGCGCAGAAAGCGGGACGATCGCTTCAAATGGGTATCGCTTTCGAAATGCATCCATCAGGGGCAGCAGGGACTCCCGTGAACCTGCATCGATCTTGTTGATCACCAGGATCGCGGTCTTTCGTGCCTGCCTCAGATGGCGAATGAGAAGAGAGACGTCCGGCTCGTCAGGCCGTCCAAGTTCGATGAGAACGACCACCAGGTCCACCTCCTGGAAGGCCTCCTGAGCGGAGGCCACCATGCTCCGGTGCAAGGCGGTACGGGTGTGGTGAATGCCCGGTGTGTCCATGAACACGATCTGGACGTTTTCTCCGTGGTAAATCCCGAGGATGCGGTTCCGCGTGGTTTGTGGCTTTGGCGATACAATCGCCACCTTCTTCCCCAGCAGCCGGTTCAGGAGCGTGGACTTGCCTGCGTTCGGGGGGCCCACCAGGGCGACGAACCCCGACCGAAAGTTCGAAGCATATTCGGATGAGGGAGAGGAGTCCATGCCTATCCTGCTTTCCCTTCAGCGCACTCCACGCCTGTGACAGGATCTTTCCCATCCCAGGACTCGACCACCGGCCTTCCGGGGACCCGGGTTTTATCCGGTACGATCTCCACACAACCCGATCTAACTCGGCGCTCCAGCTCCCGCAAGGACCGGTTTCGGTGCCCGCGCACCAACGGCACATCCCGGGGATGGACTCGAATGCGAACGCACTTTGCCCTTTCCGCTCCGGCAAGCAGACATGCCAGCCGCTCCTGGTAAAGCCGGGTGCGCACCAGGAAGCCAAAGGCCGGATGCCAGGGCCCGGCAAGGATCTCCCCGGGCCGCTCCAGCGTAGGGGAGCCCTGAAGACCCATTCGGATCACGGGAATCCCCCGGGCCTCCAGGTAGGCGCAACTCCTTGCACAAAGGGCTACGGCCCGATCCAAGGAAAACGGGCGGTATCGTCCGTCCCGGTACCACGCCGCGAGCACCGTGCCTCGGAGCACGACTGTGGGATACAGGCGGACCAGGGCGAATCGCAGATCGGCGACTCGCCGGACCGTCTTAAAAAACCGCTCCTCGTTGTCCCCTGGAAGCCCGGGCATGAGCTGGGCACCCACGCGGAATCCGTGGTGCCGAAGCCGTTCCACGGCCTCTTCCACCTGCTCGGGCTTGTACCCGCGCTGCGTGTTGCGCAGGACCTCCTCGTTCAGGGACTGCACACCGAGTTCAACAAGCGTGACCCCGTGCGACCGCATAAAAGACAGGACCTCGGGGTTCAGGGCATCGGGTCGCGTGGAGACCCGGATCGATTCAAACTTCCCGTTCTTCACGAACCGGTAGGCGGCTTCGAGCAGCTCCCTAAGGGTCTCCTCCGGCAGTCCTGTGAATGTCCCCCCATAAAACGCGATCTCCGGGGATGCTGCGGCGTCAAACCGGTGAGATTGGGCGGCCCGGGTCAGAATGCCTTCCACCTCGGATGCATCCAGCAGCTGATCCTGCCTTCCCGTAATGTCCTCCTGCCGACAGTAGACACATCGGTAGGGGCATCCCTGGTTCGGGATAAAGAGGGGGACGATCAGCGGTCGTTTTCTCGCTCGATCAGGCAACGATAGGCCTCCCTGGCCACCCTGCGCTCCGCCTCCTTCTTGCTCTTACCCGCGGCTTCGGCCACGACCTGGTGATGGAGGCGAATGGCTATGCGAAAAGTGCGATCATGCGGCGGGCCGCTCTCCTCCACGAGCGTGTATTCCGGGAGGATCTTGTAGTGCTGCTGCGTGTATTCCTGGAGCAGGCTTTTGTAGTCATTTCCCACCCCTTCCTCGTCCAGTTCCCCCACCAGAGAGGCGAAGAGATCCTGAATCAAGGAGGCGGTTCGGGCAAACCCGGCGTCCAGGTAAAGGGCCCCGATCAACGCCTCCAGGGCGTTGGCCAAGATGGACGGTTTCCTTCGCCCATGGGTCCGCTCCTCTCCCCGCCCCAGGAGAAGACACGATCCAATGTCGAGATAATCCGCAACCCGGAGCAGGCTGCGATCATTGACCACACGGGCCCGAAGCTTGGAGAGGACCCCTTCACGGGCCCGTTCGAACCGGTCCATGAGCATGTGGCTGACGGCGAGATCCAGCACGGCGTCTCCAAGGAACTCCAAGCGCTCATTGTCCCGAAGATGCGAATCACCGGACTCGTTCACGTACGATGAGTGGCGAAAGGCCTCCGCCAGGAGATCCGGATTCTTGAATGTGTACCCGAGACGCCGACACAGGGCGTCCAAGTCCCCATGCATGGGTGGGCTTCCTGTTCTCGGTAATGCGATGAATGTAGAATACCTTCTCTCGCCAAGACGCAAAGAAAAAAGGCCATTTCAAAAGGTTGACCTTTTATCCCCTGTGCCTTCGCAAGAGCGATGATTTCCTTTCTTCCTCGAAAAGGGAAAATGTTTGCTTCGAGTTGCGATGTGACCTCCACGAAGAACAACCCGAGACAAACGGCTTATCCCTTAGAACGCTCGCAGGCCGTCTCCAAGCGCTTCGATATCGCCGATTTTCTATTGATTTTTACTGAACACCTCCATATAATGCAACCTTTTTACTGACACCGGATGTCCATGATGGTTCAGGACGCCCAAGGCCATCCGAAATCTGGTTCATCCTCCCGGGTCAAAAGGCCATGAAGAAACGGATCATTCTGAAAGAGAAGGACATAGCCGAACGCATTCAGCGAATCGCCGACGAGATCCTGAAAAGGAACCCTTCCATCGAGGAGGTGATCCTGGTCGGCATACGAACGGGCGGGGCCTATCTCGCCACTCGCCTTCAGGAGGCGATCGGTCGCATCAACGGAACCCGGCCTCTAACCGGCGTCCTGGACATTACCCTGTACCGGGACGATTGGACCCGAATCGGTGCCACTCCGATTGTGGGAAAAACCGAATTACCCTCCCCCATTGATGAAAAAACGGTCATTCTGGTCGATGACGTTCTCTTTACCGGGCGCACCGTGCGAGCCGCCATGGACGCTTTGATCGACTACGGACGCCCGCGAAAGATCGAGCTCGCCATCCTGGCGGACCGGGGCGATGGGGAACGGGAGCTGCCCATCATGGCCAACTACGTGGGCGGGACCTGGCCGACCTCTCCCGGAGAGACGATCAATGTCTACCTGCGAGAGGAGGGCTTTGAAGACCACGCCACCATTGAAGAAAAAGAGGCGGCCTGACACACTGTGGCGAAGAGGAAACGCGCCAGAAAACCCAAGGGACATCGGGAACTGCACCCCTTGACCCCTGAGGACGCCGAGCGCCTCGAGCGTCTTCTCGACCAACCCGCCCTCATCCATCCAGATACCATCCGCGACACCCTGACCGGCCCGAACCTGGCATGCGCCTTCGTGGAAAAGCTTCCTGCGGACAACCCCTCCCTGGTCCCGCTCGTGGTGGCGGTTCGGGAAGCCTTTGAGGAAAAAGAGGTTCAGAAGTCGGTTCGACGCACCTCCTTCCGTTTTGAACAGCAGGGGATTTCCGTGCCACCTCCACGCGAGAGGCCCGAGAGCGGGGCCCTGAGAAACGCCCCTCAGCAGGAACAACCCTTTGCGGTTCTGAGCGCACCCGACGGTCTTGGCATGCGGGGCGTGCTCTTCGGCATCCCACGGGCTCCGCGGGGAATCGAGCTGGGAATCGGCGTGGCCAGCGACACCTTCGGGATTCAGCAGTTTGCAGGCGGCACGTTCAGCAAGAAAAAAACCCTGGCGGCTCAGAACGATTTTCTTTCCGGATTCCCAGCCACCGTGGAAACCTCCCCAGGACATGCCGTGAGCGTGCTGGAGCAGGCCCTTCGAGCGAACGAAAACGCTCCGGGTTCGTCATCCTACCTCGAGGTGCGGCCTTGGGTCCTTACCCAAGTCACCCTGCCCGAGGCCCCTCCCGTTTATAAAGGCATACCCGTGAACCAAATCCCCGAGGAGCCGCTGACCGACTCCATGGCCGAAAAGCTGCTGGAGAACGAGCTTCTTCGAAGCTGGATCCTGGATCCCGACGAGTTCCGGACCGTGGCCGAATCCATCCAACAGGTAATGGAGAGCCCCCTGGCCCTCTCTGAAAGCCAGCAAATGAACCGCATCGAGGAGATCAAGAAAAAGGCAATTCGGGACTACTTCAGTGAAGAAAGGCGACGCCTCTACCGGGAGCGGCTCGAGGAAGTTGCTTACATGCTTCATACTCTCCAGGAGGGGGACACCGCCCTCGTCGCCCTTCAGACGGCCCGCTCCCTGGAAGAGCCGGAATCCCGCCTTCAGGCAAACCCGTTTCTGATAAAGATCACGGAACGCACTCTTCTCCTCCTTCTCCGAGGCCCAGGACCGGAAGGAGGACGTCTTGATCCCGGGGAAGACCAGGGCAAAGGATCCGAACCGCCGTCCGGGCTCATCCTTCCTTGAGCCCGGCGCGCAGCAGCATTCACGCGCGAGGCACATGAAAGGAGATCGCCATGCCGTCCACCATTCAGGTCAAAACCCGCAACCGGAACGAGATGAAGGACATCACTTCCGCTGTTCAGGAGGAGGTGGCACGCACCGGAGTCCAGAACGGCGTGTGCACGGTGTACGTCCCCCACACCACCGCAGGCGTCACCATCAACGAAGGCGCCGATCCGGCGGTCTGCGAGGACATCCTGAGCAAACTTCAGGAACTGGTCCCACCCAACGCCGGGTACCGCCACCTCGAAGGGAACGCAGACAGTCACATCAAGGCCTCCCTCATGGGAAGCTCGGTTTCCGTCATCGTGGAAAACGGTCGGCTGGTCCTCGGCACGTGGCAGAAGATCTTTTTCTGCGAGTTCGACGGCCCCCGGACGCGCGAGGCGCACCTTACGCTGTCGAGTTGAAGCACGATTAAGCGGCGCTGGAGAAGGCTTTTCTTCACCACGAAGAGCACGAAGACCACGAAGAAAAAATCAAAAAATAATAGTATTTTGATCACGCGAATGACCCGAATACGTCCGATTGGGCAAGATATCCTTTCATTTTAATTTGCTTGATTTTTGTAATTTGCAGTCATTTACATTTCTCTTCGTGTTCTTCGTGCTCTTCGTGGTGGGCCTTGATTTTGGGTACGCCTCACACCAGGGTGATTGCCCCGGGGTCCATCCCGTTCTCCTCGAGCCACGCACACGCAGCCTCGAACAAAAAGCGGTAGAACGCCGGGCTGCCGCCCAGACCCCGTCGGCCAAAGGCATAATTAATCTCCAGGATGCGTGGCTCAGTGTCCGTTTCGGGGAGTGCAAAGGCAAGGTCCACGGCCGCGAGGTTGAGGCCGAATTCTTGAAAAAGGTGTTGCGCTGTTTGGCGGGCTTTCTCCTGGAGGCGCGGCCGCCAGTCAAAGTCGATCCATGCACCCCGGCTGACGGTGGTCAGGAGCTCCCCCGGTCGTGACGACCGCTTCCAGTAGGTCCAGACCTTCCTGCCCACGTTGACCGAACGGAGTACGTTTCCGCCCGTGGCCACGATCTCCTGGGTGAGAAACCCCCTTCCCCCATCCTTGCCGTCACGTTCAAGGAAGGCCAGGGCCGCCTCCAGATCCTTGGCATTTCGAACGATCCGAATGCCTTCGCCCTCATGATCGGTGTCCGTTTTCACCAGAAACGGGAGGACGTGAGGAAATGCCGCAGTCTCCTGGAAATCGACGCGAAGCGCTTCAGCGGACGGCCAGATGCGCGTTTTGGGATGGGGAAGATCGTGTGATCGGAAAAAGCGGGTCTGCCCGACTTTTCCGGGGTAGGCAAAACGCCAGGTGTAATTGGGAAAGAGCCGGGCCCCCGAGGCCTTGCAGGCCCGATACAGGGGTTCCGGGCAGGTCTGCGGCAGAAGGATGGCCTCGGCCCGATGCATGAGATCGATGTCCCGGGATCCCAGCCTCCGCGGTCCCAGGATGATCTGGTGATCTGCGACCAGACAGGGATGAAAGGACAGAATCATGGGGTTTCCCCTGCCACCTCGAGCAAGTGCTCATCTGCAAACGGTTTTCGCGTATTGGTTTTACTCCGGACGGAGTCTCCCCGCCGCCCGGTTCCGTTTGACTTCATCTCATGTACGGATTATAATGAAAGGTCAAGCAAATAGAGTAGCAAAAATCCTGGCACCAGGAGATCTACCTCTGCAATCTCTAATAAATACCGTGTTGCCAGCAGCGGCCGAGCGTGATATTGCGAGATCTTCAACCTTTGCATCAGCGAGTAAATCGCTTTTCTTGACAGACACGCATCCCTCGAAGGTGCGTTGCTTTGGAGTTGAATGATGCCGATTTATGAATTCCGATGTATAAAGTGTGGTCATATTTTCGAAAAAATTTTTACCTCCTCTGAGGAGCAAGTGGACTTGGTGTGCCCCGAATGCAGCGCCACCTCCGTCGATCGGGTGGTAAGCGTGACGAACTACGCCATGGGAACGGGTCCCCAGGGAAAGCAGCCCAAACTGAACACGAAAACATGCGGGCCCGGAAACACCTGCAGCACGCTAGAGCTTCCCGGACACAGCAGGTAGCACCTCTCCACTTCCCGGGACGAAGGAACGGGATCCTCCAGGGCAACCCATGAGGACGTAGGGGAGGTGTGAAGAAATCACTGTGCATCGCTTGGAACGCAGCCGCTCCGGGTTGCGTTTTTCATTTCCGGCGATAGAGAGCTCATGGCCGATAAGACCATCAAAACCATTGAGGCAAGAGAGCTCGGTGAGGATGATCGCGCGCACATCGTCACGGTCTTCGAAGAAAAGATCGTGCCCAAGCTTAAGCTGTATCAAGCCCGCATCGGCAGCCTTGGGTGCGGCTTTGCAGGCGACGCCTATGCGCGTTGGGTGGTCCACTTCCGGCCTTCGGGAGATGATTACGAGATCACCGAGTTGGAGTACGACGAGGACGGAAACGGCTTGGACCTGGACTTTTGACCCCCAGGACCCGCTGCCTCTGCCCATTGGGCCGATTCGCGGGAGCGGGTCTTCCAGGGCCTTACCGAGAGAGACGGGGTGACGGCACCATGCTGGATCGAAAATTCATGGGGCGAGAGGTCTTTAAACGACCGACCTGCCCCTTCTGCGGGCTCCTCGTGGAGCCTCCCCGGGAGCTGACCACGCGAAGACAGGGGGAGATGCCCGTGGGCTCCTGCTCCTGCGGGGCCGTGTATGCCTGTGACGAGAGCGGCAGGAACGTTGGAGCCGCCCAGATCGAGGCGATCGTCTTTGGGTGCAACATGGACTGGGACCTCGCATGGAACCTCCTTCCCGAAGAGGACTACCGCCTCGAGATCGTGGACTGCTACGACTATCAGACCCACCTCATCATTCCCGGGGGATTTTATCAAAGCCGGCGAATCGCCGGAGTGCTCGTGTTCGTGCGTCTTCACGACGATGTCCTGGAAGTCACGGCCGAAGGTGTTCAAAATAGACTGCATAAGGCTGAAAAAATAGCAGAAAAGGCTCCGAAACAAGCTCATATTCCAATAGAAAAGACCCGCTCTTTGTCCAAAAAGGATGTGGAGGGCCACGTCCTGGCCCTGCGGATGGACCCCCTGCTCGCCGCCGCCCCCACGGACCGAAAAATTCTTCGAACCCTGCAACGACTCCTTTACTCCGGCGACGACACCCTGCGTCACCGCGCTGCCGAGGCCTTGGGGAGGGTGAGCGCTGTGGTGGGGGATACGAACCCGGGCGCCGTTTCCAAGATCCTGCAGGGGCTTTTCTACGCCATCACAGACACGGCCGCATCCAGTTGGGGGGCCTTTGAGGCGGTCGGGGAGATCATCCGTCACAAGCCCGAGCTCTATGCCGGTTACCTCCCCCAGCTCTTTGCCTTTCTGGGCGATACAACCCGCAGAGCGGTGACCCTCGAGACCATTGCCACGGTCGCTGAGGTCCGCCCCGACCTGCTGCGCAAGCACACTTACCACTTCCTGGCCTTTCTGGAGGACCCGGAACCCGCGGTTCGCGGTCAGGCGGTCCGCCTCCTGGGATTTCTTCAAGCGGCCGAGATGCGTCAAGACCTGGAAAAGCTGCTCAAAGATCCCGAGGAGCTGCGTGTCTATCGAGAGGGAGATGTCGTGCGGCTTAGCGTCGGTCGCCTCGCCCGGGAGGCCCTGGACCGGCTGTGAAGGTCGATTACTTCGCCTCCTCTCCGAAAGGAGATCTCCGCCTGGAGGCCGAGGATCTTGGGGCCTCGTTTCGCATCCGGCCGGACCAAACCCACCCCACGCTGACCCTGAGGGATTATCTGGACGCCGTGCGGGATTTCGTCCTCCAGCAAGCCGCACACCCTCTCTGCCGGATCCTCAGCGAACGGCTCCACACCCCCATCACGCCAGGAGACCTTCAGGGGATCCGCCTTCGAACGGAAAAGCACGGCGCCCTGTACCACGTGACCTGTGTGGAACCGGTCATGGATGACCGGCCTTGCAAGTTGGCCGTCAGCACCGCCATTTCAGCTCCAGCCCAAGAGTGCCTGGCTCGAGAGGAGAAACGCCTCATGGACCTGGATCGGAGGTTCGGCTTTCCCTTTCTTCCAGTCCCCCTCCTCTCCGGCGAGGTTTCCTGCGGGGCCCCCGGCAAGGCCCAACCTGTTCGCATGCTGCTGGCCGAATGGTTCGAAGACTTCCACGAGTGGCACCTGGACAGCGCTTCAGAAGGAGCCCCCCCCCGTGTCTTTCTATGGGATTCAGTCGGCGGATACCGCTTTGCCACGAATGCGGAGTCTCGGCGCCTTTTCCACGAGATCGCCCGCGTCCTGACCCTTTACTATGACCTGGACACCTTCGGCCAGATCTGTTCCTGGCACCATGCAGCCGGGGACTTCGTGGTGTGTACCTCTACGACGCCCCTCCAGGTCCGGCTCACCACGGTTCGAGACTACCAGCCGCTTTCCGGGCTCTCTCCCGAAGCGGGAATCCAGCCTCTTGTGGCCATGGTCTACTTCTTCCTCAATCTTCTGGTCCGCATGCGCGTGGACCGGAAGGCGGGTGTGGGTAAGCCCCTCTGGGCAGGGGAATGGGCTGTTGAGGCCGCTTCGGCGGGCTTCTTTGACACCCTGGAAGAAATGCGGAATGCAGGACGATCGCTTCCAGCTGGCATCGAGGAGATTCGAGGGATCCTCCGCTCGTTCTCATCAGACGAGTTCCTCAGCCTGCACGAAACCGTGTTGGACTTTGCTCCGGAGGAGGACCCTGCCGATCGCGCCTGGATCGCCGACCACCTCGAAGAACACGTGGCAACCCTCCGGGATGCGGTCCGAAACATCTCCGTCTGAAACGAAAAAGAGGCTTCCGTCCTGCGCTCGCGGAAACCCCTCCAACCTATCTGGTTTTCTTCGTGATCTTAGTGGTCTTCGTGGTGAGCCCGGCGTTTCGAACCCGTGAGAAGGGAGCGGCTACTCCGAACCGAGCGGCTCGTGGATCAGGGTCTCGAGCGGGGTGGTGAGGGCCTTGGACACGGAGATCAGAAGGCCTGCGCGTTCGGGATCCGTGCCCCCTTCCATGTCCACGAGCTCCTTGGAGAACTCGTAGAGGTCTCGGTAGACCGCATCCAGATCGAATGTGGGGTAGGTCTTCCCGGCCTGAAATCCCGAGAACCGGCACACGCGCCCCTTTCCCTGGACCTGGGTGGGAACCCCGTAGATGCGGCAGGTGACCGGGCGCTGAGGGTACAGCACACAGTCTTTTTCCTCGTTCAGAAGCGGGCATCGGACGCGTCCTGAGGCCAGGGGATCTTCCTCATTTTCTCTCGCCTTCACCGGGTCCTGCATCCTCTGCTGAAGGCGAGCCAGCTCCTGGTCGGCCCGAGCGCATCGAAGAATCGTCTCCGACTTCACGTCACTGGGAAGCCCTGCAAAGAAGGTCTGCAGGTAAGCGGCCTCCACCAGAAACAAACCGAACACCGCGTGGCAACAGTCGTCACAGTGCCTGCGGCACTTCACGGCGTCCGGGTAGTCCCGGGCCACTTGCTCGAATGCGGCGTCGGCCCGGGCCGTGAGCTGCTCGTAGGCACGAAAAAGCGCGTCGACTCCCATGATCCTACCTGTCTTTCAACATGCTTGGCTCGCCCATTCCTCACGCGGGGGAGACAGGAGTGAAGGCGAAAACGGCAAAAAAAAAGCTGTCAGCCCATGCGGACAGCATGTAGGACAACCCTCTCGACCGAAATCCGTCCGTGGTCTCACAAAACGACAGGGACCCGCACCCCCGCCCCGGCACAGAGGGCGCCCCCTGAGTACGTACTCCAGGGGACCCACGTTACGGCGCAGGCGCCCGGGGGTGCAGAATCGGACCCGATAGCGATAGAGGGGCCCTGTCGCGGCGTTTTTTCCGCAGAGCGGGCGTCAGGCAGTCTAGAAGGTCTTGCTTCGAAGACTCTTCCCTGCAAGCGGATTATACAGCTTGGTGATGGCAAACTTCATCACGTCCAGGGTCTTGAGATCCAAAACGATATCCAGCAACTGCTTCTGGGCATCGTCCGGGAGCGCACAGGCGTTCGCCTCATCGAACGTCAGATCCGGGAATCCCTTGAGCAACTTTTTCTGATCCTTTTTGCTCATGGGGACCTGAATGGCCTTCTTTCCTTCCACCTCGAGGAGCTGGTCCGCCAGCCCCGCCTCGTCCAGTTTCTTCATGTCATCATTGGTGAGGAACACATTGATCAAACAATCCGCCATGGAAGGACCTCCTTTCCATTGTGGGCCCACTCGCACCTTCCCCGAAAAAGACCGACCCCCCCGGGGAACAGGAGTGGAAAAAAAGGGTCGACTGTGTGCTTGGGTTGAATTTCCTAAAGGCACGCTCCCCCGCCCTGTTCCATTCGGGCTTTCAGAAGCGCAAAAACCGCGTATATCGTACGTTTCTCTACTATGAGGCGAGTCCCGTTGTCAAGGCAATTGGTGCCGTTGCGGTGGCTCCAAAGATCGCTTCATACCCTCTTTAGCGATACGGCTCCAGCCTTTTCAGAAATTCGGGATGGACCTCAAACCCCAGGGAAACAGCCTGATCTACGTGCTCGATGGCCTTTTGATACTCGTCCCGGCAGTAGTAGGCAAAGGCCAGGTTGTTTTGGCCCAGGCCGAAATCCGGGGCAAAGCCTGCCAGCTTCTCGCCGGTTTCCACCGCCTTGTCCACATCCTCTTGCTGAAGGTAGGCGTTGACGAGGTTCGCCCAGGCCTGAACGATCTTCGGGTTCAGCTCGATGGCCTTTTCCAGGGCCTTGATCGCCTCATCCGTCTGCTGCATCTGAAGGTAGGCAAAGCCCAGGTTCGCGTACCCGCGTGCATACCGCGGTTCGATCTCGATGGCCTTCTTGTTGGCGAACACCACGTGCTCCAGATCGCCTTTCTGGAAGTAGATGTATCCCAGGTTGACGTAACCCTCGAACATTCGGGCGCTGTTGCCGATGGCGTCGTTGAAGGCGCCGATCGCCTCGTCCAGCCTTCCCTGCTCCATCAGAGCGACGCCCAGATTATAACTCGAGTTGGCGCATTCGGGGTTATCCGCAAGCTGTTGTTTCTGCTCATGAATAAACTCTTCAGCGCCCTGGGGCTTCTTCATCGGTCTCTCCGTCGTTGACAAGAAAAAATCCGTATCCCTCGCTAAGTCGCGAAGACGCGAAGAATAAAATATATCGCCACAGGTCCTCTTTACGGTCCCTGCGGCTTTTTGAGAGGAAGGATGTTTGCCATTAAAAAAACAAAGGCAGACGGAAAGAGGCCGCACCTCCCATAGGAGAAGCGGCCTCCTACCGCTACTCGTTCAAGGCCTGTAAGGCAGACGCTAGTGATCCTCGGTCTGTCCCCGACCCTTCATTCCGTACATGGTGCTGCTTCCCGTGGAGAAGTAGATCAACTTCTCCTCGTTGATCAACGCCGTAGCCGCCTTCTTGACTTCGCGCGCCTTGACGTCGGGTTTCACTTTTTTGACGGCCTTCTCCAGATCGCTGAAGTAGAACTTGGTCTTCTTGCTCCCTTCAGCAAAATCCATGATGGCCTTTTTAATGTCTTCCATCGGCTGCTCCCTTTCTGTCCGCCGAAGCGGACCCTCAGGCTACTCGATTCCTCCGGCGGCCTTGGACACCGCCCACGCTGCATCCGTGTACTTGAAGTGGGTGGAGGTCCGGTAGGTGTCGTACTGGAGCCGGTAGTCGTCGATGAGGTGATCGGTGAACGGAAGATCGCACTTCTCGAAGAACTTCTCCCAGCCGATCCGCTCGGCCCAGTCCCCGATGCGCTCGTACTTGTTGGCATCGGCCGCATAGGCCTCCACGATCTTCTTGACGTTCTCACAGACTTCAGGGTAGCGCGGGAAGGTGTTGGGCACCCACGGCACCACGACCTTGGAGAACTTCGGTGGGCTGATCCGGTTGGAGATCTTGCCGCCGGCCAGGATGGTCACGCCGTCGCCTTCCTTGTCCGAGAGCGGAACGGCCATGCACATGGTGTAGCAGTTCCCGCAGAACATGCATCGCTCGTTCTTGATCTTCACGGTCTTTTTTCCATCCTCGGTCTTGGATGGCGAGATGGCGCCCGTGGGGCAGGCCGCGATGACCAGCGGGATCTCGCAAAGCGAGTCCATAACCTCGTGGTCGATCACCGGCGGTTTCCTGTGGTACCCGAGCAAGGCGATGTCGGAGCAATGCACCGCGCCGCACATGTTCAGGCAGCAGGCCATGGAAATCCGCATCTGAGCCGGGAAGGTCATGCCCTGGAAGTAATCGAAGAGATCATCCAGGACGGCCTTGACCATGGACGAGGCATCCGTGGCCGGGGTGTGGCAGTGCAGGTATCCCTGGGTGTGTACGATGTTCGTGAGGCCGGCTCCGGTCCCGCCAAGGGGGAACTTGTAGCTGCCGGAGACGTGCTTACGGCTCTGAAGGTCCTTTTTCAGGGCCTCCATCTTGTCCTGGCTGTCCACCATGAACTCGATGTTGTTCCGAGTGGTGAAGCGGCAGAACCCTTCGCAGTACTTGTCCGCGATATCGCAGATCTCCCGCACGTGTTCCACGGTCATGAAACGGCAGCCGCCTACGCGCACGGTGAACACCTTGTCGCCGGTCTCGGAGACGTGAACCAGCACGCCCGGCTCCAGGATCTCGTGATGCTTCCACTTACCGTAGTTGTTCTGGATGATGGGAGGGAAGTACTGCCAGAAATGCCGCGGACCGAGGTCCGTGAGCCGGTTCTCCATAGGTTTTTCGGGATTGAACAGTCCAAGTCTTTCCTGAGATAATGCCATATCGATTCCCTCCTATCTCTGATGCCTGGATCGGTAGTCGTTGATGTCTCGTTCCCAGCCACCGGGCACATCTTCCTCTTTCCAGAAGATGTAGGGGTTGGCCCGCGGCGCGGTGACCATCTGCGGCATGGCCGGGAGCTCGAGAACCTCGAGGAACTTCGGGATGCCGTAACGCTGAATCAGCTCACCCAGGCGCTCCCGGTTCTTGCCTTCTTCCATCCACCAATCCCAGACCTTTTCTATCACTTCCTTGACGTT
>Ga0272444_10002123_pt1 | contig 18583 bp, 14 predicted proteins | sample SSMForm13_FD_201033 | JGI IMG/M metagenome (GOLD analysis project Ga0272444, IMG submission 201033) | Marine sediment archaeal communities from Little Sippewissett salt marsh, Falmouth, MA, United States - SSM-Form-13 | ecosystem: Environmental > Aquatic > Marine > Wetlands > Sediment ... | reverse complement strand
TCGGCCCGCAACGACAGCCAGGGTTGACGGTTCATTAGGGCTGAAAGATCAACCACGAGCCGGGTTTTTCCCCTGAAAGATCCGCGCCGCCCGCCGCCGTTTCGCCCCCTGCTGGAGACCGGCCCAAACCAATCGGCCATGATTTTCAAAGCCCCGGCCCGAAACCGGTTGATTCTTGATTTGGGTGTGCCTATGTTGCGGTTTAGTCCCACCAAAACCACGGTGGGCCTGGCTTCAGGATTCGGCCGCGGCAAGCAGCCCGCCGGCTGGGGACCGTTGGCGCAGGCCAGCCGGCGCTGTGGCGACGTTCGCGGCCCGAAAAGATCAGCGGGCCGGGGCGCACCACTTGCAAACGGTCGGAACCAGAGGGAGGCCGCCGCCATGACATCCGACAAGCGCCCCCGCCCACCCGGTGAAAACCCTGGCGCACCCGCCGCCGCAGTCAGCCTCGCGGATGCGCAAACCCCCAGCCATTACGTGGGCATCGGCGCTTCGGCCGGCGGTTTGGAGGCCATCGAGGCCTTCATCAAAAACATGCCCCCTCAAAACGCCCTGGCCTTCATCATCGTCCAGCATCTCTCCCCGGACTACAAGAGCCTGATGGCAGAGCTGCTCTCCAAGCGCACCCAAATGCCCGTTCACCGCGCCGAAAATGGCATGCGCGTCAGCTCCGGGAGCGTCTACCTGATCCCGCCCAAAAAACACCTGACCATCTTCCACGGCAAGCTGCTCCTCAGCGATCCGGAGCGGTCGCGTTCGGGGATTTTTCTGCCCATCGACATTTTTCTGCGCTCCCTGGCGGACGATCAAGGTGAAAAGGCCATCGGCATAATTTTGTCGGGCACCGGCAGCGACGGCATGCGGGGGGTGCGGGCGATCAAGGAATCCGGCGGCATGGTGATGGTCCAGGACGAAGCCAGCGCCAAGTTCGACGGCATGCCGCGCAGCGCCATATCCACCGGGCTGGCCGACTTCATCCTGCCCCCCGAGGAGATGCCCGGGCAGCTGCTGCGCTTTGTCAAACACCCCGAGCAAACCCGCTCGGCGCGCTCCGACACCATCTTGACCGATGAGGACGGACTGACACGCATCTTCGCCCTTCTGCGGGATCGGCACAAGATCGACTTCACCTACTACAAACCCTCGACGGTGGTGCGCCGGATCGAACGGCGGATGACCATCAATCACATCAACGAGCTGCGCGACTACGTCAAATTCCTGGAGAGCTACCCCCGGGAGGTGACCATCCTCTGCCGGGAGCTGCTCATCGGGGTGACCAGCTTCTTCCGTGACCCGGAGGCCTTCGACCTGCTCGCCAGGGAATACCTGCCGGCCTTGCTGGAGCGGGTGCAAAGCCCGCTGGTGCGATTTTGGGTGGCCGGGTGCTCCACCGGCGAGGAAGCCTATACCCTGGCGATGATCTGCCGAGAGGCAGTGGAAAGCGCGGGCAAAAAGATCGATGTCAAGATCTTTGCCACCGACGTGGACAGCGATGCCGTCGTCCAAGCCGGAAACGGCATCTACCCCGAGAGCATCGCCGCGGACCTGGCGCCCCCCTACCTGTCCAAGTACTTCATCCGCCGCGACGATTCGTTCCAGATCGCCCGCAGCATCCGGGAGATGGTGGTCTTCGCCCAGCACAACCTGATCAAGGACCCGCCCTTCACCAATATCGAGCTGGTCACCTGCCGCAACCTGCTGATCTACCTCCAGCCCGTGCTGCAGCGCAAGGTGCTGGAGTACTTCAATTTTTCCCTCAACGCAGACGGTCTGCTGTTTTTGGGGCACAGCGAAACCGTCGGGGAGATGGGGGACTACTTCGACCCGCTCAGCCACAAGTGGAAACTCTACCGCGCCAAGGGCAAAAGCAAAGAACCCAGCCCGGAGCTGGAGATATCCAAGGCCCGTTTCAGCCCCGGGCAGCTGCTGCGCCCCCATTTTCTGGGGCCGCCCAAACCCATGCGGCTTCACGAGGAGGAACGCATTTTAGACCGCCTGCTGGACGCCCTGGCGGAGGACTACGTTCCCCTGACCATGGTGGTCAACGATGGGCTGGAACTGCTGCACGTGCTGGGCGATGCCGGCGGCATTCTGGGCTACCCATCCGGCCGGGTGGTCAACAACATTGCGCGGATCGCCGTCAAGGAGCTCTGCATTCCGCTCTCCACCGGCATTCAAAAGGCTTTCAAGCGCAAAGAGGAGGTTCGCTACACCAATATCCGCCTCCGCCAGCCCGAGGGGATCCGGGTGCTGAATATGCGGATCAAGCCCTTTCGCCAGAAGAAGGGCCAGGAACCGCTGGCGGCCGTCTTCATCGAAAATGCCGACGGCGGCGGCGCCTGCGCCGCTGCCGACACGCCCGCCTACGACGTGGACAAGGAAGCCGCCCAGCGCATCCAGGACCTGGAACAGGAGCTGCAGTTCACCCGTGAAAACCTCCAGGCCACGATCGAGGAGCTGGAAACCTCCAACGAGGAGCTGCAGGCCACCAACGAGGAGCTGCTGGCCAGCAACGAAGAGCTCCAGAGCACCAACGAGGAGCTGCAGTCGGTCAACGAGGAGCTGCACACCGTCAACACCGAGCACCAACGCAAGATCATGGAGTTGACCGAACTGAACAACGACATCCGCAACCTGATGGCCGGCACGGGGGTGGAGACCCTGTTTCTGGACGAAAACCTGGAGATCCGAAAATTCACGCCGCGGATCTCCAGGCTGTTCAACCTCACCGAGGGTGACGTCGGCCGCCGGCTTTCACAGGTGTCCCACCGCCTGGCCGACATCGACCTGCCGCGGCTGATCGAAACGCTGCGGCACAGTGATCAGCGGCTGGAGAAGGAAATCCAGACCACCGACGGACAGTGGTTTTTGATGCGGGTCATGCCCTACCTGATCGGGGCTGAATCTTTTTCCGGGTGGGTGATGACCTTCATCGATATCGACGCGCTCAAGAAATCCCAGCTTTCCCTGCGGGCCTCCGAAAACGCGCTCAGCGAGAGCGAGTCCAAATTCCGGCTGCTGGCCGAAAACATCCAGGACGTTTTCTGGATGCGGACACCGGATCTGAGCCGGACGGTGTATGTCAGCCCGGCCTACGAAAAGATCTGGGGCCGCAGCCTCCGGGACATCTACGCGGACCCCCGCGCTTTCATCCAGGCGATTCATCCGGATGACCGCGGCCGCGTCTTCGAGGAGTTGGGCCGGCACAGCCAGGGGGTCTGGGATGTGGAGTACCGCATCCGAAAACCCGACCAGAGCGTCAGCTGGATCCACGATCGCGGTTTTCCGATCGCAGACAACCGTGGCCGTCTGGGGATGATGTGCGGTTTCGCAAGCGACGTCACCGTCCGCAAAACCAGAGAAGAGGTCTGCCTGGCCAGCGTCTCGCGGTTCAAGAGCACCTTTGAAACGGCGAACGTGGGCATCGCCCTGATCGACGGCCGGGGGCAGACGCTGGAAAGCAACCATACCCTGCAGGCAATGCTGGGCTACAGCGGCGCCGAATTGCGGCGCATGCCCTTCGAGGCCTTGAGCCACCCGGAGGATAGGGGCGCCGCCAGCGCGTTCAATCAGGCAATCGCCGCCGGGGCGCGGGACTTTTATCGCCTGCACAAGCGCCTGGTGCGCAACGACGGCACGCCGCTGGCGGTCAACCTGACCCTGATCGCTCTTCGCGACGGATCCGGGAACCCGGGTTATGCGATTGCGCTGGTGGAGCAGGCCCCTGGGCGGCAGGCGGCCGCGCCGGCCTGAAGCCCGCCCGCCGGGGTGTTTGAAACTAAAAACCGGGGCTGCAGCCCAAGAGGTGGATCCCATGAGTGCTGATAACGAATTTGACCAGAGGCTGGAGGATCTGCGCCGCAAGGCCGAAGCGCGCCTGGTCGATTCCGACCTCGAGGCAACGCTTGCGGCAGGCGGGCAAATGCAGCGGCTGCTGCACGACCTGCATGTGCACCAGATCGAACTGGAACTGCAGAACGAGGAGTTGCGCGCGGCCCAACGGGAACTTCAGCACTCGCGCGACCGCTACCTGGAGCTCTACCACAACGCCCCGGTGGGCTACGTGGTTACCGATTCGGTCGGGTTGATCCTGCAGGCCAACCAAACCTTCGGCCATCTGCTGGATCAGGACCTCGCCGGCGTGCTGCGCAAACCCCTGGCCGGCATGATCCATGCGGACGATCAGGCGGTTTTTTTATCCCGCTTCCGGGCCTTTTACAACAACCCCCGGAACAAGCGCCTGGAAGTCCGGATGATCCGAAGAGACCGCAGCGTGGTCCACACCCAGCTCGCCGGGCGCCGAATCGACCCGCCCGGCGATTCGGTCCCGGGAGATGATCTGCCCGAGCGCCTTTTGATCACCATCAGCGACATCACCGGACAAAAACTGGCCGAACGGGCCATCATCCGTGCCAAAACGCAGTGGGAGCAGACCTTTGACGCCGTGCCCGACCTGATCGCGATCATCAACGAAAAGTCCGAGATCGTGCGGGTCAACCGGGCCCTGGCCAGGCGCCTGGGCGTCACCCCCCAGGCGTGCGTCGGCCGCAAGTGCTATGATCTGCTCCACAAGCGCCGGGAGCGCCCCGCCGGCTGCCCCCACCAGCGCTTGCTGGCCGACGGCCGACCCGGTAAAACGGAGGCCTTCAACCGCAAACTCGGCGGTCATTTCATCACCACGGTGGCCCCGTTTAACACCGATGAAGAGGGGACCCGCTGGTGCATTCACATTTCACACGACATCACCGACCGCAAGCGGGCGGAGCGAGAGCTGCTCAAATCGCGCAATCTGGAGTCGATCGGCACCCTGGCCGGCGGCATGGCCCATGATTTCAACAATATCCTGACGGCCCTGGTGGGCAATATCGAAATGCTGAAACTCCATCTGGTGAATAACGAAAAGGCCCTGCCCTTTTTGGATGGCGCCATGGAGGCCGCTTTCAAGGTCAAAGACCTGGCCAACCGGTTGTTGACCTTTGCGGAAGGGGGCGCGCCCTACACCCAGCCCATCGCCATCGACCGGCTTCTGGAGGAGACCGCCCAACTGAGCCTGAGCGGTTCTAATGTAGGCTATGAACTCGAGCTGGCCGAGCGCCTGACACCGCTGATCGTCGATGAGGTCCAAATCAAATCGGCGCTTCAGAATATCATCCAAAACGCCCGGGAGGCCATGCCCGGCGGGGGCAGACTGTTGCTCAAGGCCCGCAATGTGACCCTCGCCCCGGAAAGCGTTCCCTTGATGGCACCGGGGAACTATGTCAGAATAGAGATCTGCGATCAGGGCTGCGGCATCCGCGCCGACCATCTGGACAAAATCTTCGACCCCTATTTCACCACCAAGCAGATGGGGTCTCAAAAAGGAATGGGCCTGGGCTTGGCCATCAGCCATTCCATCATCCGAAAGCACCACGGCCATATCGCCGTTGGCTCTACCGAGGGGCAGGGCAGCCGGGTGACCATCCACCTGCCGGTGAACGGTTGCCACCGCCCGGGCTCCTTTGGAAGGGATGCTGTTTTAAGCGGGCCGGGCACCGCAAAACACGCCGCGAACTCCGGCAGCAGTCGGTGAGAGCCGCGGCAAGCGGGTTGCGGCGACCTTGAAATGCCGTGCAGCAATCAGATTTGTGCGCAACCGTTAATATTGATGAACCGGTAAAAAGCAAAAACCCAGACGGTTTCGAAAAAAGCGCCAAGTTACGGCGCGCAAATCTAAGCGGCGTGAGCCGTACTTATGCACGCCGCAGAGACTTCGAGATGCAGCGCAAGGCAGAAATTGGCCTTTTTGCGGAACCGTCATTATTAAAGGAGACGATCATGCCATCCCCCCCATCCGACATGCAGGCCAAAAACGATGAACTGCGCTGCCCGGAGTGCCGGGCGCTTTTGAAAAAACGTAAGACCCGCCAGCCGGATGCATGTGAGATGGTTTGCGGCGGCTGCGGCCAGACCTTTGACGTCTGCGACCTGGAAACGGTTGAAAAACTGAAGAAATAATTTCGCAGGATGGCGCCGCATTGCGGGTTTTCCCAAAGGCCCGGCCGTCGGCGCACAGCGCGATGGGGTCGGTGGATTTGACACCGCTGATGGGCAAAAAGCGAGGAAAATGGATGCTCGTTCTTTGCCGAAACCCTTATCTTGCCTCTGTTTACTGAAACGTGACGGCTTTCTTCGGGTCTATGCATGCTGCTTCAAAAAAAGTTTCAGAAAGCGGTCGCCATCGTCGGCCGGATGAGGCCGGATGAGGTGTCCCAGCTTAAAAAAATCTGCCGGGAGATTCAGGTGGCCGAAGAGCGCCTGCTGGCGGCATCCACCGAACTGATCCAGCGCTGCACCCAATCCTGCGGTGGGCTCTGCTGCCGCAATCTGAAAAGCGGCCAGATCATCGACCTCTATGACTTCGTCTTTATCCTGACGGCCGCACCTGGCATGAAAGCCCAAATCCTAAAGCGGGTGGGCCATCAGCCACTGGATTTCACTGCCGACTGCGTCTTTCTGGAAAACGGTGCAGGCCCCTGCATCTTTCCGTTCAACACCCGCCCCGAGGTCTGCATCACCTCTTTTTGCGGCCGCGAGGAGCAAATCGGCGCCGAAATTCGCCAGGTCACGCGGCGGTTCGCCGCCCTGCGGCGCTTTGTGCTGTTTCAAAAACCACGTCGCCTCAAGCGCCGCCTGCAGCGTTGGATCCCGGGACAACGCCCGCCGGCCTAAAATATCCGGTGCGGCAGACTTTCCATCCGGCCGGCGGGCGTGATCTCGATGTAATCCAGCTTTCGCTGCAACTCACGGATGGTGGCCGCCCCGCCGTAGGTCAGGCCGGAGCGCAGGCCGCCGACGATATCGGCGATGATCCGGTCTTCGTCCTCGCGGTAGGACACCTCGGTGGCGACCCCCTCGGCTGTTTTCCACTCGGCGATGCCGCCGTGAAAGTCTTTTTGGACCTCGCGGCTGGCCATGCCCCGGTAGCATTTTACCTGGCACGCCTCACCTCCGGCGCCCGGCCGGGTGATCACGGCGCCCGGTGTCGGCCGGGTGCCGGCCAGCATACTGCCCACCATCACGAAATCCGCCCCAAAGGCCAAGGCCTTGACGATGTCGCCCGGGTTGCGTATGCCGCCGTCGGCGACCACCGAGCGATCCACCCGGGTGCAGTTCTTGATCGCCGTCAAATTGGGCACCCCGAAACCGGTCTTGATGCGCGTGGTGCAGACCGAGCCGCCGCCGATCCCGACCTTGATGATGTCGGCGCTGCAGGAGGCCAGATAATCGGCGCCGGCGTATGTCGCCACGTTGCCCGCCATGATGCAGGCCCCGTCGCCGAGAATTTCGCGGATTTGCTTGAGGGTCCGCCCCACGTATTTGGCATGACCGTGGGCCACATCCACGCAAAAGAAGTTCGCACCGGCATCCCGCAGGGCTTCGGCGCGCTCCAGCTCCTTGGGGCTGCAGCCCAGCGAGACGAAGGCCGGGTAGCGGCAGCTTTTGAACATGGCAACGTTGTCTTCCACCGTCAGAAAGCGGTGCAGCACCCCGATCCCGCCCTTTGCGCCGATGAAATTGGCCATCTCCGCCCCGGTGATGGTGTCCATGTTGGCGGTCATCAGGGGCAAGTCCAGGGCCAGTTTGCCGGCCTTGCAACGGATCGAAATATCGACCACCTTGCGGGATTCCCAGTGGTTGTAGGATGGCACCAGGAGAATATCGTCATAGGTGAAGGCTTTCATGGCCGTCCCTCCTCGAATTTTCTTTGGCCGTCTGGTTTTTTTGCCGCTGGGCGAACACCCCTACCACAGATCGGAACCTCACCGCCAAGTTTTTCTAAACCTGGTGAAAAATGGGCGGCTCCCCGACAGCCGCCTGCCCCCCGATTTTCCGGCCGCAGCCCTAAGCTTTTCGCTGCAGCGCACCGATAATATCCCCAACCATAGCCCACCCGAAACCAGGGCAGCAACCTGCGACGGCGGCCCAAGGAGGCCCGTTTCTGCGCTGCGCTGCGGGATTTGCACGCCGCGGCGCTTTTTGCAAAACCGCCCCGGCTTCAGGGATCCGTCAACTCTTGTCGGGGAGGAATTCTGACCATGAAAAAACGTTCACTCGGGTTTAAACTGGCCAGCGGCGGCATCGCGCTGGTCCTCATGCCCCTGCTGGTGGTCGGGTTGTTCTCCGTCGGCAGATCCACCGAGGCCCTGACGGCACTTTCCCAGGGACAGGCCGAGCTCACCGCCCGCAACCTGGCCACCATGGTGGACCTAGTGCTCTCCGAGGAGATCAAGCTGGCCCGGGAGCTGTCGGTGGACCGCACCAGCATCAGCGCGGCCCAGGCGGTTTCGGCGGCGGGCAGAAGCAACGCCGGCCAAGCGATCGCGGCGTTGGACGAAAAACTTGCGGCTGCGATGAAACAAATCGGAAAAGACTACGAGGCCTTTTTCGTCACCGACACCAGCGGCGTCATCTTTGCCGACAGCCAGGGCGGAAGTTACAAGGGCACCGACGTCTCCGAGCGGGACTATTTCAAGAAAGCCGTGGCCGGCCAGGATGCGGTTTCCGACCCGGTGCGCTCGAAGGTCAGCGGCAATATCGTGGTCCCGGTCTGCACACCGGTTCACGACCAGGCCGGGCAGGTGATCGGCACCCTGACCACGGTGCTGGACATCAATTTCCTGACCGAAAAAATAACCGCGCTTAAAATCGGGCAAACCGGCTACCCCTTTCTCGCCAATGCCGCCGGCCTGGTGGTGGCGCACCCCGACAAGGCCTTGATCCTGAAAACGGATATTTCCAAAATACCGGAAATGAGCAACATCTTCAGCGCCATGTCCACCCGCCCGAGCGGTTTCGAGGCCTACCAGTTCAAGGGCGTGGACAAGATCGCCGGCTTTGCGGCCGTCAAGACCACCAACTGGCGAGTGGGGGTCACCCAGAACAAGGATGAGTTCATGGCCACGCCGCATGCCATCCGCAATGTCATTCTGACGATCAGCGGCATTTTCCTGGCCGCCACGATCCTGGCCGTCCTGTTTTTCACCCGCTCCATCAACCGTCCCATCAACCGGGTGGTGGGAATGCTCAATGCCGGTGCCGACGAGGTGGCCTCGGCCTCGGAGCAGGTTTCCTCGGCCAGCCAAACCCTGGCCGAAGGCGCCTCCCAGCAGGCCGCCTCCATCGAGGAGACCTCATCGTCGCTGGAGGAAATCTCCTCGATGACCAAGCAAAACGCCGATCATGCCCGGGAGGCCAACTCGCTGGTGACCGAAGCCACGCGGACGATTGCCAAGGCCAACGATTCCATGGGTCAGCTGACCACCTCGATGAAAGAGATTTCAACGGCCAGTGAAGAAACTCAGAAAATCGTCAAGACCATCGATGAGATCGCCTTTCAGACCAACCTGCTGGCGCTCAATGCGGCGGTCGAGGCCGCCCGCGCCGGCGAGGCCGGGGCGGGCTTTGCCGTGGTGGCTGACGAGGTGCGCAACCTGGCCCTACGCGCGGCGGAAGCCGCCAAAAACACCGCCGCCCTGATCGACGGGTCGGTCAAACAAATCCAGGACGGCTGCGAGCTGGTGGACACCACCAATGTGGCCTTCCACGAAGTCGCGGAGAGCTCCACCAAAATCGCCCAGCTGGTGGCCGAGATCAACGCCGCCTCCAGCGAGCAGTCCCAGGGCATCGAGCAGATCAACACCGCGGTGGGCGAAATGGACAAGGTGGTCCAGCAGAATGCGGCGACCGCCGAGGAGTCGGCCAGCGCGGCGGAGGAAATGAACGCCCAGGCCCAGCAGATGAAGGCCTCGGTGGCGGAGCTGGTGGCGATCGTGCAGGGCGCGGTTGCCAGCAAGCAGCCCGGCACCGATCTGGCGGCCCTTGGCAGGCCGGCGCCTTCGGCGCAGGCAGTGCGCCGGCCGCCGGCGACAACCGCCAAGCCCCCGAGGCAGGACTGGAAATCAGACGCCGAGAAGGTGATCCCATTCGAAGACGCGGAATTTGCCGATTTCTGAGCCCAACCCCGAAGGGGGGCGCCGTGGAGATTGCCAATTGGTCGAAAAATCAAGCCGCCGCAGACGGTCACAGCGCATTTTTCAAACGGCCCTGTGGTGGGGGTTTTCGTTGGCGCTGGTGTCGCCGGCCGTCGCCCAGCGCAGGCGGTCGAAGGCAGATACCGGCCTCCGGCCGCCTGCCGGGCGTCGAAGATTTCGTCTGCCAGCGCAGCCCGCGGCCGAAGAGCCCCGGCAGCGGACGTGCAGGGGGATTGAACGCTGTTTATGGGGGGTGATCCGGCTGTTTTGGTTTTCTATGACGATCTCGCCCAGGTTCGGGCGAATCCCGATATGCTGGCCGACCGCCTGATCGTGTTGGCTCGACACCACGACCAGGCGGAGGATCTCGGCCTGCAGCGGGCTGGCCTCGTCATGGACGATGTCTTCCGGACGGATCAGCACGCTGATCGTGCAGCCATCCCGCCACGGGTGCGAAAAAGGGTCCGGTCAGGGTGCCCAGCCGGGTGTCCACAGTCTTTGGGGACGGCAGCACGCCCCGGAACAACGCCCCCTCGCCGACAAAGTCGGCTACATAAAGGTCTCGGGGCCGGTGGTACAGATTGTAGGCGGTATCCCACTGCTCGAGGCGGCCATGGTTCATGATGGCGATCACGGTCTCGAGCTTCGACCGCACCTCGACTTCGACCGCGTCAAGGATCGCAGCGCTCCGGAGCGTGTCGAGAAGCGGGCCCCGGACGGGGGAACCCACGTGTCGGCGTGCGGTCCACCCGTTTCAAAAAAACTTTGGATACCGTTTTGGGGAACCTTGCGTTTCGACAGCAGCTGGCCGCTATGAAACGGGCTATCAAAAGGCCTCAACTGCGCAGCCGAAACTGTCTATTCCGGGTTTTGCTTTCCCGTTTTTGGACCGATCGGCAGGAGGCTTCGATCGTCGTCAAATCCGAAAGGGTCATCGGGTGGCACCGAAAGGTTTTCAGGCTGTTCTGGTGAATGAAAAAGCAAAAAGCCGATCATGTTGAACTTAAGGGAGTGATAGCCGAGATCAATGAGGTAGTTAAGCTTTCACAAGCGTCGACTTTGCTCCTTGCCCTCAGACATGAACCAAATTTTGGAGTTTTTTGGTGTTTGATTCACAATCACCGATGAAAGTCCGCAGCGAATGTTTAAACTGCGATTCCACGCCTTTGACCTCTGGAAAACCTCTCCTTCATTATTGTCTTATTCTGACAGAAGCAGGGTAAGAGGGACGAGGTTTAGTCGCCCATCTTCAAATGGAACCGGGCTTTCTCGAAAAAGCAGCTTCCATTGGTAGTGGCCATACCCCGTTGGCACAGCTTGAACGTCCATAGCCCCAGGAACATACGCCAATCGAACATGATGCTCTAACCTCGTTGCAGGATAGGTATTGACACCATCATACTCGACACATCCGCTCGAAGAGCAAGCCACACAATGGTAATTGGCTGAAGTTTCTTTGTTTGTTTCGATCATTATGATATCCAATACTCCATCTGCGCAGGTGGATCGGTCAGATAATACTTCAACCTTTACCCTCACCTTCACCGTCTCATAGATACAACTCAAAACAGGAGGCGCCTCCTGTTCAGCCGTTATCGTTTTGAAAATTATGTCATTGCCCATATTTTCAATGGATAAAATTCCATCCTGATCAAGGACCGTGATGCCCACGGTACCCTCACACTCCATTGTTTGTCTATAGTAAGGATTAGCTTGCGTGCTTTCCCAATAGTGTGAAATTTGTATGCCCGCCAATGTCCCAGAAGATGGACAGGAAGCAGCGTGGGCAACGCTGAAGTCCGCTCTCCAAGACCCAACGCAAAGCAAAAACATGGTGCCGATAAGGCTATACATTACTCGCATGGTTATCTCCTCTCTCTAAAGGGTCCGTTTTTTCCCTCTATAGGCTTAACGGTCCTCCTTCCCGCAACCAGGAAAATCGGTAACTCATCTCAATTTTCGCTGTGATCATTCATAGCCCCTCCTGCAAAATTGGCGCTGATCCGGGATGGCAAACTGATACCGGCAAAAAGACCAACACTGCGGAAAAGACTGAAAGAAATGAAGCGCGTTATCTGGTTTATGGACATCGGTTTCCCACCTTGTGTTCTGGTTTCCTTGACTGGTGCTCGAAAGGTCGCTGATGGTGAGGTGGTGGTGAGGTGGGTTTGACGGTGGGATGTTGCGGTTCGCCGCCACGGCGTCATCCTGGGCTGAGGCGCGCCGGCGGTGTAAGCAGGCCGCCGATTTCAATTAGCAGCTTCAAAAGCTGCCGGGTCGCTCACCCGTGCCCCTCCCGGTCTTCGACGATCCTCCCGGGATATCTCCAGTTGAAGCGAATCGGAGGTCCGAATGCGGTGGCGTAGATCGGCGTTTTTCCGGGCCATGGCACTTGCGGTATAGCCTTTCGCTCAGTGCCGGAGCGAAATGGGTTTTCACCGGGTTTCCATTTCAGGCTCCCGGCCGGATGGGTTCGGGGATGATCGGTGACGGACCCCAGAGTTCCTCCATCCGGTTGGTTGTCAGCAACATGAATTCCGCGCGAACCTTCACAAGTTCTTCGTCGCTGTGCCATTTCGCCCAAGATTCCAGATCGGCGAACTCCCAAGTGATGACACTTTGTTGGGAGCCGATGGCCGGTTTGTATCCGCGCAATTCGATGGGTCCCGGGGTGCTCAGGCAGCGCTTCATGGCCGACGGAATCCACTCATTGTACTCTTCCAATTTGCCAGGGGCGACATCCCATTTTTGAACAAAAAGAACCATAATTCGACCTCCTTTTTTGGCGGGATTATGGTGTTGCTGGCTGGACATGAGACCGAACTGCTGCGGCATTCCCGGAGCGCAGTAATTCCAAGTGTTTTTCGTGATTTTACTTTTATGTCTGGACTTTATTACCCCCTGCCGAGGAGCCCCAGCACCGGGGGTGCTGGGGCAATGAACGCTGTTTATGGGAATATAGGATCAGGCTGTTTTGGTTTTCCCTGACGGTCTGCCGGCGGGGGGGGCCTGGGGAGCCGCTTCGGGGCTCCCCGCTAAAACCAGCGCCTCCCACTGGGCGAAACCGGTGTCCATGATTTGCATCAACCCGTCGCGCTGCTGCTTGAGGGCCCCCTGCCAGTGGCCGATGATGTCATCCACGCCATGGGAAAGCCCCATCTTTTTACCCAGGATACCGTTGAATTTGATCGTTTGGTCCTGGTAAACAGCCGCGACTTCAAACAGGCCGTTGAAAAAAGATTTCTGAAGCGCGATGATTTCCTTGACCATTTTACCGTTTTGCATGCTTTCCATCCTCCTTTTAGAATGCGGAATTTTTTCCGCCAGGCCCTTTAAACCACCATCACATCCACCGCTGCCGGGCCTTTGGGCGCGGTCTGAATTTCAAAAACCACCTGGTCACCTTCTTTGAGGGTCCTGCGTTCGTCGCCGATGATACCCGAGCAATGCACAAAGACATCCGCCCCGTTTTCCTCCAGAATAAAGCCGTAGCCCTTGTTTTGATCAAACCATTTGACAACGCCGCTGGCCATCTCGACATGCTCCTTTGGTTGCGCGTTCACCGCCACGGCAGTCGGTCCCAGACCGCGAGATGCGCGCGCCGGCCGAATGGCGCGTAGATCGGACGCGCGGGTCGCTTTTCCGGAGTACTAACAGTATTCGACGCTGATCTTGCAGACGGTGCCCCTTGCACCGCTGAGCGCCTGGCGCTGCAGGACCCTGGCGCGGGACAGGGGGCGAAGGCCCTCCGGGCCTTGGGGCGCCCCGGAGCCGCCGACGGACGCGCCTCTCGGCCAGAATAAAATGGTCTGCCCTTCGGCGAGGGCCGAATTGAACGCGGGGTTGCAGGTAAAACAAATCCCCTTTTCGGTGCAGGTGGTCATTTCGGCATCGAAGGTTTTATCCGCGCCGGGAAGACTGCAGACGATGGGAATTTGGGGCGCACGCCGACGGAAACCCGCTTTTTTCATCTTGCCCCCCTTTCCCCAACGGCCCCTCGCGACCGGTTGGCGCATCTGGGACGTTCCAAGCCAGCCCGGAGCTTTCCGCTTGCGAAAGTCGCTGGTCCTTTTTTAGTCCAGTTCAAGGCCCGCGACAATCACCACAAGTGGTTATTTTGCGGCCGGAAAACGACGAGAGGACCGTCTGGGAGAGGGGTAAGGGGCGCTGGGCAAGACGGTTTGGCGGTCTGGGCGCTTGGGGGAAAACGTTCCGGATGGGGCTGCCGGCCGGCCCGGCGGATTCAGAATAGGCGTCAGGCGCGGGCTGCCGGCGGCGGAAGATCAACAGACGCGGGGGGGCTCTGCGACGGGGAGGGTCAGGGTGAGGCAGGTCCCGCGGCCCTTTTGGGCGACAATCTCCAGGGTGCCGCCCAGCATCCGCGCCCGCTCGTCCATGGCGGCCAGCCCCAGGCCTCTTTCAGCCACATGGCGCCGCCAGTTCTCTTGAATGTCAAAGCCGCGGCCGTCGTCCTGGATCTGAAGGACCACCTGGCCGCCGGCTTTACGGACCTCCACCGCAATCTGGCGCGCATCGGCATGTTTGCGGATGTTGTTGAGGGCCTCCTGAAAGATGCGGTAGATAATGATCTGGTCGGCGGAGGAAAACAGGTCATCGACGTCGGTCAACTTGAGGGACGGGGCGATACCGGTTTGGTTTTCGAAATCGTAGAGCATCCACTTCAGGGTCGCGCACAGTTTGAGGTCCTCGATGATCGACGGACTCAAATCGCGTGACAGGTTGCGCATGCTTTCGATAATGCGGTCGACGAATTGCAGGATTTTTTGACACTCGGCTTTCAGCTTGCCCTGGTCCTTGCGCAGCCGGTTGACAGCGGTGGCCAACTGCAGTTTCAGCACGGCCATGTTCTGGGCCAGGTTGTCGTGAATTTCCAGCGAAATCCGCCGGCTCTCATTTTCCTGGGCGGCCAGCAGTCGGGAGGAGAGAAAGCGCAGGCGCTTTTCCGATTCCCGCAGGGATTTTTCGGCCTGCTTCCGCTGGGTGATGTCCTCGACACAGCCTTCCAGATACAGCGGCCGCCCCTTTTCACCCCGAACCTTCCAGACCCGAAATTGCCCCCAAAAGGTCGACCCGTCCTTCTGGCGGTAGTGGATTTCGGTTTCCGTGGGATTTTCGCTTGCCAGCACCAGCTGTATTTTGGCGGGTCGATCGGCGGGATTGGCGTACAATTCCAGGGCGCTGCTCCCCAAAGACGACAGCAGGTCCTCGGGGGTGTCATAGCCGAACATCTTGGCAAAGGCCGGGTTGACGGTGAGCAGCTCGCCGTCCACGGTGCCCTGGAACAGGCCGAGGACCGTGTCTTCGAACATTCGGCGGAATCTTTCCTCACTTTCCCTCAAGGCCTCCTGGGCCTTTTTGCGCTGGGTGATGTCCTGGAGGCAGACAACCGCCATGCGGCTTTTCAGGGGGCCCAGCGGTGCGGTGGAGACCAGCAGATGCATTTCATCCGGGGCGCTGGAGCTGCCCAGCGGCAGCGCGGCCTCGACCTCATGGTGGGCCCGGCTGGTTTTCAGAGTGTCCTCGACGATGGCGCGCACGCTGCAACTCTCGCAGTGGGGGCCGAAGCCGCACCCCCGGGGGTCATCCAGGGCGTTGCGGCATCCCAGGGCCTCCCCCCCCGGAAGGCCGATGATGTCCTCCTGGCAACGGCCGGTAATCGCCAGCGCTACGCGATTGGCACGGCAAACCCGGGTTTGCGCATCCACCAGGACGATTGCCACCGGGGCGTTTTCGAAAACGGCGACCAGCTCGGATTGGCTTTTGCGCAGCGCCGTTTCGATCTCCTTTTCCTTGGTGACGTCGCGGGCGCAGCCGACCGTGCCGACCATTTCGCCCTTTTCGTTAAAAAAGGGCGCCTGATGCACATCGAGCACGATCGCCCGGTCCCTGACCCAAACTTCCTCCACAAAGCGCAGCGCTGCCTTGCTTTTTTTGACAGCGGCGTCTGAATCGGCCCACTTTTCCCCGAAAGCGTGGCGATAACCCGCCGCCCGCTCGCGCTGGGCGAAATAGCGATCCGTTTTGCCCATGGCCGCATCCGGGCTGCCGCACATCAGGAGTTTGTCGCAGATCGCCTGATTGGCCAGGATGTAGCGGCCGTTTAAATCCTTGGCCCAGATCAGATCGGGCACGGTATCGACGGTCAACCGCAGCAGGGCATACAGATCGCCATACTTCCGATCCTTTTGCCGGGCCTGGGCCTCGGCCTGTTCGCGGGTTTCGATTTCCCGCTGCAGCTGCTGGTTGGCGATCATCAGCTTGGCCGTGCGGGCCAGCACGCGCCTTTCCAGCTCCTCATGGGCCTCTTTGAGGGCCGCACCCGCCTGCAGGCGCGCGGTGATGTCGGTCACCGCGGCGATAAACCCGACCACCCGGCCTTTCAGATCCCGTTTGTAGTCCCAGTCGACCTGCAGGTCGAGGATGTGGCCGTCTCTGGCCCGGATCCGGGTTATCCACTGGGTGGCCTCGGGCCGGTCCTTGACGAGGTTGGCAAGGCGTCGGCCTATGCCCTCTTGGGCCTCCCCGGAAACCTGAAAATCGCTGATCTTGCGGCCAAGGATTTCGCCTTCACGATACCCCAAGAGCCGGCTGAGGGCGGCGTTGGCGAATGTGATCGTACCAGCGGCGTCTATTTCCAGAATTCCGTGGGAAATGGTCTCGACAATGGTGCGATAGCGCTGTTCACTTTTGTGCAGCGCCGCTTCGACGCGCTTTCTTTCGGTGGTCTCGGCCGTCAGCTCCACCACCGCCGCGATGCCGCCATCGACGTCCAGGATCGGAACGCCCTGGACATACCAGTGCCGGCCGTCGGGGGTCTGCTTTTCGGCTGCCTGGTGGTGGCCGGTTTGGCGGGCGCGCACCACCAGGCAGCCCTTGCAGGGCGTTGCGCGTTCGGCCCAGACCTCGTGGCAGAAGCGGCCGGTCAGTTCCTCCCGGGAAAGGCCGGCGGACTCGCATGCCGCCCGGTTGGCCCACAGCACCCGCATCTGAGCATCATGAAACACCACATGCTCCAGCAGGCTGTCGAAAATGGTCTGCGGCCCATCCTGGGCGCGGGCCAGATCTGCCGTTATGCGGCTGCAGCCCACGGCCAACAACTGCCCGCATGGGCTCTGGCGCCGAAGCTGGTTCAGCTCGGCGATGAGCTGCGCTTTGGTTTTGTAACGATCCTTCATGGGGTCCCCTACCGGGTGTCGCTCGGGTGCGGATTCGCCTGAAACCGTCTTTTATTTCATAGCCCAAAACAATAATTTTTTAAACTTTCAGATCCCCACAGGGGGCATCAAAATCGAAAAAGCCGGGACGTGCCGCGGCATCCCCAACCCCCTGCGCGCCGATCGCTGACCGCGGGCCCGGACTTCCGGGGCAAACAAGCCGCAACCAGGGCGACAGTGGGCGTTTTGCTTTGACAACAAAAACAAGATGTATCAAGTTAGGTGGGCAAATTTCGGTTGCCCCGTTGCCAGCTTCACGATGCGCCGCAGCGGCTTCGGGACCGCGCCCGGGACCACAGCCGGGCGCTATTTTGAAAGCGGCCATGCAATCGACCATTGGAGGAAAGAGATGCTGAAACTGGGAGAGAAAGGCGCCATCCTGCAGCGCGACAAAAAAACCTACGCGATTGCCCCCCATATTCCCTGCGGCCTCGTGACGCCCGAGCTGCTGCGCAAGATCGCCGATGTTTCTGAAAAATACCACGCCCAAGCCATCAAGATCACCGGCGCCACCCGGATCGCGATCATCGGGCTCGAGGAGGAGGTCATCGACGAGGTCTGGCAGGAGCTGCAACTGGGCGTCGGGGCAGCGGTGGGGCTCTGCGTCCGCAGCGTCCGCTCCTGCCCCGGCACGACCTACTGCCGGCTGGGCCAGCAGGATGCGCTGGGCATCGGGATGAAACTGGACAAACGCTATCACGGGCTGGAGCTGCCCGGCAAATTCAAGATGGCCGTATCCGGATGCCAGCTGAGCTGCGCCGAGTCATGGGTGCGGGATGTCGGTTTGATCGGCAAAAAGGAGGGGTGGCAAGTGGTCATCGGCGGCAATGTGGGCGCCGCCCCGCGCATCGGGCAGGAGCTTGTGGCGGGTCTCGCAGATGAGCCGGCGTTGCGGGTTGTCGACCAGGTTGTGCGCTTTTATCAGGAAAACGCCAACAAGGGCGAGCGCCTGGGGAAAATGATCGACCGCATCGGCCTCGAGCCGTTCAGGAATGCCGTCGCCTGAGGATGTGGTGTTTTTTTAAACCCCAGCGTCGCCAGGGCGCTGCGCCAACGGCTGCAGGGTCAAGGAATCCGGTGAACCATGATACCCAAACGGGCGAGGGCCGTCGGCGCCAGCTCTATCCCGAGGCCCGGACCGGAAAGCGCCCGGGCGTTTCCCCCGGCGCCGAAATCCACATCCTCGACCGCCAGATCCTCGGCCAGCAGCTTGCGGGAAAAAGACCCCTCCAGATAAATGTGACCGGGGCAGAGAGCGGCCAGTTGACGCCCTGCTGCGGCAAGGATGGCCGTCTCGCCCACGTGGCTTCCGATTTGGCAGGCAATCCCGTTTTGGGA
>Ga0272444_10002122_pt1 | contig 18583 bp, 14 predicted proteins | sample SSMForm13_FD_201033 | JGI IMG/M metagenome (GOLD analysis project Ga0272444, IMG submission 201033) | Marine sediment archaeal communities from Little Sippewissett salt marsh, Falmouth, MA, United States - SSM-Form-13 | ecosystem: Environmental > Aquatic > Marine > Wetlands > Sediment ... | reverse complement strand
CGTTTCGGCGACGGTGAGGACCGGGGAGCGACAGACCGCTTTGTACACATCACCCGAGCCGGCGTCATACCAAAGCACATCCAGGGTCCCTGCGCCAACGTCCAAAAGAAGAAACCGGCCTGCGGCATTTTGCTCGTTTTTCATGAAATCACACGGACCTTCCCGCCCTGTTTCGGTTTCCCCTTGCCTACGAAGGGCGCCTGATCTAGGCTTCATGATGGAGCTTTCAGGACATCGGGTGCGAGACGGGGCTGCAACACTCTACCATCCGAGGGCAAGAAAAAAATTTAATAAGCCGGGACATGCCTTGAAACGAATGAGAGAACCCGTGTTTTAGGGAAAAAAATGGAGCCACCGTGCGGAGTCGAACCGCAGACATCCTCATTACGAGTGAGGTGCTCTACCAGCTGAGCTACGGTGGCTCACTGGAAGACCCATTTTATAGCGTTTCTCCCTTTTTCTGTCCAACGATTTTTGCCGATTTTTCGTCATCACTTGAAAGGCCTCAATGGAATCCTCCCGCAGTCCCTCCAGAGGCGGGTGAGGAATGCGCGAGCGAACCATTTTACAATGGAGCCGCGCCATTCGAACGATGGCGGGAACCGGAATATGGAGGTGTGATATGAATCGACCGCCTGAAGATTACATCGTGTTTCCACTGGACGTTCCAAGCCTCGATGAGGCCATGCAGTATGTCCGAGTGCTCGGCGAATGCGTAGGGCTCTTCAAGGTAGGCCTCGAGCTCTTTATCAGTGCGGGACCGGACATCGTGAAGGCGATTCACGATGCTGCGGGACCAAAAGTGTTCCTGGACTTGAAGCTTCACGACATCCCGGCCACGGTGAAACGGGCGTTTCTTGCCGCCAGTCGGCTCGGCCCGCGCTTTATCACCATCCACTGTGACCAGGGGGACGGCATGCTCGAGGATGTGGCTCGAGACAACCCGGGCGGCACGAAGATCCTCGCCGTGAGCATCCTTACGAGCCTGGGGCCGTCGGATCTGGAACGCCTCGGGTATCGTCCCTCCTACGTTGAGGATGTCTCGGCACTCGTTCTTGATCGAGCCCGGATGGCCCGTGAAGCCGGATGCCATGGCATGGTCTGCTCCGGGCAAGAAGTGGCCCGGGTAAAGCAGGAAGTGGGAGACGAGATGATCGTCGTAACCCCTGGGATTCGACCGGCCTGGACCCGGGTCCCAGGCGATGATCAGCGACGCGTGGTCACACCCAAGGAAGCGGTACAACGCGGGGCCGACTACATCGTGGTGGGACGCCCGATTCGGGACGCGTCAAACCCGGTGGAAGCGGCCAGGAAGCTTGCCGGGGAGATTTCAACCGCGTTTTGAGCGCAGGCGATCCGCACGAACCGCTGCAAGGGTGACCAGAGCCTTGGCGGCAAGGATCTCGCCGCCTTCCCGCACATCGAACACTTCGGATTCGGAGATGAGGATGCGCTTTCCCCTTCGAATGACCCGGGAACGGCAGACCAGTGCATCCCCGTAAGCCGGGCGAAGAAAGTTGATCTTGAATTCGATGGTCAGAATCTGATAGTCGTCCGGGACCGTGGTAAAGGCCGAGTATCCGGCCGTGTGATCCGCCATGGTCGCCATCACGCCGGCGTGAATGAACCCGTCCTGCTGTCGGTGATCGACATCGATCTCCACGCGGGACTGGAAAAAACCGTCTCGAACGACCTCAGCTTTCATGCGGCAGTACTGAATGAAGCCGCGGCTGTAATCACGAGCCAGGAACTCGACCCGATTCGGGGGCAGGTCCCCGTGAGCATCTTGATGCATGTTCCTCTCCCTTGCAAACCCATCCCGCTCAGCCTACCGTAATGCCTCACGCCGATCAAGGGGCTTGGAGGACGAGCGACACCTTGGAGACGGCATTCCATGTGGACCTCCTGTTTGCTCCCCTCTGTGAAATCGGTGTGCTTATGCGCCCCGGCCTTGTGCATGTATCTGCTCCTCTCTCCCATCACGGTCACTGCTGGGGATGACCCGTCGGCCCCTGAGGCCACCGGGTCCTTCAACCTGTACTTCGAGAACGACCTTTTCGCCGGGACGGATCGTCACTACACCAACGGAACCAAGATCTCATGGATCTCCCCGGACCTGAGTCGATATCGAGACAGCGAAGACCTGCCGGAATGGGCCCTCCCCTGGATCCGGCGTCTCCCCTTTATCAACGAGCCCGGGTTGCAGCGAAACATCGCCCTGTGCATCGGCCAATCCATGTATACCCCTGAAAAGACCCATCGCCGGGACCTGGTCCCCGACGACCGACCGTACGCCGGGTGGGCCTACGGAGGAATTGCATTCCACAGCAAGAATAATCGGCGGTTGGACACCATCGAGATTCAGGCCGGCATCATCGGCCCCCTCTCGTTTGCAGAGGAGACCCAAACCCAGGTTCATCGTCTCCGCGGCATTCCGGTCCCCCGGGGATGGGAACACCAGCTCCACAACGAGCCGGGGTTGCTCATAATCTACGAGCGAAAACACCGGATCTTTCAAAGAGAGTGGAACGGTTGGGGTCTCGATGCGATCACCCATCTCGGTGCAGGTCTCGGAAATGTGGCCACGTATGCGAATACCGGAATCGAGGTCCGCGCGGGCTGGAACCTCCCTGCCGATTTCGGCGCGGCACTGATTCGTCCGGCCGGCGATACGAATGCTCCCGTGCGCGCTCTGGATTCGCGCCTTTCCGGGAATGGCAGGTTCAGCGTGCATCTCTTCGGGGCCATCAGCGGAAGAGCTGTGCTGCGTGACGTGTTCCTGGACGGGAACACGTTCACGAGCAGCCACAGCGTGAACAAGGAGCCTGTTGTGGCTGATGTCTCGGCCGGTATCTGCATGGAGTATGGCCGATACAAACTTTCCTACGCCCAGGTTGTCCGATCCAGGGAGTTCGAAAGACAGAGAGAGCACCATTCCTTCGGCTCCATCACCCTGACTGTCGCTTACTGAAAGGAATGGAGTTCTGTTTGACATCATCTGTTCCTTGGCTGTATGAAAAACGAATACAAGGAAGCCGTATCGCATTTCCACGTGATGGATGGAGGACTTCTTGAAACACACGGCCAGCATCGAGCAGATTCGGCAAGGCCTCGTCACGGACGTGTACTTTGAAAGGGCCGAACGCATCCTTCGAAGCCGGCGGCAAAACCCGGAGGTCCGTGCGGAATTCGTGGCCAAGGGATTCCCCCGGAACTGGCCCTGGGCGATTTTTACCGGACTGGAGGAGTGTGTGGCCCTTCTTCGAGACTTCCCTCTCAAGGTGAGGGCCCTGCCCGAAGGAACCATCTTTCACCCCCACGAGCCGGTCATGGAGATTCAGGGTCGATACCTGGACTTCGGTCGATACGAGACCGCACTGCTTGGGCTGATCTGCCAGGCGAGCGGTGTGGCGACCATGGCCGCACGGTGCAGAAAAGCGGCCGGAGACCGCCCTGTGAACAGCTTTGGGGCCCGCCGCATGCATCCAACCGTGGCCCCTCTGGTAGAGCGCAATGCCTTTGTCGGCGGATGCGACGACGTGGCTCTCTTGCTCGGAGGGCACATCCTGGGCCGGGAAGCCGTGGGCACCATGCCCCACGCCCTCATCCTGATCCTGGGCGATACCGTGGAGGCGACCCGCGCCTTTCACAAAGTCATGGGGCGCAATGTCAAGACCGTAAGCCTGATCGACACCTTCCATGACGAGAAATTCGAGGCCCTGGCCGTGGCGCAGGCCCTGGGAAAGGATCTTTTCGCCGTCCGGCTGGACACGCCCGCATCCAGGCGCGGCGACTTCCTGGACATCATGAAGGAAGTCCGATGGGAGCTGGACCTCAGGGGGCACGGGCACGTCAAGATCCTCCTGAGCGGAGGGTTGGACGAGTATACCATCGCCGGTTATAATGCGTTTGCAGACGCATACGGTGTGGGAACCGCCATCAGCAACGCCCCGGTCGTGGACTTCTCCATGGATATCGTTGAAATCGAAGGGAAGCCCGTGGCCAAGCGAGGAAAAAGGTCCGGGGCCAAGCGGGTCGTCCGGTGCCGCCGTTGCCTTCGCACCGTGGTCTTTCCTCAAGGGAAACGGGCGCCCGGATGTCCCTGCGGCGGCAGGAATGAGGACCTCCTGCGCCCGATCCTGGACCACGGCACGCTCAAACGGAACCTGCCCCGCGCAGAGGCCCTGCGCGGTTATGTCCTCCGCCAGTTGAAAAAAGTCGAACTGGAGTTTTAAACGCGCCCTGGAAACCCCGCCCAAGGGACGAAGATTGCGAGGGGAAGGCCCTCATAGACCCCGTTCGGGGAAAGGGGCAACAGAGACGTTCTGAATTAGGGTCATTCGCAGGTTCCCGGTTCATGATAAGGGACACGGGGACTCTTACAGCAAAAGAACGGTCGTCCGAAAGGGACCGAGCGTGTCCAAGCGTCATCGATTCCAGGTCGAAGAACTGGCCCGGTTCCTGGTCTACATGCTGGGCCATCGGCCCGACGAGTTCGGTCTCGTGCCGGACGCGGACGGGTATATTCCGATCAAGCGCCTTCTTCAGGCGGCAAGGGAAGAACCCGGGTGGCGGCACGTCGGGGAAGGGCTCCTCCGCGAGGTGCTGCTCAGCGAACACCGGGGACTCTTTGAGGCCGAAGAAAACCGTATCCGCGCCGCAGAACGGCACTATCACCTGGACCTCAAAACGCCCGTCCAACCACCGTCCGGTCTGCTCTACATCCCCGTGCGCAAGCGGGCCCATTTTCACGCCCTGGAAAAAGGCCTGGGGTCGCATCCTAACGGCTTCCACGTGCTCACACAAGACCCCGACATGGCCCAACGAATCGGGCACCGATCCGATCCCTCTCCCGTCCTTCTGGAAGTTCGTATCCCACAGAGGGGAGAGGGGGCACTGCCCCTGTATCCATTCGGCGACCTTTTCCTGGCCGAGGAGATCCCCGCAAAGGACATCGTGGGCCCGCCTCTCGGCAAGGACGATCTCAGGGCTTTCGAACCCCCCCGAAAAGCGCCCTCAAAGGAAAGGCCTTCCCCCGGGAAAAGCCGTCTTGATGCCGGCACGTTCACGCTGGATTCGAGCCGGGACCCGGACCGTTCTAGAAGAGAGAAGAAAGGCCGAAAGCGTCGCACGTGGAAAGAAGATGCCCGAAAAAACAGGAGACACTCATGAGTTCCAATTCCCCATCTTCCACCCTGAGTCCCTTTTTCTACCCGAAAAGCGTTGCGGTCATCGGCGTCTCGCCGGACCGCAACAACCTGGGAAGGAACATCGTCCTGAACTGCCTCAAGCTCGGATACTCTGGCGAGGTCCTCTCCGTGGGCGTCAAGGAAGGCGTAGTATACGGACAGCGGATATACCCTTCCGTGGAAGCCATTGACCGGTCGATCGAGCTGGCGGTCATTCTTACACCGGCCCGCACCATCCCCGGCATTCTGGAGCAATGCGGCCGCAAGGGCATCCGGTGGGCGGTCATCGAGTCGGGAGGTTTCTCCGAACTCGGGCAGGAAGGCTCTGAACTGGAGAAGGCATGCTGCGATGCGGCCGAACAGTACGGGATCCGCTTTGTCGGACCGAATGGCATCGGCGTGTCGAACCTGGAGAACGGCCTTGCCCTGCCGTTTTGGCCTCTTCGGGAAGACCTGAAACCCGGCTCGGTCTCGGTCCTCGCCCAAAGCGGCGGCGTGGGCTTGAGCTACCTGGGGTTTCTGGCCGAGGAAAGCATCGGAGTGAACAAGTTCGTTTCCATGGGGAACAAACTAAATGTGGATGAGAACGATCTCCTGGAGTACCTGGTCCAGGACCCAGGCACCCGTACCATCCTGCTCTACCTGGAGGGCTTTACCAACGGCCGCCGCTTCGTGGAGATTGCCTCCCGCTCGAACAAGCCGATCCTGGTCCACAAATCCAACCGATTCGAAACGAGCTCAAGCATTGCGCAGTCCCACACAGCCGCGCTCTTCGCGAACGACGTCCTCGTAAACCATGCACTGGAGCAAGCCGGCTGCGTTCGCGTAAATACCATGAGCGAGGCCCTGGACTACATCAAGGGCCTGACCATGCCCCCTCTTCAGGGGAACCGGCTGGCCGTGGTTTCCCGTTCCGGAGGCCACGCGGTTATTACAGCCGATGCCTGCGCTCACTATGGATTTCAGCTGCCGGATTTTCCTGCGGAGCTCCTGGAGAAAATCGAGCGTCGGTTGCGAGCCCACGTCATTCGTCTGCAAAACCCCCTGGACCTGGGCGACCTCTTTGACCTGGACTTCTACGAGACCATTGTGGAGGAGATGCTCAAACGCGAGGACGTGGATGGCGTGCTTCTGGGACACGGATACCGGCGAGGATTCGAGCAGGAGGCATCGCGCACGCTGGTCGGCCGCGTGGCCGAGCTCGCTTCCCGCTATGAAAAACCGGTCGCACTGATGATCTTTGCAGAGGCCATGGAGATCGACTACCTGAAAAGGCACTACGACATCCCCATTTTTTCTGCCCCTGAAAACGCCATGCGTGCGTTCGATCTCTCCCGTCAGTGGTTTGCCGCTCGCCGTCCCACCTCAACAGCCGCCGTTGAATCATTCGAGGGTCCCGAATCGCAAGGGGTGGAAGACATCCTGAAGCGAGGGGCACCCCGCGGTGCGCTGCTCTTAAGCGAGGGGATGGAGCTGCTTCGCGCCGTCGGGATCCCGATTCCGAAATTTCTACTGGCGCAGGATCCCGCAGAAGCCATCGAAGCCTGGAAGGCCCTCGAGGTCCCGGTGGCCCTGAAGGTGAACCAACCCCACCTCAGTCACAAAACGGACCGGGGCGCCGTCCGGCTGGGCGTTCACGGGGCAGACGCCATCCGGGACGCCTTTGCACGCCTTCAGGCGGCGGCGGGTCAGGAGGACGTGGAAATCCTTGTCCAGGCCATGGCCCCAAAGGGGCTTGAGGTGATCCTTGGAGGCAAGCAGGACGGTGTTTTCGGACCTGTAGTCGTTTTCGGCCTCGGCGGGGTGTTGGTGGAGGCTGTTGGGGATGCCGTCTGGAGGCTCGCACCTTTGAATCACGAAGAGGCCGCCCGCATAATGGAGCGCATCCGGGGTCGGAGACTCCTGGATGGTTTTCGAGGCGAGCCTCCTCGGGACGTGGAGTCCGTTCGAGATCTCCTCGTACGAATCTCCCGACTCATGGCGCGATACCCGTCCATTCAGGAGCTGGATGTCAATCCGGTGATGGTCCTGCCAAGCGGTCAGGGGGCTTTGGCCGTGGACGCACGGGTTGTGGTGAAAGAGACGCCTTAATCCCTTTCCTCCCCTGCGAGCCGGCGGAGCACCTGCAGGTAGTCCTCCTCGGCCATGGGGCGGGGATTGCTTCCGTTGCTCCCGTTTCGAACGGAACGCCGTGCCAGGTCTTCGAAATCCTCATCATGGAGTCCCAGCTCCCGAATCCCCGGAAGCCTTACCTTCTTTGCCAGCCGCCGAACGTACGCAACGGCCTCTTTCGCCCCCCGGTTCGTGTCGGCGAACGAAAGGCCCATAGCCGCGGCGATCTCTGCATACCGCTCCGGGCATGCCGAACGATTGTGCTGCATCATTTCGGGAAGGACCACGGCATTGCAGGCGCCGTGGGGTGCATCGTACAGCCCGCCCATGGACTCGGCGAGGCAGTGCACCGCACCCACATCCGAATGGCTGAATGCAATGCCTGCCAGCACGCTCCCCAGAAGCATCCCTGCACGGGCTTCCAGATCGTCCCCGTGGTGCACCGCTTGAACGAGATGACGCACGATGAGCGACACCGCCCGAAGGGCCGCGGCATCGGAGATCACATTGGCCGACGTGGCTGTATAGCCTTCAATGGCATGGGTCAACGCATCCATCCCCGTGGCCGCAGTGAGTCCCGGCGGCATGCTCAACGTCATCTCGGGGTCCACCAGGGCGATACGGGGAGCGATTCGAGGGCTTTTCACCGAGAACTTGTCGTGATTGCTGGCGTCCGTAATGACCGCCCCGAACGTCACTTCACTTCCGGACCCCGCGGTCGTGGGTACAGCCACCATGGGAAGAACGTCCACGCCGATTCGGTCCCTGTCCTCGTACTCCCGCGTCTTTCCCCCCTGGACGATGAGAATGCTCGCAGCCTTGGCGCAATCGAGGACACTCCCGCCTCCCACTGCCAGGAGACCGTCCGCACCAAAGGCCCGTGCCGCCTCGGAAGCCCTTTCCACCTCCTCGTCCCTGGGATTGGGAGACACCGCATCGAACACGGACCAGGTCCGCTCTTCACGCGAGAGCGACTCCTCCACGGGGTCCAGCAGCCCTGCTTGCCGGATACCCGCATCCGTGACGACCAATACGCGCGTGACGCCCAGCTCGTCCAGGTAGCGCCCCGGCTCGCTCCCGCACTTCGGGCCGTACTCGATTCGTGTGGGCAGGGCAAAATCAAACCGCATCATCAGGTCCATACGATCGCTCCTTTTTTCCACAGCCGGCCTCCCGGCCTGATGGTTTATAAGATAACCGCTTTTCTCTCGCCAAGCCGGGAAGCCCTGACCTTCGCACTCAGGACCTCGGCATGGGGGTGACCTCGGAGGGGGATGCAATGCTCCCTGCCACGCCGTCCTCGTAAAGGCGTTCCGCTCGCACCGGAAGCGGCTCGGATCCAGGGGCTTCCCAGGACGGAAAGGCCACGGGCAGGTAATTGTCCGCCCGTCCGCGTGCCAAGCCTTCAGGCGGCCCCTCCCAGGCCTCCGCAATCACCGGGTAGACCCCCCCCAGGCAGGAACGGCAAAAGGCCTCTTTCTTGGCTCGACCCAGGTCCCGAAGCACGGCGGCCCGCTCCTTGGCCACACCGGCCGGGACCGGGTCCGGAAATCCGGCGGCTGGCGTACCCGGTCTCGCCGAGTACCGAAACACGTGAAGGTAGGAAATGGGAAGGGCCTCGATCCGTGACCTCGTGTTCTCGAATGCCTCGTCCGTTTCCCCGGGAAATCCCACGAGGACGTCCGCACCGATCCCGGCACGCGGAAGCCTTTGGTGAACGGTTTCCACGGTCTCGGCAAACGCCTCCGCGGTATACTTGCGGTTCATTCGCGCCAGGACCCCGTTGTCTCCGCTCTGCATGGGCATGTGAAAATGCCGGCACACCCAAGGCTCCGCCGCCACGATACTCACCAGCTCCGCATCGATCTCCTCCGGCTCCAGGGAGCTGATCCGGACCCGCAGGGGCAGGTTCGCACGTCCGATTCGGCGCAGAAGCGCCTTGAGATGGGTGGGAGGATTCTGATCCACGCCGTACTTTCCCAAATGGATCCCCGTCAGCACGACCTCTCGATAGCCTTCCCGGTAAAACCTTCTCAATGCCTCGATCACACCCTCGGGATCCAGGCTTCGCAGGCCGCCCCGTGCATACGGGACAATGCAATAGGTACAAAACGAACGGCACCCGTCCTGGATCTTGAGAAAGGCGCGGGTCCGACCCGGGTGCCCCCGCACCGGGAGCACCTCGAACCGGGGCTTGGACGGGAACGGCTCCCGAAGGATCCGCGGCCGCTCTCGGTTCTCCTCGTGAAAGATCACTCGAGGCAGGCGCCCTTTCCACGTGTTCCCGGCAATGAGACCCAGGCCCTCAATTTCCGACAGCGCCTCAGGATCTATCTGCGCGTAACAGCCGGTGGCCACGACCCGGGCCCCGGGATTCTCACGAATCGCCTTTCGAATCGCCTGGCGGGACTGGTACGAAGCCCGGCCTGTGACCACGCAGGTGTTGATCACCATTACGTCAGCAAAGGCGTTCCTTTTCACTCGTTCCCAACCGTGCTCCAGAAATGCCTCCTCGAGGTACGCGGATTCATACTGATTCACTTTGCAGCCCAGGGTCACGATCCTAAAGGTCTTTTTCGTCATGAATTCCCACTTTCGGGGATCGTTCTCTCAGGCCAATCCGTCGGTGGACCCGAACAACAACCCTTTCGCGCGTTCCCCGGTTTTCGTGTCAGAAAAAGGATCGTCTGCACGGCTCCCCGCCTCCTGCCTGAATCGCTTGGTGCCTTCACGATACGATCCATCCACCCCCCAGGACCCGCTGCCCTTGATACAGAACCAGGGCCTGCCCCGGTGTGACCGCCGGCTGTGCATGTTCGAATTCGAACCGGACGCGATCCGGGGCCAGGAACTCAAGGATACCTCCAGCGGCGGTGTGACGATACCGGATCTGGGCCTCCGCACGTCCCCTCTCATCAGTCGGCTGCCCTGCAACCCATACCACGTCCACGGCCTCCACATCGCTTCGCAGGAGATCCTCCTTGTGGCCTACTACCACCTGGTTCAGCCGGGGGTGAAGTGCCAGCACGTAGTAAGGACAGTGCGAGGCCAAGCCGAGGCCGCGACGCTGCCCGATGGTGTATCGATGCGTCCCTTTGTGTGTCCCTAGCTTTCGCCCGTTTCGATCGACGATATCGCCGGGACTTTCGATCCCCTCCCCTACTCTTGACCTGAGAAACGAACGATAATCTCCTCCGGAAAGAAAGCATATCTCCTGGCTCTCCGGCTCCGCTCGCGATGGGAGCCCCCGGGTTCGGGCCGCAGTTTTGGCCTCTTCCTTGGTCCACTCCCCCAGGGGAAAGACCAAGCGCTGGAGATGACGACGTTCAAGGCGATGAAGGAAATAGGATTGCTCCTTTGCCCGATCCTTTCCTCGAAAAAGGGCCACTTTCCCGTGCCCGATCGGCTTCACCCTCGCATAGTGCCCCGTGGCAACGAACGCCATTCCCTCTGCATCCGCAAGGTCCACCAGGGAATCGAGCTTGACCTCCGGATTGCAGACCACACACGGGTTCGGCGTACGGCCTTCCAGGTAGGCCCTTACAAAAGGGACGATGACGTGTTGCTCGAAGCGTTCTCGCAGGTCTAAAACTTGAAAGGGGATTCCCAGATGGTACGCGGCCCGTGCAGCCGTCTCCAGCTTGCGCTCTCGTGCTCTCTCCGTTCCCGGTAGGAGGAAGTGTACCCCCATCACCGCCCACCCCTGATCTTTGAGGAGGGCAGCGGCCAGGGAGCTGTCCACGCCCCCGCTCAGGGCGACGACAACGGATGACGGTCTGGAAGGTGTCATGGGTGAGGATGGGATGGCATGCTTCCTGAAATCGCTCGCTCCGCCGGAACGAAAGCGGAACGGCAGCGGCTCCGATCAGTAGAGCAGGCTTCGATTGAACTTCACCTCCATGGCCCGGGCAGGGCAGGCCACCACGCACAGTTCGCATGCGCTGCACTTGTCCTTGTCAAAAACCACTTCCATCTCCGGGCGCTTGATGTGCAGCGCTCCGGTGACACAAACGGCCGTGCACGCACCGCACTGGTAACAGCGGTCCTCGTCGCGGCGGATGTCGTTGCCGATGCTCTCCACCTTGATTCCGATACTCTTCAGGTACCGTACGCCCCTCTGGAAATTCGTCTTGTGCCCACTCAGCTCCAGAACCATGAATCCTTCTTTTCTGGGATAAATCGTCGCCTTGAGGATGTTGAAGGAGAGATCGAACTTCTTCACCAGGTTCACGGCAATGGGTTCATTGACGGTCTTCTCCGGGAACCGAAGGCTGAGCATCTTGGAATACATGGGACTTCTTCCCCCTTTTGGTGGGTCTTTCTGGATTGCTGAAGCCACACTCGCTGGCCCTCGTCGCAGCCGAACGGGAAACACAGGGCTGGTGTGTTCTGCTGAATCACACGTTATCGACTCCGGAGATTTTTGTAAAGGACTCTTCGAGCAGCGATGAATGGGGAGGGGAAGGGTAAGTGTAGGTGGAAGGATAAGGCATCCGGACTTCGCGGTGGGCAGGGGGATCGTTCCTGAGCTCCCGGGCCGGTCGAGATCATCTGGAAAGGCGGCCTGCGCGGAGGAATTGCTTTTTCTTCTCCGGAGTGCTACCCATAGAGCCTGAAATGCAAAACACAAGCGGAGACCATCCATGAGTGGGGTCTCAAAGGCTTGTTTCAGCATTCTGGAGAGACCAATTCCATGCCCACAGCACCTCGAAAAGCAACCCGCAGAATTCGTGTCGGGGCCGTACCCATAGGCGGCGGCGCCCCTGTGGCGGTCCAGTCCATGACCAACACGGACACCCGAGATGTGGAAGCCACGGTCCGGCAGATCCATCGCCTTGCAGAGGCCGGATGCGAAATCGTCCGGTTGGCAGTTCCGGACGAGGAAGCCGTTCGGGCCTTCGAGCGAATCAAAGAGAGGGTCAGCCCTCCTCTCATTGCCGACATCCACTTCGATCCGCGACTTGCCGTGGGGGCCCTGAGGGCCGGGGCCGACGGCCTGCGGATCAACCCCGGAAACATCGGAGGCCCACGCGCCGTGGAAACCGTGGTCTCCGAGGCCCGGGCCTCGGACGTTCCCATTCGCATCGGGGTGAACGCAGGCTCGCTTTCCCGCGAAATCCTGAAAAAGTACGGACACCCCACTCCGGACGCTATGGTGGAAAGCGCCGTGGAGCACATCCGGCTGTTCGAGGGGCTCGGTTACGAAAATATCAAGCTTTCGCTGAAGTCCTCCAACGTCCTTCACACCATCGCCGCATACAGGCTCTTGAGCGAGCAGGTGGACTACCCCCTGCATCTTGGCGTCACTGAGGCTGGCACGCTGATCTCCGGCACGGTGAAAAGCGCGCTGGGCATCGGGCTTCTTCTTGCGGAAGGCATCGGGGACACCTTCCGCGTGTCCCTTTCCCGGGATCCTGTGGAAGAGGTCCGCGTGGCCTGGGAGATCCTGCGATCCCTGGACCTGCGGCACCGGGGCCCGGAGATCATCTCCTGCCCCACCTGCGGCCGATGCGAAATCGATCTCTTCAGCCTCGTGGAAACCGTAGAAACCGCTCTTCGCGACATTCGCAGCTCACCCCGTGTGGCCATCATGGGCTGCGTGGTGAACGGTCCCGGCGAGGCCAAAGAAGCCGATGTAGGAATCGCCGGAGGCCGAGGCCAAGGGATCCTCTTCAAAAAGGGGCGTCTGGTCCGGAAAATTCCAGAATCCGATCTGGCAGAGGCCCTCATTCGCGAGGTACGAAGCCTGGTCGAGTAGAGGCGACTGGTCTGTGTCCTGTTCGGGGTTCCCGGGGGCAGGAGGATGAATCGCTTTTCGTTCAGAAAAGGGCTTTGCTGATGCATTCCAGGCCCCTCTCATATGGGAATAGGGACCGTTTCAAAGGAAAGGAGTGAACGGAAGCGACATGCGGTATTCCAGGTACTTCATACCCACAACCAAGGAAACCCCGGCCGATGCGGAGGTGATCAGCCACCAGCTCATGCTTCGGGCCGGCATGATTCGAAAGATCACCTCCGGGATTTACACCTACCTGCCTGCCGGGCTTCGGGCCATACGCAAGGTGGAACGCATTGTTCGCGAGGAAATGGACCGCTCGGGCGCCCTGGAGCTTCTCATGCCCGCGGTTCAGCCCGCTGAACTATGGCAGGAGAGCGGCCGGTGGGAGTATTACGGGCGGGAGCTCCTGCGGTTCAAGGACCGCCACGACCGTGACGCCTGCCTCGGACCCACCCACGAGGAGGTCATCACCGATCTGGTGAGGCGGGAAGTGCACTCCTACCGTCATATGCCTGTCAATTTCTACCAGATCCAAACCAAGTTCCGGGACGAAATCCGGCCCCGCTTCGGCATCATGCGGGGCAGGGAGTTCATCATGAAGGATGCATACAGCTTCGACGCGGACGAGGATGGGGCCGCGGCAAGCTACCGGATCATGTACGATGCGTACGAACGCATTTTCCAACGGTGCGGCCTGACGTTCCGGGCCGTGGAGGCCGACACCGGAGCCATTGGCGGGAGCTTCTCCCACGAGTTCATGGTGCTTGCGGACTCCGGAGAGGACGGGATCGTGAGCTGCCGCAAGTGCACGTATGCGGCAAACCTCGAAAAAGCGGAGATCCAGGCCCCGGAGCCCCCAGCCTCGGAGAACGAAGAACCCAAGCCGATCGAAGAAGTCGAGACCCCGGATGTTCGAACCATCGAGGACCTTTCCAACTTCCTCTCCATGCCGGCGGACCGGTTGCTCAAGACGCTGATCTACCGGGCCGGAGAAGAGGCGGTGGCGGTTCTGGTCCGCGGCGATCACGATCTCAACGAGGCAAAGCTCAAAAGCGTTCTCGGGGTCGATCAGGTGGAAATGGCCGAGCCGGCACTCGTAGAGCAGGTCACGGGTGCACCCACGGGCTTTGCCGGTCCTGTGGGCCTTCGCGTTCGCATCCTGGCAGACCAGGGCGTGTCCGGCATGAAAAACCTCGTGGCAGGCGGAAACCGCCAGGACCTGCACATTCGAAACGTGAACCTGGACAGGGATTGCACGGTGGAGCAATATGCGGACCTTCGTGTCATCACTCCCGAGGACCCCTGCCCCCGCTGCGGCGGCTCGCTCAAGTTCAGCCGAGGCATCGAGGTAGGCCACATCTTTAAGCTGGGGACCAAGTACAGCAAAGCCATGGGAGCCCTGTACGCGGACGAAAGCGGGGAAGAGCGGCCGATTATCATGGGATGCTACGGCATCGGCGTGGGACGGACCGTGGCTGCGGCCATCGAGCAGAACCACGATGAAAACGGCATCATCTTCCCGATCCCCATTGCCCCCTTTGAGGTCGTCGTCCTTCCGCTCCAGATGAACGAACCGGCAGTGGTCGATGCAGCCGACACCCTTTACCGGCATCTTCAGGAACAGGGACTGGACGTGCTCCTGGATGATCGTGACCTTCGTGCAGGCGCCAAGTTCAAGGATGCGGACCTGCTGGGAACCCCCTTACGAATCACAGTGGGTTCACGCAGCCTGGAAAAGGGACTCGTGGAAATCAAGCTTCGTAGCGAGAAGGAAAGCGCACTCGTTCCCTTGAACGAGGCGCCGGGCAACATACGGGAACACGTCAAAAAACTCTATGATTCGCTTACATGATATCACCAGCCAGCTGCTGAGCTACCATCCAAAGGCCGATCGAAATCTCGTGGAAAAGGCCTATGTGTACTCGGCCAAGGTCCACAAGGGCCAGGTTCGCCTCTCCGGCGAGCCCTACCTCTCCCATCCCCTGGAAGTAGCCTACATCCTGACCCAGATGAAGATGGACGTCATCAGTGTCGTAGCCGGACTCCTCCACGACACCGTGGAGGACACCTACGCGGAGCTCAGCGAGATCGAAAGAGTCTTCGGCCGGGAAACCGCGAACATCGTGGGAGGCGTCACCAAGATCGGCAAGGTCCAGTTCACGAGCCGCGAGGAACGACAGGCCGAGAACATGCGCAAGATGATCCTGGCCATGGCCACGGATATCCGCGTGATCATGGTAAAGCTTGCGGACCGCCTCCACAATATGCGGACCCTGGGCTTTCAGCCCGCGGGGAAGCAGGAAAAAATCGCACGCGAAACCCTTGAGATCTACGCCCCCCTGGCCGGAAGAATGGGAATCTACTGGCTCAAGTCCAATCTGGAGGACCTCTGCCTGTTTTACCTGGAGCCCGAGATCTACCAGCTGATCCAGACGGGTATTGCACAGCGGAAAGGGGCCCGAGAGGCTTTTCTTCAGGAGGCCAAGACACTGCTGATCCGAAAGCTCGAAGAGTCGGGCATTCGCGCCACGGTCAAGGGACGGCACAAGCATTTCTTCAGTATCTACCAGAAGATGAAAGATCAAAACCTGGACGTCAACCAGGTTTACGACATTGTAGCCTGCCGGGTCATCGTGAGCTCCCTGAAGGAGTGCTACGAGGTCCTGGGCCTGATTCACGCCATGTGGAAACCCGTGCCCGGCCGCTTCAAAGACTACATCTCCATGCCCAAGGCAAACATGTACCAGTCCCTCCACACCACGGTCATCGGACCGCTGGGACAGAGCCTGGAGATCCAGATCCGGACCTGGGAAATGGACAAGGTTGCGGAAGAAGGGATCGCCGCGCACTGGAGATACAAGGAGGGACAGTCGGCCAACCGCACCGAAGAATCACAGTTCTCCTGGCTTCGCCAGCTCCTCGAATGGCAGCAGAACCTGAACGATCCCCAAGAGTTCATGGAAAGTGTGCGCATGGACCTCTTTCCCAACGAGGTCTACGTGTTCACGCCCCAGGGTCATGTGAAGGAGTTTCCTCGAGGCGCAACGCCCATCGACTTCGCCTACAGCATCCATTCCGAGGTGGGGGACCGATGTGTGGGAGCACGGGTCAACGGAAAGATGGTCTCCCTGCGCCATGAACTCGAAAACGGCGACATCGTGGAGATCCTCACTTCTCCGAAGCAGCAGCCGCGCAAAGACTGGCTCGATATCGTCAAGACACCGCGTGCGAAAACCAAGATCCGCCACTGGATCAAGCGGCAGGAACGGGATCAGAGCATCCAGCTCGGCAAAGAGCTCCTGGAAAAGGCCCTGGAAAGCCAGCGCCTTCATATTCCCAACCTCTTGAAAAACGAGGATATGGCAGCGGTGGCCAAGGACTTCTCCATGGTCGGGGTGGACGACCTCCTTGCCAACATCGGCTACGGGAAGCTCTCCGTCCAGCAGGTCGTGGGAAAAATCAAGGTGCGACAAGGGATCGATGAAGGCAGGCATCCCAGCCTGGTTCAAAAGGTCGTCTCACGCATCACACGCAAGAAAAGCACTCACGGCATCAAAGTCAAGGGCCTGGAGAACATGCTGGTGCGGTTCGCGAACTGCTGCAGCCCGCTGCCCGGTGAGCAGGTCAAGGGGTTCATCACACGGGGCCGCGGGGTCACGGTGCACAAGCACAACTGCCGTCACATTCGAAACGCGGACCCGGACCGGGTGGTGGACGTGGAGTGGGAGCCCACGGAGAAGGAAGTGCACATGGCTCGGCTGCGTATTACCTCCATGGACAAAAAGGGCATTCTGGCCGACATCAGCGCCATTATGGCATCCAAGGACGCCAACATCATCCATGCAGAGGTGCAGACGACGGCCGATAAAAAGGGGGTTTCCTACTTCACCATCGAGGTGGAGAACTACAAGCAGCTTCGAGAGATCATGGCGGCGGTAAAAAGGGTGAAGAACGTGATGATCGTAGAGCGAATCCAGACCCTGGGCGCGGTGGAGTCCTCCTGAGGAGGACCGGAGAAGGGGCCTGCCTGCCGGGTTCGAGGCATTCACAGCCTGAAGGGAGGGACGCTTCACCCCCGAACCCGGATTCTGACATAAAAACCCTACGGAAAGGATTCAAAAACGAGAAAAGGTCAGGGTTTGACCACGCGACCCGAGCGAATGCAGGAGGTGCAGACCATCATTCGCCGGGTGCGGCCGTTCTGGAGGGTCCGAACCCTTTGCAGGTTGGGGTACCACCGCTTTTTCGTCTTGTTGTGGGCATGGCTGACATTGTAGCCTACCACCGGTCGTTTACCGCAGATTTCGCACACTCTGGCCATCACCGCTCTCCTTTACATCCAAATCAGAATTTTTTATGCTATTCCATCTTGATTGAAATTGCAACTACTTTTTTTAGGCACCCTCCCGGGAGCCGTGAGTGAACGCGCCTCCCCGGGGACGCAGCCAAAGGCGGTCTCATCTTGAGCACTCAGGAAGCCCCTTCCTCCGTCGGAGCGGAACTTCGAATCGAACTCAACCGTATTCCCGTCTCGGCCCAACGCATCCATCTTATGGGCATCTGCGGGACCGGCATGGCCTCCCTTGCCGGACTCCTCAAGGAGCAGGGGGCCCAAGTCACGGGATCGGACCAGAACGTGTATCCCCCCATGAGCGATTTCCTCGACGCCCTCCGCATTCCTGTACTTTCAGGCTACAGAGCTGAGAACCTGGACCCTCCCCCAGACCTCGTGATCGTGGGAAACGTGATCACACGGAACAACCCGGAGGCCGTGGAACTCGCCCGTCTCGGCATCCCTTACATCAGCATGCCCCAAGCCCTGAAGCACTATGCCATCGACGGACGCCGCAGCATCGTGGTGACCGGCACCCACGGCAAGACCACCACAACGGCCCTCGCTTCATGGGTGCTGGAGGTGGCCGGACTCGATCCCGGTTTCCTGATCGGCGGGCTCCCGGGAAACTTTGCCACCGGTTTCCGGGGCGCGAAGGGCCCTTATTTCGTGATCGAAGGGGACGAGTACGACACCGCCTTCTTTGACAAGGGGCCCAAGTTTCTTCACTATGCCCCGTGGGTAGCCCTTCTGACAAGCATCGAGTTCGACCATGCGGATATATACCGGAACCTGGACCACGTCCTTTCCAGCTTCAGGGCATTCATCGCGCAGCTGCCGCCGGACGGCCTCCTCATCGCCAATGCGGACGATGCCCGGGTCATGCAGGAGGCCCGGCAGGCGCCATGCCCGGTGGTTCGATACGGTCTGCGAGAACCGGCCGACTGGTCGATCTCCGGCATGCACTTTCAGGGACTGGAAACGCACCTGGACATCCACTCACCCGGCACTCCGTCGATCCCTGTGGTCACCCCCCTATACGGGCGGCACAACATGAGCAACCTCCTGGCCGTGGCCGCCCTCTCGGGACACCTGGGCATCCCGACTGAAAGGCTCCAGGAGGCCCTGCGCGGATTTACCGGAGTCCGTCGGAGGCAGGAGGTCCGGGGG
>Ga0272444_10002121_pt1 | contig 18587 bp, 17 predicted proteins | sample SSMForm13_FD_201033 | JGI IMG/M metagenome (GOLD analysis project Ga0272444, IMG submission 201033) | Marine sediment archaeal communities from Little Sippewissett salt marsh, Falmouth, MA, United States - SSM-Form-13 | ecosystem: Environmental > Aquatic > Marine > Wetlands > Sediment ... | reverse complement strand
GTCGGTTGCTCACAAGGCCGACGCGCTGTCCCGCAAGGAGAAAGAACTGATCGCTGTCTCCATCTCCCTTGTCAAGCGATGCGAACGGTGCATCGCCTACCACGTCCGCTCCGCCCTCGCGCTCCATGCAACTCGTCAGGAGATCCTTGAGGCCTGCTTTGTCGCCGTGATCATGGAAGGTGGACCCGCCCTCGCTCACATCGGGGTGGTCATGGACGCAATCGAGGCCTTCGGACGCAACAAGAGGGTGTAGAAGAAGCACAGCGAAACTGGGAAAGTGCAGAACACACTGTAAGGGAGGTTGCACAATGTTCGTGCAGTTTTCGTACCTATTAGAGCCTGAGCAAATCGTGATGCCTGGTCCGATTGCCCCCCCCGAGGTCGTCCCGCGATCCCGGATGATCGAGAAGCCTGCGGGCGCCCCGGATTCCGTACGGTGGGCTTCGTACAACAACACAAGCTTCGTCCACATGTTCATCCATTCTGGAACCCACATGGACGTGAATTTTCACGTCGATCCTGCTGGACCCAAGCTGGGCGCATTCAGCGTGGCAGATTTCATCGCCGAGCACCCTGTTCTCCTCGAGATTCCCAAGGAAGACATGGAAGAAATCGCGGTTGATGAGCTGCGCGCTCACGAGTCACTCCTTCGAGGAGCGGACTTCCTCTTCGTCTACACCGGGTACTCGGCATACCGGAAGACAGATCCCGAGCGCTATCTCACCAAACAGCCGAGTTTCTCAGTTGAAGCGGCCACGTACTTGGTGGGGCACTCTGATCTGAAGGGTGTCTGTGTTGACCTGATGGGGATTGAGAACATCGGTCGTGCCAAGACGCTGGACCCGCAGTTTCCCGTTCACAAAGCGTTCCTCAAGGCCGGGCGCAAGTTTTTCCTCGTCGAAGACGCGAACGTGGAACCCCTCGTCGGTAAGAACCTCCGCCGATCCTATGCCATTCCTCTCCTCCTTCCCGATGCAGAGGGGATGATGGTCACCGGATTCGCCGAAGTAGAGGGGTGATGCAGATGAGACTCGAGCACTTCGGCATCTACGCTCAAGACACGAAAGCCTTGGCCGATTGGTACATCGACACGCTCGGGTTCCACGTCGTACGAACCCTTGAGAAGGACGGTCGTCCGCCGATCTTCTTTCTCGCTGCACCGGAAGGTGGCGAGGTCGAGATTCTGCCGACCCAGGAACCTCACGCGAAGCGCACACTGAATCAAGGAGGATTTAGCCACATCGGACTCATCGTCGACGATTTCCCCGCGGTGGAGGCGAGTCTCGACAAGAAGGGGATTCGTCTGGAAGGCGTTCGAGACACGAGCAACGGCTGGAAGATCGGTTACCTCAGTGATCCAGAAGGGAACACCATCGAGCTCGTGAAGCGATAGCGCGACGCGAGGGCCGGCCGCAAGACGCGTCGACGCACTTGCTCGGGGTGAATCGAGAAGACGGGAGAGAACCGATGGGAGAGATGAAGACGGTGCGGATGCGGTACAGCACGGCGTGGATGGACATCCGGGTTCCGGATTCGGCGACTGTTCTCGAGTACGGAAGCGAAGCGTTTCCGGAGATCGAGGTTCATCCTCATCCGGAAGAGGCTGTTCGCGAGGCGTTGCGGCATCCGATCGGGGCGCCGCCGCTGGCGGAGCTCGCTCGACCCGGGCAGCATGTTGCGATCGCCTTCGACGACACGTTCAAGACGACCGACGCAAATCTCTACGTCATCCCAATCATCATCGAGGAACTCGGCAAGGCTGGGATTCCCGAACAGGACATCGAACTTGTCGCCGCGGTTGGGGGACATCGCAAGTGCATGCCGCTCGAACTGCGGGACAAGCTGCTTGGCCCCGAGCTCTATCGTCGCTTTTGCCCGTTTGAAGGTGGAGCGTCGAGGATCCGCAACCACGACTGCACCGAAGGGAACACATACTTCGGCGTCAGCGACTTGGGCGACCACGTGGAGTACGACGACGTCGTGCAGCAGGCGGACCTCGTCATCTACGCGGGTTCGATCAAGCCGCTCGGTTTTGGGGGGTACTCCGGCCAGGGGGTCTCGATTGGTCTCGCTGGAGCCCGGACACTCGACTGCTTGCACAGTCACGCGGTATACAAGACTCGCGAGGTGCTCAACGGGGAGTGCGATCCGGAGAAGAATATCTATCGGGCTCACAAGCTGGCCGTCCATCGCAAGCTCGAGGAGGTTCTAGGGAAGCGGATCTTCTACGTGGATACGCTGATGGGGCCCGGGCATCGGACAGTCAAAGCGTACGCCGGCTATGTGCCGGAGCTTGAGCAGGTCGAGTATCCGGATGCGGATGAGCTCTTCGTCGTCGATCTTCCGCAGTTCGACATCGTCATCAACGGGGTGCCTCACGACCTCAGCTACGATATGAGTGACAATCCTGGAACCCTCGGTGTGCACGCCCAGGTATTGAGGATGGCGAGAGAGAAGCCGTTGCTCCGTGAAGGCGGAGCACTCATCAGCTTGGGTCAGGTCCGAGGAATCATCTCGAAACATCGGCCGGCGGATCACGAGGCTCTCCAGCTGTTGCGAGAGTGCTATGACCTCGAGGAGTTCTTCGAGCATTCCGACTACTTCTGGAATCACCCAGAGTATCTTCGAGCCTACAAGCATCACTACGCGTTTAGCCCCAAGCACAGCGTCTTCATGTGTGGCGATGCAGCGCATCATTGGAAGTTGACGAGAAAGTCGATCGTCGCTGGAGACGTGGTTCCGGGACTGATTCGCGAGCATGGACTCACCCCGGCGAGGGACTTCGACGAAGCCTTTCGCGTCGCCTGCGAGACGGTTGGGAAGACGAATCCGGACATCCTTGTCCTGCCGCGGTTCTTCGACGACCCGCGTCCCGTATTCCGGGTTCGCTGATCGGAGAGTTTGGGAAAGGTGATTTGATGGGATCAAGCGCGAACGGTGCTGCGCCCGGCAAGCTCGTGGTTCTTGCCCAGAACTGCCGCGGTTGCCGGAGCTGCCAGCTGGCATGCTCCTTCGAGAAGACGGGGGCCTTCAATCCTGGGCGCTCGATGATCGTGATGGAGCGAGACCTGTCGGGCGGGCGGGTAGCGCCGATGATCAAACCGATCGGCTGCGACCTGTGCGGCGGGGATCCTGCCTGCGCGAAGGCCTGCAAGTACGGGGCCATTACCTATGAGAAGGGACCCAGCGAGGACAAGATCGTGGTGCGCCCGTGGACCAAGGAGGGATCGTGACGCGTCCGACGAGTTGGATTGTGCGAGTGGACCTCTCGACCGGGAAGGTCGAGAGGAGCGAGGTCGACGACGCGACTCAGCAGGCGTACCTCGGAGGCCCCGGTGTCGGGTGGCGACTCATGGCCGATGCCCTGCCGCCGGGGATTGATCCTCTCTCGCCGGAGAACATCATCTGCATCAATCCAGGTGTGCTCGTAGGCACGCTCACACCCGGGACGCCCAAGACGACCGTGATCACCAAGTTCCCTACGGAAGCGTCCGTGGACGGCAAGCACTTCATCGGGGCCTGTACCGCCGGGGGGCGTTACTTGGGCATCGCGTTGAAGCGGGCGGGGTGTCATCACTTGCTGATTACGGGAAAGGCGAAGCGCCCCTCCTACTTGAGGATTCGCGATAGGAACATCGATCTCGTCGACGCGTCCGACTACTGGGGCCGCGGGATCGAAGACGTGATGGTTGATCTCGTCGAGCGAGAAGGGCCCGAATCTGGAACGATCATCATCGGAACCTCAGGAGAGAACCTCGTTCGTCATGCCTTGACGATCGTCGATCGCACCAATTCATTGGGTCGCGGGGGCCTGGGTGCCGTGATGGGCTCGAAGAACCTGAAGGCGATCGTCGTCAACGGAACCGGTGACGTGGAGCTGGCCGATCCGGCAACGTTCATCAAGGCTTCCGAACGAATGCGCGAAGGCATCATGCAGTGGCCGCGCCGAGAGCATTGGATCGATCTGGGGCTCGCTGCCGGCTGGAGCACGTTCAAGCACACCCAATATCCTGGGATCTGGCCGAAAGACCGCTGGGACAAGCTGTATGGCGATGAGACGCGGATGGAGACCGTGGAGGACGTCATCGGGTGCAACTCGTGCATCCTCGGATGCCGCTTACGCTGGAAGACGAAGGGCGGAGAATTCGACGGTGAAGTCGGATTCGGGTCCCCGTTCAGCAAGAGCGCAACCTCAGGGATGCTTCTCGGCGAGGAGGACTTCCGCAAGATGATCCATTTCGTCGCGGACGCCAACTCGCAAACCGGGATCGACTTCTATACGGCAATGCGGCTGATCGATTTCGTCACCAAGATGTACGAGATGGGACGGCTGACCTCCCAGCAGACCGGTGGCCTTGCGCTCTCCCGCGACTACGTCACGTACCAGAAGCTCTACGAGATGACCGTGAATCGCGAGGGCTTCGGCGACGTGCTGGCGGACGGCTGGATGCGACTGAAGCGTGAGTTCGATCTCGACCCGCAGGAGTACTGGTACGCCGGGCTCTGCAAGGGCGTCGATTTCATCTATGACGCACGACCATCGAACTTCCATCCGCTGATGATGACATTCACCACGCGTCCGCGACCTCATCACGGCGGCTCACACACCCGGACGAACAGCCGGAACAAGACGATTGAGGAGATCCGCGATCAGGTCGAGCGATGGGGATTGGCGAAAGAGACAGTCGATCACATCTTCACCGAATCCGACTACAGCGGGAAGTTCAACGTCGGTCGCTACACGCGGTACATGGAGGACATGATGCGTGTGAAGAACGCGATCGGCCTGTGCACGATCTATACGTATCAAGGCTTGTTGTTTGGCGATGACATCGCTGAGCTGTACTCGGCGGCCACCGGGCACGAGATGACGGCACTAGGCATGGTCGAATGTGGCGAGCGGATCCACAACGTGTCGAAGCTGATCAACGTGCGCGAAGGGTTCAGTCGCGTCGATGACGCAATCCCCGAAGTCTGGTTCCGACCCATGGAATCGCCGGAGGGGCGGATTGTGATGCAGGACTACTACGAAACGAAGACCCTTGCCAAGGCAGACACGGACAAGATCCTCGATGACTACTACGACGAGCGCGGTTGGGACGTTGACAGTGGGCAGCCAACCGCCGCGCGACTGAAAGCGCTTGCCCTTGAGGAGTTCATACCCGAATTACGGCATGAGGATGGATGAAAGCGTTTCTCCACGCGAAATGACATCGCCCTCACGGCGAAAAGGAGGTGGAGCTTACAAGAGAGACAGCGGTTTCATCCGATTTCGGCAGGGGCTATCTGACCTGTCCAATCCAACAAGGCAACAACCCGAGCGCGCGCGGCGTCTTCCTCGGCTTGACGCCGAATCACAGGAAGGCGCAGCTGACACGCGCCGTGTTGGAGGGGGTCGTCCTCAATCAGCGGATCATCCTCGACGCGTTGGAGAGCCAGGGCGCGCGTGTCGACGAGATGTGCGTGATCGGCGGCGGCGCCCAGAGCTCGCTATGGCTGCAAATCATGGCTGATCTGTACGGAAAGCGTGTCCTGAAACCACGTCTCCTACAGGAGGCGACCTCCCTGGGGGCGGCCATCGCTGGCGGCGTTGGAGTCGGGCTGTTCAAGGACTTCCGCGCCGCTGAGAAGATGATCCAGATCGTCGACACGCACGATCCCGATCCAGAGGCTCATGAACGCTACGAGCGGCTGTACGCTGTATTCCAATCGGCGTATCGTGCGCTCGTTCCGGTTTTCGAGGAGATTGCATCACTCGAGGTATAGAGCATTGCCGGGTTGTGAGGATCTGGGGAGACGGGAAACAGAGCAGGTTGCGGTGCGCGCTATTTGCGGTATAATTGACAGTATGTCGCATATAGCTGAAAAGCGGCGAGTCAATGGATCGGTGGTGAAGGCACTCTCGGTGCTCGACGCGTTTGGGCCTGAAACGGATCAGCTCAGCGCATCGCAGATTGGCCAGATCACGGGGCTATCCAGAGGCTCTCTCTATCCCATTCTGTATGCGCTGGAGGATCATGGCTATCTGCGGCGCCTCACACCTCGGACGTACGCCATTGGGTTTCGGGTTGCTGAGCTCGCGAACCTTGTTCTGCGCAGTCTGGACATCCAGGAGAGCGTGCGTCCGTCGCTACGAGCATTGGCCTCGACGCTCAAGGTCAACGCGCACCTCGGCGTTCTCAACGGGTTTGAGGCGCTCCACCTCTATCGAGAGATTGGGGCCGACGCCGTCGTTGTTGGAGAAATCGTTGGCTGGCAGGCGCCGGCGTATTGCACCGCGCTCGGAAAGGCCTTGTTGGGGAATCTTCCGGAGAGCAAGCTGAGACAGCTCCTAGCCTCGCATCCTTTGGTCCGCCACACCCCGGCCACCATCACGCACGTCGACCTGTTGATGTTGGAGATGCGACGGATCGCCGCCTCTGGGTATGCGATTAGCCGGGAAGAGTGTCACGAAGGGATCGTCGGGATTGCCGCTGCGGTTCGGGATGCTAATGACACCGTGTGTTGCGGGATCAGCATTTCGGTCACAAAACCGCGTTTCGACCGAGAGAAGAAGACGCTTCTGGAAGCAGTGCAGAAGGCAGCAGCTGCAATCTCCGCGCAGCTTCGCGCGCGAGCAATGATTGCCGCAGCACCTTTGCACGCGAACTAGCCACATCGAACACACGAAGAAAGCGACAAGGAGGACAACAGCGATGGAACCGAAGATTGCGGGAATCATCCCACCCCTACTCACAGCGTTCGACAAAGATGGTGCGTTCGACGAAAAGGCGCAGCGAGAGATTGTGTCTTTCCTCGTGGACAAGGTACAGGGTTTCTATCCCTGCGGGACCTACGGTTCAGGGCCGCTGATGAGCGTAGAGGAGCGAAAGCGCGTCGCCGAGGTCGTCATTGATGAAGTCAACGGGCGCGTGCCTGTGATTCTGCACGTCGGAGGGCCGACGACCCGGTTCGGCGTCGAGTTGGCGAAGCATGCGGAGAAGGCGGGCGCTGTAGCCGTCGCATCCGTGCCGCCGATCTACTATGGCTTCAAGGAGCCGGAAGTCGAGCGCCACTTCAAGGCGCTGGTCGAGGCCGTCGATATTCCCGTGCTCGTCTACAACAACCCAAAAACAACCGGTGTGTCCATCTCGGCGGACTTCCTGAACCGGCTCGCCAAGGTCGGTGTCCGTGGTGTCAAGGATTCAAGTTTTGACATCATGGTCTTCTACAACTACCTCTGGGCAGTGGAGCGGAAGGACTTCTTCCCCGTTATCGGGACCGAAGCGCTCATTCTCCCAGCGGTCAGCATGGGAGCTTTCGCGTCGGTCTCAGGTTTGGCGAACGCGATCCCCGAGCCGGTGGTCGAGCTGTTTACGGCAGTGAAGGCCGGAGATCTCGAAAAGGCCCGCCCGCTGCAACGGCGCGTGTCTGCGATGCGTGACGTAATGCACATGGGCCCAACACTGACGATGATCCAGGCGACGCTTCATCGAAGAGGCGTCAACGCGGGATACCCTCGCTTGCCGTTCGTGGAGCCGGACAAGGCGGTCGTAGATAAGGCGATCGACGGATTCCGGGCTCTCGGCGTGTCGTTCTAGGATCCGGGAGGACATCGTGCGCAAGGTGCTCGTTGGCTCTCGCTCCTTCGGGAGCGTGGTCACCATAGGCAACGACCTTCTCCAGGATGCTGGGTTTGAGGTGCAGAGGGTTCGTGAGGAGGATCGCCCGTTGGACGATGCACAGCTCGTCTCCGTGATGTCCCGGGAGTGCCCAGAGGTACTCATTCCGGGGGCGGAGCCGGTGTCGGAATCTGTTCTGGCAGCGTCCGACAACCTGCGCATGATCATGAAGCACGGCGTCGGGGTCGACAACATAGACCTCGGCGCCGCGACCTCCCGCCGTGTGATCGTGGCGAACGCGCCCGGAACGAACGCGGAGGCGGTCGCGGACCTTGCTTTGGCACTGATGTTGTCTCTCTTGCGCCGGGTTTGCCCAGCGAATGCCTCGACGCATAGCGGCGCCTGGGAGCGGTATATGGGCCATGAGCTGGGGGCGATGATCGTGGGTGTGGTTGGGACCGGCAGGATCGGAGGTGCCGTGGCCCGGCGGGTCAGCGGCTTCGGGGCGAAGCTCCTCGGCTACGACGTCGTTCAGAACGAAAGCCTCACTTCTTCCTACGGAATGCGCTACGTCTCCCTCGATCAGCTCTTGCTGGAGGCGGACATCGTCACGCTCCACGCGCCTCTACTTCCGCAGACCATGAGAATGATCGGACGTTCCGAGCTCGAGTCGATGAAGCCCTCTGCGCTTCTTGTCAACTGCGCCCGAGGTGAACTTGTCGACGAGTCCGCGCTTTACGAAGCGCTGAGCTCCGGCGTCATCGCGGGAGCGGCCGTCGACGTGTTCGGCACCGAGCCGCCGCAGGACAGCCCTCTGCTGAAGCTCGATAGCGTAGTGGCGACACCGCACATCGGCGCATACACGTACGAGGCGATGGACGCCATGGATCGGCTGTGTGCTCAGACGGTGATCGACGTTCTCCTGGACGGAAAGGTTCCGCCGAACGTCGTGAATCCCGAGGCACTCTGAGGCGCCGATCAACCTCTCTAATCGGGCTCTCGCGGACTCGGCGGCCATGCGGCCCTACTCGAAACTCATCGTTGATCTCGACGGGACCCTTTACTGCGGTCCGGATCCCGTTTGCGGGGCGGTCGAGGCGATGGAGCGATTGCGGAGCACGTGCTCGATCCTATTCCTCTCAAACAACGGAAATCACGCGCCCGAGAGGCTGGCTCGGCGCCTTCGAGGGATGGGCTTCGAGGCTCATGCTGATGAAGTCGTCTGCTCCCTCAACTTGATCGTCGAAGCGGTGAGCGAGATTGGAGATCGACTGAGCGTTCTAGTTATCAGCACTGGCGATCTTGCCGGGGCGCTGGAGGAAGCCGGGCACCGCATCGTGAAGGACGCCCGAGCGGATGTCGTGGCTGTCGGCGTGGACCTCGATCTCGGATATGAAACGATCACGCGTGCCCTGAAGTCACTGCTGTCTGGCGCGACCCTGGTTGGGGCAAACGCGGACGCGACGTACCCGACCGAGCATGGCCCCAGGCCGGCAGCGGGGACGTTCGTGGGCGCGATGCGTGGGATGGGGTTTACGCCGGCTCGCATGTGTGGAAAGCCAGATCCTTGGGCGATGCGAAAGGCTTTCGAGTTACGTGGCTTCCAGCCCGATTCTGAGTGTCTTCTCATCGGGGATCGGGTCGACTCCGACATTCAAGGCGCACAGATGATGGGGATCGATTCGGCGCTTGTGCTGAGCGGACTGACCGGACGCTGCGAAGCCACGGTCGTCGAGCCGCTGCCGACCTACGTCTTCGACTCCATCTCTGCGGTTCCGGGTGTGCTGGGTGTGCATGATGAGGAAGGCGCGGGAGCGTAAGCCGGCTGATCTGTCATTCGTCCCGTTCGAATAGAGAAGCCCGGAGATCTTTGTCTCTTTCCAGTTTCTTGTATAGGATACGCAATACTTCCGATGGGGTTGGAGAGGAGCCGTGTACACGCGAAAGGTTCAGAAGACAGGTGGATCGACCTTCTTCGTGACATTGCCGAAGGGGTGGGCGGTGAGCGTCGGGATCGAGCCAGGCGCCGAGGTCACGCTGATGCCCAATGACTCCGGCACGTTGCTCCTGGTTCCCGAGAGCCTTTCGAGAGTCAATCGTTGCACGATCGAGCTGAAGGATTGGGATTTCGACCGATTCCAACGGGAGATCATCTCACGCTACATCGTCGGGTACGACATCATCGAGATCTGTCGTGACAGGATCCGCCCAGAGCAACGTCGGATGATGCGAGAGATCGCGCAAGGTCTGGTGGGTCTAGAGATCTTCGACGAGACGCAGGAAGCCGTGATGCTTCAGGCGATGGTGAACGTTCGTGATTTTCCGGTGCAGCGAACGCTCACCCGGATTTTCGACATCACGCACGCGATGCTGACCGACGCAGTCAGCGCGTTCTGCGGTCACGACGAGGAGCTGGCCCGTGATGTTCTCGAGCGTGACGGGGACATCGATCGCCTCGTCCTTCTCGTAGCGCGGCAGTTCAGCTTGCTCTTGCGTGATCTCCTGATCGAGGAAGATGTGGGCCTCTCGCGACTCGAGTTTCTCCACTACCACACGGTCGCGGATCAACTAGAACGCGTCGCGGATCATGCTAGCAAGATCTCCGAGGCTACGCTTGCTCTTGGCAGTGCAGTTCAGAAGGCAGTCGCCGCAGAGATCGAGCAGCGTGCGCGTGATGCCGTCTCCGTGCTCGGCCGGGCCGTTCAGGCCTTCGAGGGACGGAACCTGGATCTTGCCAACAACGTGCTCCAGGAAAAAGAGCATGCCGAGCAGCTGTTCCAGGTTACGAGGAAGACAGCAGCAGAAAAACAGCCCGAGGCCGCTCCCTCGATCAGCATCGTCATCGACAGCCTCCTTCGAATCCGCGAGTACGCATTCAACATCGCCGAGAGCGCGCTCGACGCTCCGACCACGGAGAACATGCAGCACTCGCCGGCCATAAATGGTACGGCGTGACTCTATAGACCGTGCCGCATGCATCGAAGCGCTGAAGTTGCCACCTACAGCAGGCCAACCGCGGGAGACGGGTGTATCTTCCGGCTGCGATTTCCATCTCGACAGGGAGTGACGTTCTAGGAAGCCTTCCGGTGGTTGGTGCCGGAAGGGATCCGCGATGGTTGAGCAAGCTCTCTGCTCGAAGGCGCCGTGTCTTCGCAAATCCCCTCCTCGCCTACGTCACTTGGCATCAGGTGGGTGTCCGAGCTGAAGAGAGCGTGGCGCGAGGAGGGCGTCGCCGGGAGCTTCGCGCTGTTGGGCACTTGACAGCAGGGCCTGAGGAGCGCTACAAGAGGGGGCTCTGGAAGGATGCCAAGACGGGCTTGCGAAGGAAGTACGCATGGGAAAGTCGTTGGAAGAGATCAAGCAGGAGGTCTGGGAACAGCTGAAGGAGTCGCAGTGCGTCTACTTGGCGACGGCTGAGGTGGACCAGCCTCGCGTTCGACCGGTGAGCCTGCTGAATATCGATCGGAAGTTCTGGATTGCGACCAGCACGCGGAGCGCCAAGGCTCGGCAGATGCTGCGCAATCCGAACGTCGAGTTTTGCCTTCCGCTCTCCGAGGAATGTGGAAATGGCTACGTTCGCGTCGCCGGCGTGGCCAAGGTTGTGGCCGATCAGGACACGCGTTCGGCGATTGGAGACAAGATCTCGTTCCTGGCCGAGTACTGGGCAGGAACCGAGGATCCGAACTTCTGCCTCATTCGGATTACCCGCGTCGAGATCGAGTTTCTCCGTCCGGGCGAGCATTCAGCCATCACGTTCATCGTCTGAAGACGGGGCGCTTCGATCGACCAACCTGTCAAGCGACTTGGCAGATTCATGGCCGTAGCCTATCATCACCCCTTGACGAGGCGCTGGCTCGTCGTTTCTATTCTAGAGGGAGTGCAGGCGTCGTCACCGAATCGAGAAAGCGAGGGTTCGGATCTTGCTGGGAGATTTCGAGTACGTACGCGCACGAACGATTCGTGATGCATGTGAGTTGCTGAAGGATGGAGGCGGAGAGGCCGTCGCCTACGCGGGAGGGACCGACCTTCTCGTCGAGATTCGCAACGGTCTCCGCGCTCCGAAGCTCCTCGTTGACATCAAGGAGATCGAGTCTCTGAGGCGGATTGATCTTGGGGACGAGAGTTCGCCGATTGCGCTGGGCGCCGCGGTGCCGCTCAACCGGATCGCGGAGGATGAGTCTCTGCGCGGGCGGATTGCCGCCCTCACTGAGGCGGCGCTGACGATCGCCACGTATCAGCTGCGCAATCGCGCGACGATCGGCGGCAACCTGTGCAACGCGTCACCGGCCTCGGATTCCATTCCACCACTCCTCGTCGCAGGCGCCGTGCTTCGCATTGAGGGGCCGGATGGCGGAAGAGAGGTGGCGCTTCGCGACTTCTGTACCGGCGTCAAGAGGACGTGTCTGGAGTGCGGTGAGATCCTCGTGGGAATCCGGATCCCGCCGCTTGCGACAGGGACGCGGACCGCGTTTCTCAAACAGCAGAGGATCCGCGGACACGATCTCGCGGTAGTCAACGTTGCGGGCGCGTTGTCGCCGAGCGATGGGACTTTGCGGATCGCGATCGGAAGCTGTGGACCGACGCCGATCCTCCTCGATCCGATCAAGACAGGAGCAGACACTGCGGAAGCGATCACGAAGGAGGCGGTCCGAGACGCCCAGGCCGCGGCCTCTCCGATTAGCGACGTTCGCGCGTCGGCCGAGTACCGGCGTGCCGTGCTTCCTGTCCTGGTTCGCCGGATGATCGCGCGGCTGCTCGACGAGACGGGAGGTGTGTGATGCACACCATATCCTTCCGCGTCAACGGCGAACTCCAGACGGTAAGCGTGCCGGCGACGGCGACCGTCCTCGAGCTCCTGCGCGAGCGACTTCATCTGACAGGAACCAAGGAAGGATGCGGCATCGGTGAGTGCGGTGCATGCACCATTCTCCTCGATGGTGCTCCGGTGACGGCTTGTCTGGTCCTAGCGGTCGAGATCGACGGCGCTTCGATTGAGACCATCGAAGGCGAGACGGAGGACGGCCAACTCTCCGGCCTGCAGCAGGCGTTCATCGACGCAGGAGCTATCCAGTGTGGGTTCTGCACACCGGGGATGATCATGTCTGCGCGTGGTCTCCTGCGAAAGAATCCCGATCCGTCCGACGAGGAGATCCGCGAGGCGATCGCAGGGAATCTGTGTCGCTGTACCGGATATGAATCCATCCTTTCGGCCGTGCGATTGGCCTCCGAGCGACGGAAGGGCGACAGCTCGTGACTGATTTGAGACACGTTGGGCAGGATGTCTCTCGTGAAGATGCCGTCTCAGCGCCCGAAGGCGGTCCGCCGCGGCTTACGCGTGAACGCCGAGGGGTTCGCGTTGGAGGCGAACCGGGGAAGGTCGTGCGAAGTGTCTGATCTGAAGTACGTTGGGAAAGGCGTCTCCAGATCTGATGGCGTCGACAAGGTCTCCGGCGTTGCCCGCTACACGCATGACCTCATCGTTCCCGGCATGCTCCACGCCGCGGTCGTGACCTCGCCGCACGCCTCCGCCCGCATCGTCCGGATCAAGACCGACGCGGCCGCAGCTGTCCCCGGCGTCCGCGCAATCCTGACGGGAGACGGACTGTGCTATCGGCTGGGCCTCTACATGCAGGACAAGTGCATCCTGGCTCGCGAGGTCGTTCGCTATCAGGGGGAGGCGGTCGTCGCAGTCGCTGCGGATACAGTCGATGTCGCGCGGGCCGCATGCCGGCTGATCGACGTTGAGTACGAGACGATTGATGCCACCCTCGATCCTCGGGATGCGATGCAGTCAGGCGCGCACCTCGTCCACCCTGATCTCGGTCTCTATGAGCACATGCAGGGTGTCTTCTTCCCGAAGCCGGGAACGAACATCGCCCATCATCAGAAGATCAGAAAGGGCGCTTTCGACGCGGCATTCAGGGCGGCCGACGTTGCGCTGACAGCCAGCTTCTACAACCCACCGGTCCAGCACGTCCCGCTGGAGACGCACGCCGCAATCGCCCAGGTGCTTCCCGGGGATCGCGTCGAGATCTGGACGTCGAGCCAGTCGCCATACACGGTTCGCCATCTAATGAGCGCTGCCTTTGGCCTGCCACACGCGAACATCCGTGTCCACGTTCCGTACGTCGGAGGCGGCTTCGGCGGGAAGGCCGGCCTCGGGCTCGAGCCGCTCGCCTATGTGCTGTCCCGCGCTGCTGGCGGGCGGCCGGTGAAGGTCGTGGCGACCCGCGAAGAAGAGTTCAACACCCTCGCCTCGCGTCAGGGCCTGCATTCGACGATCGAGATCGGTTGCACAAGTGGCGGCAAGATTGAGGCGCTCAAGTCGACGTATATCTGGGACGCCGGCGCGTACGCAGACTACGGCGTCAATATCGGCCGCGCGGCCGCATACTCCGGCGCAGGCCCGTATGAGATTGCGAACTGCTGGATCGACTCGTTCGTCGTCTACACGAATAAGGTCTTCGGTACGGCATATCGTGGCTTTGGGCACCTGGAAGTGCTGTGGGGCGTAGAGCGAGCGATGGACATGGTGGCGCGAAAGCTCGAGATGGACCCGGCCGCGTTCCGGCGCTTGAATCTCCTCAAGGAAGGCGACACGACGATCACAGGGGAGCCGTTTACGTCGGGTCACGGAAGTCCGATCGGCTGTCTCGACGCCGCCGCACAGGCGATCGACTGGGAGACGCCGAGCGAGAAGCCGGCTGAGCCACACAAGATCCGCGGCAAGGGAATCGCCATGCTTCACAAGGCGCCGGCGATGCCGACCTACACCTCCTGTGCTGTTGTGATCAAGCTCGACGAAGACGGTGCCGCCGATATTCTCGTCTCCGGCGTCGACTATGGCCAGGGGACCTATACGGTCCTGCGGCAGATCGCGGCCGAAGAACTCAAGATCCCGATCGAGCACGCGCATGTCACGTGGGAATGCGACACCGCCTTCTCTCCCTATGATTGGCAGACGGTCGCCAGCCGATTCGCCTACATGGGGGGGAACGCCGTGATCGAAGCCGCCGCCGACTGCCTCCGCCAGATTCGCGAGGTCGCCGCGCAGGCGCTCGAGGCGTCGCCCGAGGAGATTGTCTGCGAAGATGCCGCTGCTTTTGTTCGAGGCAAGCCGGAGACGGGAATCCCGTACAGAGAACTCGCGTTGGGCTACACGTTTCCGAACGGGAACTCGATTGGCGGTCCCGTCATCGGGCATGGTCGCTTTATCGCTACCGGTCTGACTCACCTCGATCAGGAGACCGGGCAAGGCCTGCCAGCTCAGTACTGGACCTACGGTGCGCATGCCGTGGAGGTCGAAGTCGACACCGAGACGGGGGAGATCGAGATCCTCAAGATCGCGACCGCGATCGACGCGGGCAAGGTCCTCAATCCGAAGCTCGTCGTCGGGCAGGTTGTCGGCGGCGTGATCCAGGGGCTCGGTTCGGCGCTTTGGGAGGGCTTCCGCTTCGATGAGAACGGGCGCTTCCTCAATCCGTCGTTCGTCGACTACAAGATTCCGACCGCGAAGGACCTCCCGTTGGAGATGGAGCAGATCTTCCTCGAGAACCCCCAGCCGGGCGGTCCGTACGGCGCCCGCGGCGTCGCCGAACACCCGATGATCTCGGTGCCTTCCGCCATCGGAAACGCGCTCTTCGACGCGCTCGGGATCGAGTTTACCACGCTGCCGCTGAGCTACGAAACCATCCTCTTGAAGACCCTCGAAGCACACGCGGAGAAGGAGTAGGCCGTGAAGCGGGTGCTCGTCGAGACGAACCGCTACTTCGACTCTGTCTTTCTGATGCGGATCAGTCAGGAACTCGAGAGTCTCCCGGATGTGCGACAGGCGGTCGTTGCGATGGGCACTCGTGCGAACCTCGACAATCTGACGACGGCCGGATTCGCTCTAGGAGAATCGGGCAAGCCGATTCTCCCGAGCGATCTCCTGATCGCCGTCGATGCCGAGACGGAAGACGCATTCGGCGCCGCTCAAGCTCGCCTCGAAGCACTGCTTGCGGGGGATGCATCCGATGACACAGCCGACGTTCGCCCGTCGTCACTTCGCGAGGCGTTTGAGGCAGATCCATCGGCCAATCTGGCCCTCATCTCGGTTCCCGGCGAGTACGCAGCGCGAGAGGCGCGGCAGGCGCTTCGCCAAGGGCTGCACGTGATGCTCTTCTCGGACAATGTCTCGGTCGAGGACGAAGTCGCGCTCAAGCAGGAAGCGATCGACCGAGGCCTGTTGATGATGGGTCCCGATTGCGGCACCGCCATCCTCAACGGCGTGCCGCTCGGCTTTGCCAACGCGTGTCGGCGAGGATCGATGGGCATCGTCGGCGCATCGGGAACCGGGATTCAGGAGATCAGCTCGCTCGTCCACCGACTCGGCGGCGGCATCTCCCAGGCGATCGGCACTGGCGGACGGGATCTGTCGAGCGACGTCGGGGCCGCGATGACGCGCTTCAGCATCGAAGCGCTCGCTGACGATCCGCAGACGGAGGTCATCGTCGTCGTCTCCAAGACGCCGGCCCCCGAGGTTGCACAGAGCGTCATCGACACGCTGGCGGCGGCAGGCAAGACGAGCGTCATCCACTTTGTCGGTGCACCCGGGCGGGAGACGCACGATCAGATCCGATTCGCAGGGACATTGGAGCAGGCGGCCGTTCTCGCCTGTGAAGCTGCGGGACTTGAAGTCACTGGACCAGAGCCTGCCCGACTCCCGGTGACAGCCGGGAACGTAACCGACAAGCCTACCGCAGGGAGGCTTGTCGGCTTGTTCTGCGGCGGCACACTCTGCCAAGAGGCGTGGAGCCTGATGAACCGGTGTGGCGTCGATGTCGTCTCCAACGTCGCCGCCGACCCGGACAAGAAGATCCATCCGGAGGCGCAAGTCGCCGGAAGTGTCCTTTGGGATCTCGGCGACGATGTGTTCACCGTCGGCCGTCCACATCCGATGATCGAGCCGTCGTTGCGCGATGAACGCGTGGAGCGAGCGGGCAATGATCTTGACGTCCGCATCGTCCTGGTTGACTGCGTCATCGGCTACGGCGCCCACGATGACCCCGCGGGAAGCCTGGCCGAGGCGGCGCGCCGCGCCTTCGCTGCGGCACGGGCGGGGGGCCGAGAGTTGATCGTTCTCGCCTCCGTCACCGGGACCGATCTGGATCCGCAGAACGCGTCCGAGCAGCGTAGGCGACTCGAGGATGCAGGAGTCGTTGTCGCGGACAGCAATGCAGCCGCCGTTAGGCTGGCCATTGACCTGCTCAAGCGATTCCAAGGGGATACCCCGTGAGCGCCATCTCGAGCTTGTTTGTGAGTGAGCTACGCGTCTTCAATCTCGGTCTCGCCTCGTTCGCCGAGACATTGCGCGCCGTAGGCGCGCACGTCGTCGACGTCGATTGGCGTCCGCCGGCGGGCGGAGACATCGGGTTGGCGGATCTCGTCGACGCCCTCCGCGCCAAGAGCGGAGAGGCCTGGATCGAGCAGATCGCGAAGGCCAACGCGGAAGCGATCGAACACGTCCTTGCCGCAGAGCCGCGTGTCATCGGGATTGGCGTCGCGAGGGACGTGATCCCCGGAATGCGCGATGGACTGATTCTCCACGCCGGGCCTCCGGTGCCGTGGGACCGTATGTGCGGACCGATGCGCGGCGCTGTCATCGGCGGCCTCATCTACGAAACACAAGCGGCGACACTTGAGGATGCCAGGGACCTGGCTGCCTCAGGCGACGTCGTGTTTGCGCCCTGCCATCATCACGACGCCGTCGGCCCGATGGCCGGCGTCGTCACCGCATCGATGCCCGTCTGGATTGTCGAGAATGCTGCGGCCGGTAACCGCGCCTACTGCACGCTGAACGAAGGTCTGGGCAAGGTTCTGCGCTACGGCGCGTTCTCAAAGGAAGTGATCGACCGCCTCCATTGGATGCGAGACGAGCTGGCGCCGATCTTGGTCAAGACGATCGAGAGCCACGGGCCGATCGATCTGCGCAGCCTCATCGCCCAGGCACTCCAGATGGGGGACGAAGGCCACAACCGAAACCGCGCCGGGACGTCGCTCCTCGTCCGTGAATTGGCCCCGGCCTTGGTGAGGCTTGCCAAACCCAGGGAGGCGATTGCCCGCGTCCTTGAGTTCCTCAACGCGAACGATCACTTCTTCCTCAATCTGACGATGCCTGCCGGGAAGTGCGCGCTCGATGCGGCCGTCGGGATCGCGGGCAGCTCGCTCGTGACGGTGATGGCTCGGAACGGGACCGAGTTCGGCATCCGCGTTTCGGGAACGGGCGATCGCTGGTTTACGGCTCCCGCGCCGATTGTCGACGGGCTCTATCTACCCGGCTTCAGTGCCGCAGACGCCGCACCAGACATCGGCGACTCGGCGATCACCGAGACGGCCGGCTACGGCGGATTCGCGATGGCGGCCTCGCCCGCGATCGTCCAATTTGTTGGCGGGAGTCCGAACCTCGCCCTCGAGACAACGAAGCGGATGGGCCGGATTACGCTCGCCGAGAGCCATGCCTATCAGATTCCCGCCCTCGGCTTCCGCGGCACGCCAACCGGGATTGACGTGCTGAAGGTTGTCGAGAGCGGGATCGTCCCCGCGATCAACACGGGGATCGCGCACAAGGAGCCAGGCGTCGGCATGGTCGGCGCAGGACTGGTCTCGCCGCCCTTCTCCATCTTCGCGGAAGCGGCGCGAGCCCTCGCCGAGACCCTGGAGACCCCATGAACCCTACGAGCCTGGCTCGCCCACAAGCCACGCGCAACGAGCCACAAGCCAACGATAGGAGGTAGTCCATGAAGTTCATCGATCTGACGATTCCGCTGTCGATTGCCACGCCGCCGTGGCCGACCTACGAGCCGCTGCAGGTAAAGTACTTCAAGCGTCTGGCGCCGAATGGCGCGAACGGACAGCTAGTGACCCACTCCAACCACGTCGGCACCCACCTCGATGGGGAGATTCACTTCTACACGCCGGGGAAGGACATCGCAGAGCTCGACTTCG
>Ga0272444_10002120_pt1 | contig 18588 bp, 15 predicted proteins | sample SSMForm13_FD_201033 | JGI IMG/M metagenome (GOLD analysis project Ga0272444, IMG submission 201033) | Marine sediment archaeal communities from Little Sippewissett salt marsh, Falmouth, MA, United States - SSM-Form-13 | ecosystem: Environmental > Aquatic > Marine > Wetlands > Sediment ... | reverse complement strand
CTATTGCCCGTGAAACGACATCTGGAGACAGTCGTGTCATGCTGTGACGAGACCGCCCCTCCCGTGCCGCCCGAGTTTGCCTCGAAGCTACAGTTGGTGATGACAACTCCACCGGTGGTGCCGTGCACTCTGATGGCGCCGCCGCCCGCGGGAGCTGAGTTTCCGATGAAGGTGCAGTCCGAAATGATGCCGGTCGTCCCAAGCCACGTGGCGATGCCACCACCATAGTCCTCCGACACGTTATCCCGAAACACGCAGCTCAAGATCTCAAAGGTACCAGTATGTCCGGGGGAACAGAAGAAGCCGATTCCCGCTCCGTCAGCACCGAGATTGGGCTTGGCAATGGAGTTCTCGGCAAAACTGCAGTTCCGCACAACGACACGCGCAGCATTGATGCACGCGATGCCACCTCCGATCCTGCGTGTGTAGACCGGCGTAGTCGTTCCGGTCCCATTCCTGATGGTGAACCCTTCGATCAGAACCTGAGTTCCCTCAGGGTTGTCCACCCGGATCACACTGCCGGAGTGGTTGCCGTCGAGGATGGTCGTCTCGGACCCGGCCTCGCTGCGCAGCGTCAGGCCCTTGCCCTTGAAGTCGATATTGCCCACCCAGGTGCCCGGGCCGACGACGATGGTGTCGCCGCTCAGGGCCTGGTCGATGGCGGGCTGGATGGCGTCGTAGTGGTAACTGCCGCCGGAGCCCACGGTCACGGTGCGCGGCCCGCGAAACGCGGGGCCCGTGATGTATCGCAACTGGCTTCCCGCCCCGCCGGAGTAATAGTAGGCGATGTGGGGGGTCCAGTTGTCGTCCAGGCGAAGCGACACGTACATCCCCAAGCTCGTCTCCGTGTCCACGACGTAGGTCTGCCACGCGTCGTCCTGTCGCCAGGCGAACTTCAGCCCGGCCGTCGAGTCGGCGTAGGCGATGTAAGGCTTGCCGTCGCCGTCCAGCTCGAGCGAGGTGTACGAGTAGACGGCGGTGGGCGAGCTGTCCACCGTCGAGAAGACCCACTGGCTCGCCGAGCCGTCCCAGCGCACGTACTTCACGGCGTGATTGGTCTCGTCGTAGTAGCTGATGTGCGGATTGTCGCCGGCGTCCAGCTCCAGGCTGCTGTGCTTGCCGACCTCGCCGCCGGTCGCGATGTGCTGGGTGGTCCAGGACGAGCCGTCCCAATGGGTCAGCAGCAGGTCCTTTGCGCCGACGTCATAGTGGCTGATCCACGGTCGTCCCTGGGAGTCCAGTGCCAGGCACGGGTGCTCGCCGCCGGGGCCGCCCGCCGCGGCCGTCTCGTGGTGCCACAGGCCGCCGCCGTCGCGCCAGGCGTGCAGCAGGTCGCCAGTGGAACGATGGTTTTGATAGGCAACGTGGGGACGGCCGGCGGCGTCGATCCGAAGTGAGCGTTCCCAGACACTGTTCGCACCAACCCCTTCGCATACCCAGCCGCCGCCCTGGTTGAATATGAGGAAGACATTGTTCCCCGTGGTGGAATACGCTACGTACGGATGATCCTCCGGGTCGTAGGCAAAGGACAGGTACTCGAAGCGGCTTGGGCTTGCCGTGCCCACGGTGTCTGTCTGCCACGCCGCCCCGTCGTAGTGCGTGTAAAGGAGTGTGCCACGGTCATTGGTCGTGTAGGCGATGCCCGGCCGACCCGCAGAGTCGAGGTCCAGTGAGCAGTACCATCCCGTGCTGTCACCGGTCGCGAGCGTCTGGCCGCTCCAGTCGGCCCCAGCCGGTCCTGCGGCGAGGGCCAGCACGACCGACAAAGCGAGCAGCGGTCCCGCAATTCGAAGGCCCGGCAGGTGTCTCATGGCTCCCCTTTCCTGATCGGCGGCGGCTCGGAGGTCCGCCGGCTCGGCAGGCCATGCCACCGGCCGGAAGCGCTGCCAACCACGTCCAAAGCGAATGGGCTACTGACAGGGCATCAGGACCGCGCAGACGCAGACATGGCGTCCGGCAACAGGTCCGTCAAGGTCAATATGCATTAAAAATGCCTTCGAGTCAACCTGGAGGGCCGGTTTCCGGCGGGCGGCCTCCGCCCGGGCCGGGGCCCGGGCGGCAATCCAGACAGGCCAGGCGGCCCGTGACCTGGGGCGGACGGCCTCAATCGACGATGCGGCAGACGTAGAGGTTGGGGTTCAGAGCCACCTCGCCTGCGGCCGTGCGCTGGCTGCCCGTCTCGCCGGCGTAGAGCACGCCGTCGGAGCCGCAGCACATGGTGTGCACCCGCTCGGCCACCACGTCGCCGGACTCGATGGTGCCGAGGTTCTCGAAGCGCCCCGTGGCGGGGTCCAGGCGGAAGATGAATGAGTTGTGGCTGCCGTAGGCCTGCCCGCCCCCCGCGGCGCCGTACAGCAGGCCGTCGGGCCGGAAGGCCATCGCCGGCAGGCGCATGGCCCGGGCGTCGGGGCGCGGCTCGGCCGGCTGGCCGAGCACTTCCAGCTTCTCCTCGCCGGGCCGGAACCGCACGACGTGGCCGGTTTCCCACGTGCCGGCGTAGAGCATCCCGTCGGGTCCGCGGACGAACGAGTCGATGCGCACGCCGAACCACATGGGACCCCGCTTGCCCCGCGGCGGCCGCGGTAGGCGCATGGCCGTCGGCTCCAGGGCGTCCTTCCGCCGGTCGTACTTCCAGATGTGGCCGTGGGTGCCGCTGCCGTAGAGGTTGCCCTCCTCGTCGGTGCAGCACTCGTGGCACGGGCCGCTGTCGCCGTAGGCCCCCGCCATGGGCTGGCCGACGACGCGCACGTCGCCCCGTTTGAGGTCGACCCGGAAGACATGGTTCAGCGGATAGCCCATGCCGTAGAGGGTCTCGCCCGCGGGGTCGGCCGTCATGTTGATAATCCACTCGTGCGGGCATGGGATGCCCAGGTCCTCGGCGGTGTCGGCCTCGGGGTCGTAGAGGAAGACGTGGCCGCCCTCGTCCCGGTCGGTGTAGAGGGTGTGGACGCTGTAGTTGTTGCCCGTGGCGCCTGCGACGCGGCCATCGGGCAGGACCTCCAGTGCATGGTGGATCTTGCCCGGGATGGGCCTGCCGGAGAAGCTGGTAATGACGTTGCCGTCGCGGACGCGGTCACCAAGGTCGACGAACGTGGCGTCGGCCAGGTCGTAGCGGAAGAACAGGTGGCCGTGGTCGCCGGTGAGGCCGCCGTAGAGTTGCCCGGGCTTGCCCTCGCGAAGACTGACAATCTCCAGGGCCCCGGGGATGTCCGATCGATGCACTTCAACGTCGAGCCGCGCCATCAAAACGCTCCTTTCGCACAGGAAACGGTGCCCATGGCCGCACGAGCCGCCCCGGGATGATACAGAGAACTAACCCCACCTGAGCGAGGTGGTTCCGCGCCAGTCCGGCAGATTGCGCCGGGCCGCGCAAGAAGTCAACCCCACAGCGGGCATGTCATCGAGGCGCTCGCCGCATTTGCCATATGGCCCGGGCGGCGGTAGACTGGTCCTGATACCGCGGGGGGCGGGAACGCTCATGACCGAACGCGACGACTCGCACAGCCTGTTTGACTTCACGGAGCTTGCTGCCGACTACGAGCGGTGGTACGAGACACCCGCAGGCCGCGCGCACGACGAGGTGCAGCAGGCGGACGCGCGTCGTCTCTTGCCGCGCGCGGCGCCGGGGGCACGCCTGCTCGACGTGGGCTGCGGCACGGGCCATTGGAGCCGCGTCTTCGCAACCCTGGGATACGAGGTGGTGGGCGTGGACCTGTGCCAGGAGATGCTCCGCCTGGCGCGGGCCCGCGGCATGCCCGGCTGCCGCTTCGCGGTGGCCGACGCGCTGGCCCTGCCGTTCGGCGATGCCCGGTTCGACGTCGTGGCCACCATGGCCACGTTGGAGTTCGTCTCCGACGCGGCGCGGGCCCTGAAGGAGATGTTTCGCTGCGTCGCGCCGCACGGCCGCATGCTGGTCGGCACGCTCAATCGCCTCGCGCCGCTCAATGCGCGCCGCCTGGCCGATGGCCGCAAGCCGTATGCCTTGGCGCACCTGGTGTCGCCAGGCGAGTTGCGTGAACTCCTGGCACCCTTCGGCCGCGTGCACATGCTCGCGTCGGTGCCCATCGTGCCGCCGGCGCACGGCCGCGAACGAGCCGCGGAATCGGTCGCGACCCTCGATGGCCCCTTCATCGTTGCGGAGGTCCACTCATGACGGTCCAGGCGGAAGTCAGTCTCTATCCCTTGCGAACCGAGGACCTGACAGCCCCCATTGCCGGCTTCGTGCGCTGCCTCGAAGCCCGGGGCCTCCAGGTCGACCCAGGCAGCATGAGCACGCGAGTCTCCGGTCCGTGCGAAGCGCTGTTCGCCGGCCTGGCCGAGGCCTTCGCCGCGGCAGCCGATCGGCACCAGGTGGTGCTGGCACTCAAGATCTCCAACGCCTGTCCGCCGATGCCCCGGCAGCGGACCTGATTTGCCCCCGGCCACGAAAGGTGGTAGACTTACCCGGGGATGGGAGGCTCACGGTGGCTGCTCGGTGCCGCAAAGCCTTGCTCTCGCTGGGATGGTGCGTGGTCGCCGTGGCGATCGCGGCGGGCGGCGTCCAGGCGGCGCGGCCGGTGGCCCGGTGGGACGTCGTTCCGGACCAGCGGCTGAGCGAGACGTTCAACGTTGGCGTCTGCGCCTTCCACGTCGAGGGCGTGAAGGTGGAGTTCCGCGTCGGCGGGACGCTGGTGCACACGGCCGACAATCCTACGCTCAATCCGAGGACCGGCGTCTGGGAGTTCTGGTTTCCGCTGGACCCGTCCGCCTACGCGGACGGCCCGCTGGCGGTCGACGCCCGGGCCATCCCCTTGGCCGCGGGTCACGAGAGCTACGACCTGCCCACGCTCAACCTCTACGCCAACTCGGGCGGCTCGCTGGGCTCCAGTGTCGTCAAGTGGGCCGACGCCGCGGGCGGCTCCGATGCCAACCCAGGCACCGAGGCCCTGCCCTACAAGACCCTGGCCAAGGCCGTCAAGAACACGCCCTCGGGCGGCACCGTCTACCTGAAGACCGGCTCCTACTCCAGCGACGCCCTGGGCGGCGGGTCGGCGCGACCATACTGGACCACCGTCGCCGCGGCCCCGGGCGTCGACCGCGACCTCGTCGAGGTGGGGCGCGGCCGGCCGGGCACCCAGCGGATCAAGTGGAAGGACCTGACGCTATTTGCCGACTACACGGGCGGCTACTATACCATCCTCGTCGGTGAGGACGGCAACCACTCCGTCTGGATCGACAACGTCAAGACCTACAACAAGCGCGGCCGATGGGCCGCCAGCGCCATCACCTTCGGCAATCGCTACGTCTCCTACGTCACCGGCGGCGTGACGACCGAGATGGCCAACGGTCCCGGAGGCTCGCTCATCCGCGACCACCAGCTCCTCCGCATCTGCTCCGACGCCTGGACCGGCGGCGGGCGGCTGATCGTCAACTGCTCGTGTACCGACATCAATCCCGGCAGCACCGGCGCCCACCCCGATTTCCATCAGTCCTACGCCCCCGCGCCGAGTTGGTGCCAGGACGTCATCCTGTACAACGTGCGCGGCTACGAGTGCATCAGCCAGGGACTGTTCGGGCACCGGCTCCGCCACTCCGCGTTCGTCAACCTCCTTTTCGAGAAGTACAACACCGTGATGTGCAGCCAGTACTCCCGCGAGATGGAAAACGTCCTGTACCTCCACATGGACATCATCTACCAGACATGGCACTGGCGCGGCACAGGCGACAACGCCCTCGACGCCACGGACCTCAAGCTCTACAACAACATCTTCCAGAACATGGGCCTTATCGAGGACGCCACCGACGACGGGCTCGACTTGGACCACAACCACTTCGTCGACCCGGCGCGCACCATGGGCACCCATATCACGACCGGCGACGCCGGCTATCTGGACCCCGCGGCGAACGACTATCGCATCGCCGACACCTCGCCGGCCTGGGGAACCGGCCGACCGCTCCAGTGCGTCCCGGCCGACATCGACGGCAAGGCCTATCACCCCACAGCCCGCAACCGCGGATGCTACGCCCGCGAGGACGCCCCCGCCATGGGCGTCACCGCTTGGATGCTCATTGCCGACTTCGGCCCGGCGGGCGAGCAGCATGTCGCCGCCGAGGACGGCTACGTCCACGCCAACGCCGCGCCGCCGTCGGCCCTGCGAATCACACTGAGCCAACCCGTCGATCCCGACACTCTCGGTGACCATCCGATCTCGGTCACCGGCCAGACGAGCGGCGACCAGGCGGCGCTGCTTGGCGCCGCATCGCTGGACGGCGGCAACACGACGATCGTCGTTCCACTCACCGCCGCCCTGCCCGACGCGGATCGCTACACCGTGTCGCTCGCCGCCGGTCTTCGCAGCGCATCGGGCGATCCGGTCGAGGGCGACGCGTCGCTCGAGATGGCCCTGTTGGCCGGCGACGCCGACGCCTCGGGTGCCGTCACCACGGCCGACATCCTGGCCGTCCGCGCCCGGGCCGGGCAGTTGCTCTCGGCCACAACCCTCCGCTTCGACGTCGATGCCTCCGGATCGATCACCGGGACGGACCTCGCCGCAGTTCGCTCCCGTCTTGGCCGCGCCCTGCCCTGACGCCCGCCACGGCTACCGCCTCCTGCCGCCAAATCGGACACGGGGCATTGCTGGCCGTTGCATCCGGGTGGGAGTCCGCTATCATGGCCACCTCATTCCTGTGAGGAGATGACCGATGGCGTACGACGTCTTCGACCGCAAGCACGAGATCATCGTCGCCGGCGGGGGGCTCACCGGCTGGGTGGCCGCGATCATCGCAGCCCGGGCGGGCCGGAAGGTCCTGCTCGTGTCCCGCCGGGCCAACCTGGGTTGGGAAATCACCTCGGCCCTGGGCGCCGACCTGGCGCCCGGCACGTCGCCGCTGGCCGACGAGCTTCTGGACCGCCTCACCGCCGAGGGCGCGGCCGCGGACGGCACAGTCTGTCCCCCCGCCGTCGAGTTGCTCCTCGACCGGGTGGCCGAGGAGGCCGGCGTCGACTTGCTCCTCTATGCCGCGCCGCTGGCGCCGGTGACGGCGGACGGCCGGGTCTGCGGGCTGCTCGTCGGCTCGAAGAGCGGCCAGCACACGCTTCGCGCGGACCTGCTCGTTGACGCGACCGACACCCGGTTGCCGGCGCGCCTGGCCGGGGTGCCGATCACAACGCGGGCCGACGTGCCGGGACGGTCCACGATCGTCTTCAACTGCGCCGCGGGCGACGTCCGCGACGGTCTCGCCCTGGGTGACGCGGGCAAGGCTGCCAGCATCACGTTGCACCACTCGATCTGGCCCGGCGAGGTGATGGTTACGTACGACCTGCCGGGCCTGTCGCCCGTTGAGGCGCACCTGGCGGCACCCGACGTGCTGGCCCTGGTCCGCGACAAGGTGCCGGCGCTGGCCGCCGCGCTGGTGACCACGATGAGCGTCGAGCCGCTGCCGCTGGCCTGTCCGGTCGTCGCCGAGGGCGGCGACGCGGCGCTCGCGGCGAAGGTCGTCCCGGGGCTTCTCCCGGCGGGCATCCCGGCCGACGGCGCCGCGCCGGCGGCGCTCGTGGCCCTGGGCGAATCCGCGGGGCTCCGTGCGGCCGAGGCCTGGACAGACACCGGCGACATCGACGCGGCCGACGTCGGGGCTGCGCTGCCCCCGCCGCCGCACGAGCAGGCCGACGTGGTCGTTGCGGGCGGAGGGACCGCCGGGGCGTTTGCCGCCGTCGCCGCCGCGCGGCAGGGGGCCGACACCGTCCTCATCGAGCCTCTCGGCTACCTCGGTGGCATCGGTACCGGCGGCGGCATCCACTCATACTACCACGGCGTCGCGGGCGGCGTGCAGGACGAACTGGACGCGCGGGTGGCCGAGCTGTCGCCGCTCTTCGCGGGCGTGCACCCCGTGTCCGGGTTCCACCCGGACGCCAAGAAAGTGGCCCTGGCGGAACTGGCCTGCCGCGCGGGCGTTCGCCTGGCGTTGGGCACCACCGTGACCGGCGTGACGACCGAGCTGGTGGCCGATGCGGCGGGGCGGCGCGAGGTCGCCAGGGCCGGCGAGGTCGCGCGGGCCGCGGTGCGGCTGACGTCGCTGGTGGCCGCCGGGCCCGAGGGCGTCCGCGTCGTCGAGGCCCGGGCGTTCATCGACTCCACGGGCGACGGCGACGTGGCCGCCATGGCCGGAGCGCCCTTCGCCATGGGCCGCGAGGGCGACGGCCTGCTGCACGCCTTCAGCCAGAGCGCTGGCCAACTCGCCGACCCGCGGGACACTGAGCTGGAAGGCCGCGAGGTCCCGCCGGGCGTCACCTTGAGGCGAATGGGCATCGTCAACTTCGACGCCGGCTACGTCGACCCGGACGATGTGGTGGACCTGGCGCGCGGGCGGCGGCTCGGCCTGAAGCGCCTGCGCTTCGAACGCTGGACGTCCGACCGGCGGTGGACCTACATCGCCCCGCACCTGGGCCTGAGACAGGGCCGGCAGATCATCGGCGACTATCAACTGACGCTCGGCGACGAGATTGGCGGGGCGACGTTCCCCGACACGATCGCCTACGCCGTCAGCCACTACGACAATCACTCACTGGAGTACGACGGCGAGTCGGACGCCGGGGCCACCTGGACCTGGCTGCTGGGACAGTGGCGGACGCGTATGGGCTGCGAGATTCCGTACCGGTGCCTGCTGCCGCAGGGCGTCGAGGGCCTGCTGGTGGCCTGCCGAGCGCTGTCGGTGACCCAGGACGCCCACTACCAGCTCCGGATGCAGCGCGACATGCAACGGCTGGGCGAGGCAGCGGGCATCGCGGCGGCCATGGCGGCGAAGGAGAACACAACGCCTCGGGCGCTCGATGTCCGCAGAGTCCAGGCCGTTCTCAGGGACCTCGGCGCCCTCAGGGACGCCGACCGACCGCAGGCGGCGCTGCCCGACAAGACCACTGAGGAACTCGTGGCCGACCTGGCATCGGCCGAATCGGCGCGGCCCGCGGTGTGGCAACTGGCCTTCCGGGGGCACGAGGACGCGCTGCCTGCGCTCCGGCGTGCGGCCGAGGCGGCTGAGCCGTCGGCCCGGTTCTTCGCCTCGGCGGCGCTGGCCCTGGCACGCGATGCGGTGGCCGTGCCCGAACTGATCGCCGCCGTCCGCGAGCGACGCGACGAGACGCCCGACGGTTTCCGGGCCGCCCCGCAGTGGCTGCCGGCGGTCGTCCTCCTGGGCCGCGTCGGCGACAAGCGGGCCGTGCCCGAGCTGGCTGCGGTGCTCGACGACCGCGAAGCACCCCTGACTGCGGTCATCTGCGCCGTGCGGGCCCTGGGACGGATCGGTGCCCCGTCGGCCGAGCCGGCCATCCGCCGCCTGCTCGCCCGCAACGACCTAGAGACCGAGCGGTTCCTCCAGTTCAGCATGGGCAACGCCGCCAAGGCCACCGAGGAGGCCCGCTGGCAGGTGGACCTCGCGGCCGCCGAGGCCCTCAAGCGCATGGGCCGGCCCGACCCGTCCGTCGCCGAGCCGTACCTGACCGACGACCGGGCCTACGTGCGCCGCTACGCGCGGCGCGTCCTGGAATCGTAGCGGCCCACGGAAAGGAGACGCGTATGTGCCTGCGACTCGCAGTGGTGCTCGTATTGCTCGGCAGTGCCATGTCACTGGCCGGCTGTCGCGGCAGGGAGGAAGAGGTCGCCTCGTACAAGGAGGTCATCCCGTCGCCCGACGGCAGGCGAAACCTGATCTGCACCGTCAACACCGACCGCAGCGACCCGACGACGTACCTGTGCGTGCGGTTCCGCGTCGTCGTGCCCGACGTGCGCCAAGAGTGCAGCATTCAGACCGAGGCGTCCCACACCATGCGATGGTCGATGCGCTGGGACGGCAACGACGCGGTGGTACTCGACAGCGCCGACATCGGGACCCACCGCTGGCGGCGCGCGGCCGACGGCACGTGGGCGCCCGCCGACGAAACGCCTTGACATCGCCCGGCCGGCGCGGTCTGATGCCCCTGGTGCGGCAGTCCATTTCTCTCAGGGCACATACACCGTGGAGGGCACGACCATGGCAGTCAGCCATCGGAACCTGACGCTCATCGTCATCGGTGCGGTCGTCGCGGCGGGCGCGGCCGGGGGCCTGCTGGGCTACGAGTTCGCAGGCGGCGGCGCGGACGCCTCCGCACGGGACCGGTCCGGCCCCTATGCGCCCGGCGAGGTCGACCGGCTCCATCGCCAGGTGGCGGAGCTGACGGCGGCCAACGCCACGCTCAAGTCGGCCGTCGAGTCCCGCGGCGCGGCCGGGGAAGCCGGCGACGCCGACGTTGCCGCGCTGCGCGAGCGGCTCGACCGGATGGAGAAGGAACGGGAGCAACTGGCCGCCGCCCTGGCCCGCGCACAGCAAGCCCTCAAGGCCATGGAGGCGACGACCAATGATCGCAATGACAGCACCGCGCAGATGCAGGACGTCCTCAAGAAACGCATGGCCGAGATGCAGCAGGAGGCGGCCCGGCTTCAGGCACTGAGCGCCGAGCACGCGAAGCGCTCAGCCGACTTCCGGGCCGAAAAAGATGCCTTCAAGGCCGAGAACGCCGCCCTCAAAGACCAGATGAACCACCTCCAGGCAATGATGGAAAAACTCCGCGCCGAGAACGACGCCCTCAGGCGCCGCAACCCATAGGACGCCTCGGGGGCATCTGTTGCGAACCAACCGCCCGCGCCGCCTCTGGCGCGGCGTCCGAAGTTGAGCGCCAAGCCCAGAGAAATTGAATTTCTCAACCTTTGGGCTTGACATTTCTCACTTCCTGCGCCAATCTTGTCACCACTGGAGGTCCTGGCGATGCCCCGGAAACCCCTTCCGATGGCCCTGTGCCCTTCGTGCTCGTCGCGGCTTCGCGTCAGCCGGCTGGCGTGCCCGGAGTGCGGCTTGGCGGTGGAGGGCGAGTTCACGTCCGGTCGGCTGGGCCTCCTGTCGCCGGAGCAGCAGCGGTTCGTCGAGATCTTTGTGACCAGCCGCGGCAACATCCGCGAGGTGGAGAGCGTGCTGGGCATCAGCTACCCGACGGTGCGGAAGCGCCTGGACGAGGTCATCGAGGCGCTGGGCACCGGGGCCATCGAGTCGGCCGAGGACGCCAATCGCCGCAACGAGATCCTCTCGCAGATCGAGCGCGGGGAACTGTCGGCCAAGGACGGCGCGAGGCTCCTGCGGGAGTTGTAGGGCACACTCAGGGCGTGGTGCGGAAGCGAGGAAGGCGGCGAGGACACAAGCGATGAACGAAGAGGTCCTGCGGATTCAGCGGATGGTCGCCGAGGGAAAGGTTTCGGCCGAGGAGAGCGTCGAGTTGCTGGAGTCGATCCGGCGCGAGTCGGCGCCGCCGGGCGCGGCCCCGGCATCCGCCGATCGCGATTTCGGCGAGTGCCCGCCGCCGGAGCCCGGCGGCATGCAGGTCCGCGCGGTCGGGCAGTTGACGCTGGGGCCGTCTGACATCTCGTGGTCGGCGCGGATCGGTCTGGGGCTCTTCCTCGCGGGCCTCGTCGTGGCCCCCATCTGGGCCGTCTGGTTCTCCGTGGGTGCCGCGCAGGCCCGGGGCGACGCTTTTCTGACGACCGTCACGGTTCCCGAGCCAGCCCCCTTCGCCATTCTGGCCGGCCTGCTGTGGCTCTCGGCGCTGGTGCTGGGTTTCGTCGGGTGGCGGCGGGCCTCGGGCAAGACGGCGGCCATTGGCTCCCTGTGTATGCTCGTCCTGATGGCGGCCAGCCTGGTCGGCGTTCTGGAGAATCTCGCGGGGCGGGCCGCGCGCAGCGGCGTGGCGGCGGTCGGGTCCCGCGAGGGCGGTGCCCCGGGGGCGGAACTCCCCAGGGCCGGCCGTTCGTCGGCGACGCCCGAGTGGCAGCGCGCCGTGTCCAGGCAGATCCACGAGACGTTCCTGCCGCAACTGGACAGCCTCTCCACACAGGAGTTGAACCGCAAGGTCATCGCCACGATGGGCCGCACCATGGAATCGTACACGACCAACCTGCGACAGAGGGGCGAGGAGGTCCTGGCCGAGCTGGAGCCCATCGATCTGGGCGCAAGCGCCGGCTGGACTCGCGTCGCGGTCAGTGAGGACCTGTCGACGAAGTTCATGGCGGAGTTCCGCAGGACGCCGGGCGTCTCGCAGGAGGGTCCGTCGATGCTGGCCCTCGGCATGTGGAATCCGAGGCGGGCCGCCGCGGCTGCGCGATCCCACGTCATGGCGAAGACGCTCGGTGCCGAGACCTTCGGCAAGCGGATGCTGCTGGAGGCCTGTGCGCCACCGGTTGTCTATGCCGCCGACCCGCGACCGGACTACCCGGTCATCGTCTTCGATACCGGCCCCGAGCGGTTCGTGGTGACGCTGCGGCGCACTCCCGGCGGATGCTACCTGCCGGAGAAGGCGGAGTGGTTCCGCCGAGCCGACGCACCGTCGCATGAACCGGCGGAGCCTTCCTCCAGCAAGGCGGCGCCCAAGACGGTGCCCCCGCCCGAAGCGCATCGCGACTGACAGGTGGCACGGCGACGCCGAAGGAGTTGCCATGATTGGTGCAGGTGAGCGGCGGGCCGCGGCGTCAATCCAGTTTAATGCGCACGAGGTCGATGTGATTGAGCTGGGCGCTGCCGAGGCCGATGTGTTCGGCCCACTCCACCACCTTGCGGCCGTCGATCGCCGGCCAGGGGTTGCCCAGGTGCTCCTGGCGCTTCTTGTCGAGGATGTCGAGGCCGACGCGATCGACCGCCACGGGGTCGGTGCCGACAATGAGGCCACCAAAGGTCCAGCGGAAATCGGGCTTGTCCTGCGGCCCGCCGTTGAAGAGCGGTCGCGTGGCGTCCACGATGATAAGCCGCGCAGATGCAGGACGTCGTCAAGAAACGCATGGCCGAGATGCACGACGAGATGGCACGCCTGCAAGCCCTGAGGGCCGAGCACGAGAAACGCTCGGCCGCCTTCCGCGCCGAAAACGACGCCCTCAAGAGCTGAGGCCAGCCTGGCTGACGCCGGGACCCCCGCGTTGGTGCCCGCAGCCCCGGCGTCTGGCCCGACGAGAACGGTCGGCGGGGCCGGGCTCCGGAGACACCGCGCACCCGAGTCCGTGGGCCGCCCGGCAAACTTGCTGTCAGGCCGCGTTCAGAGCGCCGCGTCTGCCGGCTTGTCCAGGTGCACGTCCATCTGTGGGAACGGTATGCCAATGCCCGCGTGGTCCAGCGCCACTTTGACGGCGCGAGTCGCAGCGTCCAGGACGGTCCAGTAGTCGGCCGTGTTGCACCACACGCGCACCTGCCAGTCTACCGACGAGTCTCCGAGGCCGAGCAGGATGACCTGCGACGCGGGCTCCTCCAACCGGCCCGGCACGTCACTTGCGGCCGCCTCCAGCACAGCTCGCGTCCGGTCGATGTCTGCGCCGTACTCCACGCCGACGGCCACGTCGACGCGGCGAGTGGGGTGGAACGTGATGTTCTCAATGGTCGATCCGAACACCCCGCCGTTCGGCAGGATGACCCGCCGGTTGTCGGGAGTATCGAGGCTGGTGTTGAACAGCTCGATCGAGTTGACCTTGCCCAGCTGGCCGCTGACCGACACCACGTCGCCGACCTTGAAGGGTCTGAAGATGAGCAGCATGATACCCGCGGCGAGATTCGACAGGCTGCCCTGGAACGCCAGGCCGATGGCCAAGCCGGCCGCACCGATGACGGCCGCGAAGCTCGTGGTCTCCACGCCGAAGACGCCGAGGCATGCGATCAGCGTTAGAACCATCAGGACCCAGCGAACCATGCTGCCCAGGAACTGGCTGAGCGTCTGCTCGACCCTCGCCCGCTCCAGGGCGCGGCGGACCAGGCGGCCGATCCACCCCGAGACGATGTAGGCCACGATGAGCAACACGAGCACGCCGGCAGCCGGCAACCCGTACGTCACCAACAGTTCTCCCAGTTTCTCCATGGTCGGTCTCCCTCAAGTTACGCCCTGACCTCAGACATCCGCATGGCCGAAAGGGGTACCGGAACGGATCCCGGCACCCCTTCGGTCCAACAAAGGGCTGTGCCCTCACTACTGGTAGATGCGCGTGCTCTCGGTCTCCATGGCCGGAGTGGTCATCTGGTCGCTGTTCAGCTCGACCTTGAAGCGCACGTCACCGGCCTTGGTCCCCTTGGCGATGACGCGGAAGACGGCTTCGGCCTTCGGGGCCAGGCGGGCCAGGGGCGCGAAACTCACCGTCTTAGCCGCAGCCGTGGCCCGCGTGGGCCCTTCACTTCGCACGTAGTCCTCCTCGGCCGGCAGGGTGCAGACCACCCGGATGTTCGTGCCGTCTGCGGATCCCTGGTTGGTCACGGTAATAACATACGTGACGTTGCCCCCGACCTCGACCGGGTCCTCCAGGTCCACGGTTTCAAGCAGGATCGCCGGGATGCCCACGACCTGGGTCCGGGCCTCGGCCTTGGTGGTCCCGGAGCAGGTGGCCGTCACGCTCGCCACGTTACGCAGCACACCCGTCTGACCGCTCTGAAGGGTCAGTGACACTTCCTTCGCGGCCTTCGGGGCCAGGGTGCCCAGGGTCCAGGTGACCTTGCCCGCGGCAAACCGGCCGCCGCCCGTAGCCCTGATGAACTTGGCTCCGGCGGGCAACGTGTCGGTCACAACGGTGTTCCGGGCTTCGCCGTCGCCGTTGTTGGTCACCTTGATCTTGTACGTCACGTCCCGGTTCGGATAGCGCTCGTCGGGCCCCTCCTTGGTCAGGACCAGCGATGGCCGCCGCACCGTGACCCGATGCGTGGCCTCGGCCTTGAGACCGCCGTCGGCCGCGGCGGTGGCCTTGTTGGCGAACGCGCCCTTCCGCTTGGCCCTGGCCCTGACGGTGATCTTGGCCGACTTTCCGGCGGCCAGAGTGCCGACCTTGCCGACCACGGTCGCGCTTTCCCTGCCGTTGATCACGGCGACCAGGCCGTTGGGCATCGTGTCGTTGATCTTCACGTTGGTTGCCGGGCCGTCGCCGGTGTTGGTGACCGTGATCGTGAATGAGAACGGGTCGCAGAAGAGCACCTCGGCCGGCCCGGTCTTCTGGAGCGACAGCTTCGGCGCCCGGACGACGGTCCCAGCGGTGTCACGGGCACTGAGCCCGTGGTCCGCCACCACGCGGGCCTCGTTTGTGAACGTGCCGGTCCGGGTCGTTTTCGCCGTGACGGCCACGGTGCGGCTGGCCCGCGGGGCCAACGTACCCAGGGACCATGTAAGCTTTTGTCCTCTCCGCTCTGCTGCCGGGCGGCTTGACACATACGTCAGACCCTCGGGAAGCATATCCGTCAGGCGAACGTTCGTGGCCGCCGCCCTGCCGGGATTGCTCACGACGATCGAGTAAGCAATCTGCTCTCCTACGCCGGCCCTGGCCGGCCCCGACTTCTTGATGCCGATGCGGGGCCCGACCCACCGCTTGGTCATCTTGCCGCTGGCGATGCGCATCCCGGGCTGCCGCGTCGTGGCGCTCTCGGGGCGGATCACCTCCATCTCCACGACGTTGGCCCCCTCAACGGCCTTCACCTGCTTGAGGGTTACCTTGGCGACGCCCGAGGCATCCGTCTTGACCGACGCGCTCGTCTTGCCACCGGGCACCAGCACCGCGCCCGGGCCGCTGACCACTTTGAAGTTGACTACCCAGCCCTCGTAGGGCGCCTTGTTGGAGGCCTTCATGACCTTCACGGCCAACGGGTGGTCGGTCCCGATGGTGTTGGTCGCATCCGGCGGAAACTGCCAGGCGGCGTCCGTCCAGTGCTTGACGACGTAGACCTTGTGCTTGTCCCAGTTGAAGATGGCCGGCGCGTAAGCCACCACATGGGTGTCGCCCTCGATCGGCGAGGTGATCACGCACCAGGTCTGACCGCGCTTGAGGTGCACGTCGTCGGACGGGTTCGCGTTCCCCCGCGTGAGAACGTGGTCATGCTGGTTGGTGTGGGTGACGGCGTACGTGTTGTTGACCTTGTATCCTCGCGTCTCGTACCACCCGCTCTCGTCCACCTCGACGATAGCGCCGACGCTTCCCTCGGCAATCAACCATTCGACTCGCCGACTCGGCAGCGGCGTACCCTTGGCATCCTTGACCGTGGCGACGAGTACGTGCTGCGTCATCACGGGATTCGAGTCCTCAGGCGGCACGACCTCCAGGGACGCCGCTTCGGGATCGAAATCCATGTAGTAGCCGCCCTCGGCCGGCTTGCCGTGTTCCCGCTTGATGTGCCCGCCGTGCAGAAGTGGTGACTTGATGGGGTACGAACTACACCCCGAAAAGATGACGACCCCGCAAACGGCAAGTACAATCACAACACGCCCAGTTCGTCCCATCGCCTTTCTCCTTTTCCCCGGCAAGTAGCTTGAACAACCGATGTCATCTCGCACCGCTTCTGTGCGAGCGCAGATGCCATCTCATCAACGCAGTCTCTGTGATGCGTACGTCTGCTTCGCCGGAGCGCTCATGTGGCCGCCCCGGCGAGCCTCTCATGCAAGTGGCACACGCAACGTACGGCGGAGCGTCCTCGGTGAGAGCAGAAGAAACGCCGATCTTGGATGTGCGAACAGAAGTCCCTCACCAGCGCAACGATCAGACTGCTTGGTCGACCGGAGTTGATGGTACACCAAAACCGGTACACCCAGTTCGAGTTTTCCCCTCTCGCTGTGTTCGGGTGTGCCTAATTCTCTTGGGGCTTTTCGAAAACGTTGTTTAATTTGGTCTCCATCAGTACTTACGGCGGAAGATGCTGGAGACATGGGCGTTGGAAAAAAATTAGGAGGGGCCAGCGGCTGCGCGAAATCGTCGAGGCCAAGTGGGCAGGCGGCCCCGTCGGCCCGGAGACCTTCGGCAAGCGGATGCTGCTGGAGGCCTGCGCGCCGGCGGTTGTGTATGCCGCCGACCCGCGGCCGGACTACCCGGTCATCGTCTTCGATACCGGCCCCGAGCGGTTCGTGGTGACGCTGCGGCGCACGGCCCGGGGATGGTACCTGCCCGAGGAAGTGGATTGGCTTCGCCGGGCAGACGCAACGTCGCACGAACCCGCGGACTCTGTTTCCAGCAAGGCGGCGCCCAAGACGGTGCCCCCGCCCGAAGCGCATCGCGACTGACAGGTGGCACGGCGACGCCGAAGGAGTTGCCATGATTGGTACAGGTGAGCGGCAGGCCGCGCGCCAAGCGACGCGTCAATCCAGTTTGATGCGCACGAGGTCGATGTGATTGAGTTTGGCGTGGCCGAGGCCGATGTGTTCGGCCCAGTCGACGACCTTGCGGCCGTCGGTCGCCGGCCAGGGTTTGCCTTGGTGCTCCTGGCGCTTCTTGTCGAGGATGTCGAGGCCGACGCGATCGACCGCCACAGGGTCGACGCCGACAATGAGGCCCCCGAAGGTCCACCGGTATTCGGGCTTGTCCTGCGGCCCGCCGTTGAAGAGCGGCCGCGTGGCGTCCACGATCACCAGCCGCGCGCGCTTCCGGATGGGCTCCAGGGCATTCAGTTCGGCAATGCTCTTCCACATCTCGCCGTGCGCCCAGCCGTGGAAGACCGACGGGTTGTTGATGGAGCCGAAGTGGTTCTTCATGGCGATCGACGCGCCGGTACCGGAGTGCACCTTGAGGACCGGCAGGTTGATGATGGCTGTGACGTCCTTGACGAGCGCCGCGCGCAGCCGCGTCTGCCGTTTGCGCGACGGCAGCATGTGGGGGTCCGACAGCTCCAGGTCGGCCCCGGCGAGGTCCGGGCGGTCCCAGGCGCGGACACGGCCCTTATCGACGCCGGCCGCCTCGGCCAGTCGCCGGGCGACGTAGGCGGGAATCTCGTCGTGCGTCCTCAGGAGCGCCCCGCCGGCGCGGGTGGTCTTCATCGCGACGCGGTCGCCGGTGGTGGCCACCTGCTTCCAGGCCTTCTCGGGCGAGTCGGCACCGGTGAGTTCGCGGACGGCCCGCTCGATCATCTTCTCCAGCACCGGGCGGTTAGCGTCGTAGTCGCGCAGGATCGCCTCGGGGTGGGTGATGACCACGACGCGGCTCTTCTTGACCGGCTGGGCCGTCGCGGGCCCGGGGCCGGCCGTCTCCTGGGCCAGGAGTCGTCCCGCACCGCCGAGTAGGCGTGCCCCCGCGGCCGTCGCGGCCACGGCTGCGGCCGTCGCGGCCCCATGGCGCAGGAACTCGCGCCGCGTGATCTCCCCCTCGCGGCCGTTGTGGACCGGATCGCGGGCATCGGTATTGGACATGGCCTGCGGCTCCTTTCGGCGCAGCGGGTTCAGACGTGCAGCACCGGAGGTTATTCTACGCCCCCGACGGCCCAGGCGAAAGAGGGCGGACAGGTGCCGGGAAACTTGTGGACGTACGGCGCGATCGCGCTAGAATGTCACCGGACTGCAGCAGCGCCGTGCCTGCGATGAATTAGAGAGGACGCCCTTGGCCGGAAAGAAGACCTCAACGTCAACGTCGAGCAGGAGCACCAGGCCCCCCAAGCCTGCCCACCACCTGGACGATCCGGCGACGGACATCTACGTGGGCGATTGCCGGAAGATCCTGCCCCGCCTCGACGCGGGCAGCGCCGACCTGGTCTTCGCCGACCCACCGTTCAACTGGGACTTCGACTACAAGGGCTGGTACGACAAGCTGTCGCGCAGCGACTACC
>Ga0272444_10002119_pt1 | contig 18599 bp, 15 predicted proteins | sample SSMForm13_FD_201033 | JGI IMG/M metagenome (GOLD analysis project Ga0272444, IMG submission 201033) | Marine sediment archaeal communities from Little Sippewissett salt marsh, Falmouth, MA, United States - SSM-Form-13 | ecosystem: Environmental > Aquatic > Marine > Wetlands > Sediment ... | reverse complement strand
CATAGGCCTTGAACTCGCCGAAAAACTTCGTGATCGCCGCCGTCAGCGACGTCTTGCCGTGGTCAACGTGGCCGATCGTGCCGATGTTCACATGCGGCTTCGTGCGCTCAAACTTACCCTTCGCCATCTTTATTCTCCGTTCTTCCTTGTCACGCGGACAAATTGTTCTTCGTGGCCGGCCCCGCCATGCGGAAACCGGCCGACCCCCGCCTTATGCGTATTTCTTCTGGATCTCCTGGGCCACCGCCTGAGGAACTGCCTCGTAGTGGTCGAAGATCATGGTGTACTGGGCGCGACCCTGGCTCATCGAGCGCAGCGTGTTCACGTAGCCGAACATGTTGGCCAGCGGCACCATTGCGGTGATCACCTGGTCGATGTTGCGGCTCTCGGTCCCGGCAATCTGGCCGCGACGCGAGTTCAGGTCGCCGATGATGTCGCCCATATAGTCTTCCGGCGTCACAACCTCGACCTTCATGATCGGCTCGAGCAGCTGTGCACCGGCCTTCTGGGCGCCTTCACGGAAAGCGGCGCGGGCCGCGATTTCGAAGGCCAGGACAGAGGAGTCGACGTCGTGGTAGGCACCGTCCGTCAGCGTCGCCTTGACGCCGAGCATCGGGAAGCCGGCGAGCGGACCGGAGTCCATGACCGACTGGATGCCCTTTTCGACGCCCGGGATGTATTCCTTCGGAACGTTACCGCCAACAACGGTGCTCTCGAACACGAAGTCCTCGCCCTCGGGGTTCGGCTCGAAGGTGATCTTCACGCGGGCGAACTGACCGGAACCGCCGGACTGCTTCTTGTGCGTGTAGTCGATATCCGCAGCGCGGGTGATCGTCTCGCGATAAGCCACCTGCGGGGCGCCGATATTGGCTTCCACCTTGAACTCGCGCTTCATGCGGTCGACGAGAATGTCGAGGTGAAGTTCACCCATGCCCGAGATGATCGTCTGGCCGGATTCTTCGTCCGAACGCACGCGGAAGGACGGATCCTCGGCGGCCAGGCGGTTGAGCGCGAGGCCCATCTTTTCCTGGTCGCTCTTCGACTTCGGCTCAACGGCGATGGAAATCACCGGATCCGGGAATTCCATGCGCTCCAGGATGACCGGCTTCAGCGGATCGCAAAGCGTGTCGCCCGTCGTGGTTTCCTTCAGGCCGGCGATGGCGACAATGTCACCCGCATAGGCTTCCTTGATGTCTTCGCGGCTGTTGGAGTGCATCTGCAGCATGCGGCCGATACGCTCGCGCTTTTCCTTGACAGTGTTCATCAGGGACACGCCGGTTTCGACCTTGCCCGAATAGATGCGGCAGAAGGTCAGCGAACCGACAAACGGGTCGTTCATGATCTTGAAGGCCAGCATCGACAGCGGCTCGTCGTCGGAGGAAATGCGCTTGATCTCCTCTTCCGTCTTCGGATCGATACCGCGGATCGCCGGAACTTCGGTCGGCGACGGCAGAAAGTCGACAACGGCGTCAAGCAGCGGCTGCACACCCTTGTTCTTGAAAGCCGAGCCGCAGAACACCGGGAAGAAATCGACATTGCAGGTACCCTGACGGATCAGGGCGCGCAGCTTGTCGTTGTCCGGCATTTCGCCTTCGAGATAAGCTTCCATCGCAGCTTCGTCGACTTCGACGGCCGTCTCGATCATCTTTTCGCGATATTCCTCGGCCTTCGCCTGGAGATCGGCCGGAATGTCGACGATGTCCCACTCGGCGCCGAGATTCTCGGATTTCCAGACCAGCGCCTTCATTTCGATGAGATCGACGCAGCCGGCGAATTCGTTCTCGGCGCCAATCGGCAATTGCATGACCAGCGGCGTCGCGCCGAGGCGGGAGCCGATCATCTCGACGCAGCGATAGAAGTCGGCGCCGATCTTGTCCATCTTGTTGACGAAGATCATGCGCGGGACATGATACTTGTTTGCCTGACGCCAGACCGTCTCGGTCTGCGGCTCGACACCGGCATTGGCGTCCAGCAGGGCGACGGCGCCGTCGAGGACGCGCAGAGAACGTTCGACCTCAATGGTGAAGTCCACGTGTCCGGGCGTGTCGATGATATTGAAGCGTTTCCGCTTGCCGTCACGGCCGGGCCAGAAGGTCGTCGTGGCGGCCGACGTGATCGTGATGCCGCGCTCCTGCTCCTGCTCCATCCAGTCCATGGTCGCAGCGCCGTCGTGCACTTCGCCGATCTTGTGGCTCTTGCCGGTGTAATAAAGGATACGCTCGGTCGTCGTCGTCTTGCCGGCATCGATGTGGGCCATGATGCCGAAGTTACGATAATCTTCCAACGGGTATTCTCGAGCCATGGGAGGAGGCCTCTCTTGAAAGGGTCTTCTTGTTACCAGCGATAATGCGAGAACGCCCGGTTGGCTTCCGCCATCTTGTGGGTGTCTTCGCGCTTCTTGACGGCGGAACCGCGGTTGTTTGCAGCATCCATGAGTTCGCCCGACAGGCGGTCAACCATGGTCGTTTCGTTGCGCTTGCGCGCTGCGGCAATCATCCAGCGAATGGCCAGCGCCTGACGGCGCTCCGGACGAACGTCGACCGGCACCTGGTATGTGGCGCCACCAACGCGGCGCGAACGCACTTCGACGTGCGGAGCGACGTTGTCGAGCGCCTGGTGGAACAGCTCGACCGGCTCCTGCTTGGTCTTGTCATGGATGACATCGAAGGCACCGTAAACAATACGCTCGGCGACCGACTTCTTGCCGTCAAACATGATGGCATTCATGAATTTGGTGACAACCAAATCCCCGAACTTCGGATCCGGGTTGATTTCACGTTTTTCGGCTCTGTGGCGACGCGACATGTCTGCTTCTCACTCTTGGGCGGCGGCATGGGCCAGCCGCTAATTCCTTACTTCGGACGCTTCGCGCCGTATTTGGAGCGGCGCTGCTTGCGGTTCTTGACGCCCTGCGTGTCGAGCACGCCGCGCAAGATGTGGTAGCGAACACCGGGAAGGTCCTTCACGCGGCCGCCGCGGATCATCACGACGGAGTGTTCCTGCAGGTTGTGACCTTCGCCCGGGATATAGCCGATCACCTCGAAACCATTCGTCAGGCGAACCTTGGCAACCTTGCGGAGGGCCGAGTTCGGCTTCTTCGGCGTCGTCGTGTAAACACGGGTGCAAACGCCGCGTTTTTGCGGGTTGGCCTGAAGGGCAGGCACCTTGTTGCGCTTGACCGGAGCCACACGGGGCTTACGGACCAACTGGTTTACTGTAGGCATCAAGCCATCCTTCGTTCATTCGGGCGCACATGCGCAAATCTGTTTCACATCAACATGCAACAGCGGGGCACGCGACCTCCGCCGGCCCTGCCCCAAAAAACCAGAGGAAACGGCGAGCCGTTTCATGAAATCTGCGATGTATCAGCTTCGCTGTTCAGCCTTGTTTGAGACAAGCTTCAGGGCTCGGCGCCACCGAAAATTAAATCTCACATTGGCTTGATGGACGGCTATCTATACGCAACCCCCTGCCCCGTCAAGAGAAACCCGGGACTTTTTAAACATACCGGCATTGCGCGGTGCAAAGCAGCGACCGGGCGCAATCTTGTTGCACGGGACGGCACGCCCGCGAAACTTTCACCCATTGTGATTCAACCCATCTCTGCGCAGTCGCATCGCAACGAGAATCGTGCTGAATTGACGACGAACCAAACTGCAAAAGGACGGACATAATCGCGATGGATGAAACCGAATCGGAAGCCGGCGCCGGAGTCTTCATCATTATTGGGCGCGTGTGGCCGGTCAAGGACGGCCCCGAGGTCGCCATTCACATCCTGCTTGTCGCGCCTGATGATGATTCCGCAATCCGGACAGCGCTGAACGCGCTTGCCGAGCGCGGTTATGAAGAGGCGGAATTCGACCAGATCGGAACGGTAGTCGACGAGCCCGACGAGGAGCCGCATGCCTCCGCATATCAGGGTGCGCTCGAAGGCGAAGTCGCCATCGTGACTTTCGCGGAAGGCCTGGAAGAAAGCGGCGATCGCGGTTTCGACACGGAAGACGAAGAGGACGACTACGATCCGTTTGCAGTGCTGAAAGACTGGAAGCCGAATCAGTGATCGGCCGGCGGCTATGCGAAGATACGAAGTGATGAGCCAGAGTGGCCGGCGCAATCGCAATCATCGGCTAATGCGCTGCGGTTTTTTTCACCAGGCTGCTGCTCGAGCTCGTTGGGGCGCCCTTCCCGCACTCGCGCTTGCCGGCTTCATGGCATTCCTCTGGCAACGCTCGGCTGATCCGCTTGCATTTGCCTCGGTGAAAGCAACCTGGAAGCGCAAAGGAATTGGCCGCACGCCGGATTCATGATTGCCGTTGCCGGGATCACGCTGTCCAGCGGCATCCTTTCCTATTTCGGGCTGTTCCGGACAATGGCGCCACGGATCATGGCAATTGCGGCGTTCCTGTCACTGCGCCCGGCAGCTTCCCCGCTTGTTCTCGGCCTATTTGCCATCGTCAACGGCGCGATGATGGTTTCCCGGACGCTCGGCCTCGGTATCTACTGAAACAAGAACGCCGGGCGCATGGCCCGGCGTTCCTTTTTCCGATTGGATGTCCGCTTATTCGGCGGCCGCGCCTGAGTCCGTCATGTCGACCAGCATCGCATCCGCGCTGGCCGCATTCGACGCCTTGCGGCGTTCCTCGAGAATGAGGTCGTCGCGTGCCGTTGCGATACGGCGGATCTGGTTCATTGTACCGCCTGTACCCGCCGGGATGAGACGGCCGACGATCACGTTTTCCTTCAGACCCTGCAGCGTGTCGATCTTGCCCGCCACCGCTGCTTCCGTCAGCACCTTGGTCGTCTCCTGGAAGGAAGCGGCCGAGATAAAGGACGGCGTCTGCAGCGACGCCTTGGTAATGCCGAGCAGGACCGGGTCGCCCGTCGCGGGCTCCTTGCCTTCCTCGACCAGGCGCTCGTTGACTTCCTCCAGCTCGATCCGGTCGACATTGTCGCCCGCGATATACTGGGAGTCGCCAGCATTGGTGATCTCGATCTTCTGCAGCATCTGGCGAACGATCACCTCGATGTGCTTGTCGTTAATCACCACGCCCTGCAGCCGGTAAACCTCCTGGATCTCGTTGACGAGATAGGAAGCCAGAGCCTCCACACCCCTGACCGAAAGGATGTCGTGCGGCGCCGGATTGCCGTCGAGCACGTAGTCGCCCTTCTCGATCGTATCGCCGTCCTGCAGATGGAACGGACGACCTTTCGGGATGAGATATTCCACGGGCTCCTGCGTCTCGTCATGCGGCTCGATGATGATACGGCGCTTGTTCTTGTAGTCGCGGCCGTAGCGGATCGTGCCGTCGATATCGGCGATGACGGCGTGATCCTTCGGACGGCGTGCCTCGAACAGCTCGGCAACACGCGGCAGACCGCCGGTGATGTCCTTGGTTTTGGCGCTTTCCATCGGAATACGCGCGATCACGTCACCCGGCTTCACATGCGCGCCCGGCTCCACCGAAAGGATCGCGTCGACCGACAGCAGGAACTTCGCGTCGCCGCCCCTGGCAAGCTTGGCGATCTTGCCCTTCGAATCGAGCACCGCGATCGCCGGCTTCAGGTCCGAACCGCGCGGCGTCGAGCGCCAGTCGATGACCATGCGTTTGGTGATGCCGGTCGACTCGTCGGCCGATTCCTGTACCGACAGGCCGTCGACGAGATCTTCGAACTGCGCTGTACCCTCGACTTCCGTCATGATCGGACGGGTATAGGGGTCCCACTCGGCCAGACGCTGGCCGCGTTTCACCTTGTCGCCGTCGTCGACCATCAGCTTCGAACCGTAGGTCACACGCTGCGTGGCGCGCTCTTCGCCCTTCTCGTCACGGATGATGACGGCCATGTTACGGCCCATCGCGATGAGGTGGCCCTCCGAGTTGCGCACGATGTTGCGGTTGCGGATCTCGACCGTGCCCTCGTAGGACGCCTCGAGGAACGACTGGTCGACGACTTGCGCGGTACCGCCCATGTGGAAGGTGCGCATCGTCAGCTGTGTACCCGGCTCACCGATGGACTGAGCGGCGATAACGCCGACAGCCTCACCCATGTTGACCGGCGTACCGCGGGCCAGATCGCGGCCGTAGCAGACGCCGCACACACCGGACTGCAATTCGCAGGTCAGCGCCGAGCGGATCTTCACGGTCTGGATGCCGGCTTCCTCGATGACATCGACGTCCTTTTCCTCCACCATCTTGCCCGCCGGCACGATGACTTCGCCGGTTGCCGGATGGACGATGTCCTCCAGCGCCGTGCGACCAAGGACACGCTGGCCGATCGACGCGACCACCTGGCCGGCGTCGACGATCGGCGACATCGTCAGGCCCTTGTCTGTGCCGCAGTCGTTCTGCGTGATGATGCAGTCCTGCGCCACGTCGACGAGACGGCGGGTCAGGTAACCCGAGTTTGCCGTCTTCAACGCCGTGTCCGCGAGGCCCTTGCGGGCGCCGTGGGTGGAGTTGAAGTACTCGTTCACCGACAGGCCTTCCTTGAAGTTCGAGATGATCGGCGTCTCGATGATCGAGCCGTCCGGCTTGGCCATCAGGCCGCGCATGCCGGCGAGCTGCTTCATCTGGCGGGTCGAACCGCGGGCGCCGGAGCGCGCCATCATATAGATGGAGTTCATCTGCTTCTGGCGACCGCTTTCCTCGAACTGGACGGCCTGAATGCCGGCCATCATTTCTTCGGTCAGCTTGTCGTCGCAACGTGCCCAGGCATCGACGACCTTGTTGTACTTCTCGCCGAAGGTGATCAGGCCGTCATTGTATTGCTGCTCGTATTCCTTGGCGATCTTGTCTGTTTCCGCGACGATGTTCGTCTTGGATTCCGGGATCACCATGTCGTCCTTGCCGAACGAAATGCCTGCGCGGCAGGCATGACCGAAGCCGAGCGCCATGATGCGGTCGGCGAAGATCACCGTCTCCTTCTGGCCGCAATGGCGGTAGACGACATCGAGCATCTTGGAGATGTTCTTCTTCGTCATTTCCGTGTTGCAGATGTCGAACGGCACCTTGACGTCACGCGGCAACAGTTCGCCGATGATCATGCGGCCCGGCGTCGTCTCGTAGATCTTCGAGACCGGATTTCCGTCCTCGTCTACCGTCTTGAAGCGGCCTTTGATCTTGGTGTGCAGCGTGACGACCTTGGTCTCCAGCGCATGGTGCAATTCGCCCATGTCGGAGAACACCATCCCCTGCCCCGGCTCGTTCTCCGCCACAATCGACAGGTAGTAGAGACCGAGAACCATGTCCTGAGACGGCACGATAATCGGCTGACCGTTGGCCGGATGCAGGATGTTATTGGTCGACATCATAAGAACGCGCGCTTCCAGCTGCGCCTCGAGCGACAGCGGAACGTGCACGGCCATCTGGTCGCCGTCGAAGTCGGCGTTGAACGCGGTGCAGACCAGAGGGTGAAGCTGGATCGCCTTGCCTTCGATCAAAACAGGCTCGAACGCCTGGATGCCGAGGCGGTGCAGCGTCGGGGCTCGGTTGAGCAGCACGGGATGCTCGCGGATCACCTCGTCCAGGATGTCCCAGACTTCCGGCTTTTCCTTCTCGACCAGCTTCTTTGCCTGCTTGACCGTCGACGAGTAGCCCTTGGCGTCGAGCCGCGCATAAATGAACGGCTTGAACAGTTCGAGCGCCATCTTCTTCGGCAGGCCGCACTGGTGCAGTTTCAGTTCCGGACCGGTCACGATGACCGAGCGGCCGGAGTAGTCGACGCGCTTGCCGAGCAGGTTCTGGCGGAACCGGCCCTGCTTGCCTTTCAGCATATCGGAGAGCGACTTCAGCGGACGCTTGTTGGCGCCAGTGATGACGCGGCCGCGACGGCCGTTGTCGAACAGGGCGTCGACGGCCTCCTGGAGCATGCGCTTCTCGTTGCGGATGATGATCCCCGGGGCGCGGAGTTCCATCAGCCGCTTCAGGCGGTTGTTACGGTTGATGACGCGGCGATAGAGATCGTTCAGGTCCGACGTCGCGAAACGGCCGCCATCGAGCGGAACCAGCGGACGAAGGTCCGGCGGGATCACCGGGATGACCTTCATGATCATCCATTCCGGGCGGTTTTGCGAGTCGATGAAGTTCTCGACGACCTTCAACCGCTTCATAAGCTTTTTCTGCTTGAGGTCGGAGGTGGTCGTCTCCAGTTCCTCACGCAGTTCATTGGCGATCTTCGGCAGATCCATCGACGCCAGAATTTCCTGGATCGCCTCGGCGCCGATCATCGCGGTGAATTGGTCTTCGCCGAACTCGTCGACGGCCATCATGTGCTCTTCCTCGGAAAGGAGCTGATACTCCTTCAGCGAGGTCAGGCCCGGCTCGGTGACGATGTAGTTCTCGAAATAGAGGACACGCTCGATATCCTTCAGGGTCATATCGAGCAGCGTGCCGATGCGCGACGGCAGCGACTTCAGGAACCAGATATGCGCGACAGGCGCAGCGAGTTCGATATGGCCCATGCGCTCGCGGCGCACGCGCGACAGCGTGACTTCCACGCCGCATTTCTCGCAGATGATGCCCTTGTACTTCATGCGCTTGTACTTGCCGCACAGGCATTCGTAGTCCTTGATCGGACCGAAGATGCGCGCGCAGAAGAGACCGTCACGCTCGGGCTTGAACGTTCGGTAGTTGATCGTTTCCGGCTTTTTGATTTCGCCGTAAGACCACGAAAGGATCTTTTCCGGGCTCGCTATCGAGATCCGGATGGCGTCGAAATTCTGGGCTGGAGCCTGAGGATTGAAAAGATTTGCAACCTCTTGGTTCATGCCGTTCTCCTTGCGGGGAAGATCCCCAATTCAACGCGGAAGAATAAGTCCGCTGTGTAATCCCTAAAACCGGCCAAACGGTGTTCGACGATGGCCTGCGCGGTGACGCAGCCGCCGGCGGGATAAGGCCCGCCGGCGGAGCGCCGGTTACTCTGCAGCGTCCGGAAGCGCCTGCTGTTCCTCTTCCGGATACGGAGCCCGCGTGGATTCGAGTTCCACGTTGAGGCCGAGCGACCGCATTTCCTTGACCAACACGTTGAAGCTTTCGGGAATGCCGGCTTCGAAAGTGTCGTCTCCGCGTACAATGGCTTCGTAGACCTTGGTGCGGCCGGCCACGTCGTCCGACTTCACGGTCAGCATTTCCTGCAGCGTGTAGGCGGCGCCATAGGCTTCGAGTGCCCAGACCTCCATCTCGCCGAAGCGCTGACCACCGAACTGTGCCTTGCCGCCCAGCGGCTGCTGGGTAACGAGCGAGTACGGACCGATCGAACGGGCATGGATCTTGTCGTCGACAAGGTGATGCAGCTTCAGCATGTAGATGTAGCCGACAGTCACCTGACGGTCGAACGGCTCACCGGTACGGCCATCATAGAGCGTCGACTGGGCGGATTCCTTCAGGCCCGCCTTGGCAAGCATCTCGTTGATATCCTGTTCGACAGCGCCATCGAAGACCGGCGTCGCGATCGATACGCCGCGTTCGAACTGCTTGGCGATCTCGACAACGCCGGCGTCGTCAAGCTTGGCGATCTGCTCGTTGCGGCCATTGGCCGGGATCAGGTCTTCAAGCTCTTTCCGGATCGGCTTGATGTCGCCCTTCTCGCGATAGGCTTCCATCATCTCGCCGATCTTGCGGCCCATGCCTGCACAGGCCCAGCCGAGGTGGGTCTCGAGAATCTGACCGACATTCATGCGGCTCGGCACGCCAAGCGGATTGAGCACGATATCGGCATGCGTTCCGTCTTCCAGGAACGGCATGTCCTCGATAGGCAGGATGCGGGAGACCACACCCTTGTTGCCGTGACGGCCGGCCATCTTGTCGCCGGGCTGGATCTTGCGCTTCACGGCGACGAAGACCTTGACCATCTTCATCACGCCGGGCGGCATCTCGTCGCCGCGCTGCACCTTTTCGACCTTGTCCATGAAACGCTGTTCAAGGCGCTTCTTGGAGTCGTCGTACTGGTTGCGCAGCTGTTCGAGATTGTCCTGGACCTTCTCGTCGGTAACGGCGAACTGCCACCACTGCGAACGAGGATAGTTTTCGAGGACTTCCGCCGACAGCTTGGCGCCCTTCTTGAAGCCTTTCGGCCCCGCGATGGACTCCTGACCGTTCAGCATCTCGGCCAGACGGCCAAAGGTGTTGCGGTCGAGGATCGCCTGTTCGTCGTCACGGTCTTTTGCAAGACGCTCGATTTCCTCGCGCTCGATCGCCATCGCGCGCTCGTCCTTCTCAACACCATGGCGGTTGAAGACACGAACTTCCACGACAGTACCGAAGGCGCCGGGCGGCATGCGCATGGACGTGTCGCGCACGTCAGAGGCCTTTTCGCCGAAGATGGCGCGCAGCAGCTTTTCTTCCGGCGTCATCGGGCTTTCGCCCTTCGGCGTGATCTTGCCGACCAGGATATCGCCCGGTCCGACCTCGGCGCCGATATAGACGATGCCTGCTTCGTCGAGGTTTTTCAGCGCTTCTTCCGAAACGTTCGGAATGTCGCGCGTGATTTCCTCCGGTCCGAGCTTGGTGTCGCGCGCCATTACCTCGAATTCCTCGAGATGGATGGAGGTGAACACGTCATCGCGGACGATCTTCTCGGAAAGAAGAATAGAGTCCTCGTAGTTGTAGCCGTTCCAGGGCATGAACGCGACGAGCACGTTGCGGCCGAGCGCCAGGTCACCCAGGTCGGTTGACGGACCGTCGGCGATGATGTCGCCCTTGCCGATCACGTCACCGACGCGAACCAGCGGACGCTGGTTGATACAGGTCGACTGGTTGGAACGCTGGAACTTCTGCAAACGGTAGATATCGACGCCCGACTTGGAGGCATCGAGTTCTTCCGTCGCCCGGATAACGATACGCATCGCATCGACCTGGTCGACGACACCTCCACGGCGTGCGCCGATGGCAGCCCCTGAGTCGCGGGCCACGATCGGCTCCATGCCAGTGCCGACGAACGGCGCTTCGGCGCGCACCAGCGGCACGGCCTGACGTTGCATGTTCGAGCCCATGAGCGCACGGTTGGCGTCGTCGTTTTCCAGGAACGGAATGAGAGCCGCGGCAACCGAAACGATCTGTTTCGGCGACACGTCCATCAGGTCGACCTGTTCGCGCGGCGTCAGCATCACGTCGCCGGCATGACGGCAGATGACGAATTCGCTGACGAAGGAGCCGTCGTCGCCAATCTCTGCATTCGCCTGCGCGACGTGGTGCTTGGCCTCTTCCATGGCCGATAGATAGACGACCTCATCGGTCACCTTGCCGTTCACGATCTTGCGGTACGGGCTTTCGATGAAACCGTACTTGTTGACGCGCGCGAAAGTGGCCAGCGAGTTGATCAGGCCGATATTCGGGCCTTCCGGCGTTTCGATCGGGCAGATACGGCCGTAATGCGTCGGGTGCACGTCGCGCACCTCGAAGCCGGCACGCTCGCGGGTCAGACCGCCCGGTCCAAGTGCCGACAGGCGGCGCTTGTGGGTGATCTCCGACAGCGGATTGGTCTGGTCCATGAACTGCGACAGCTGCGAGGAACCGAAGAACTCGCGAACCGCGGCAGCGGCCGGCTTCGCATTGATCAGGTCCTGCGGCATGACGGTATCGATCTCGATCGACGACATGCGTTCCTTGATCGCGCGTTCCATGCGCAGCAGGCCGACGCGATACTGATTCTCCATCAGTTCGCCGACGGAACGGACGCGGCGGTTGCCGAGGTTGTCGATGTCGTCGATTTCGCCCTTGCCGTCACGCAGGTCGAGCAGCGTGCGCAGCACCTCGATGATGTCTTCCTTGCGCAGCACGCGCACGGTGTCTTCGACATCGAGGCCAAGCCGCATGTTCATTTTCACGCGGCCGACCGCCGACAGGTCGTAACGCTCGGAATCGAAGAACAGCGACTGGAACATGGCTTCGGCCGTTTCCATCGTCGGCGGCTCGCCCGGACGCATCACGCGATAAATATCGAACAGCGCGTCCTGGTGGCTTTCATTCTTGTCGACAGCCAGCGTATTGCGGATGTAGGCACCGACATTGACGTGATCGATGTCGAGGATCTTGAACGTGTCGTGACCCGACTCGAGCAGGACAGCCATCGTCTTTTCGTCGATCTCGTCACCGGCTTCGAGATAGATCTCGCCGGTTTCGAAATTCACCAGGTCCTCGGCGAGGTACATGCCGTACATGTCCTCGTCGGTCGCGCGAAGCGCTTTGACGCCCTTTTCGGTCAGTTGCTTGGCGGTACGTGCCGTGAGCTTCTTGCCGGCTTCGAGGACGACCTCGCCGCTGTCCGCGTCGATCAGATCGGTCGTCGCCTTCATGCCCTTCATACGGTCGGCGGAGAACGGCACGCGCCATCCGTCGCCATCGCGCTTGTAATCGATGGCGTCGTAATAGGTATCGAGGATTTCCTCGGCGTCGAGGCCAAGCGCCATCAGGAGCGACGTGACCGGAATCTTGCGGCGGCGGTCGATGCGCGCATAGACATTGTCCTTGGCGTCGAACTCAATATCGAGCCAGGAGCCGCGATAAGGAATGACGCGGGCGGCGAACAGCAGCTTGCCGGAAGCGTGCGTCTTGCCCTTGTCGTGATCGAAGAAAACGCCCGGCGAACGGTGCATCTGCGAGACGATCACGCGCTCGGTGCCGTTGACGATGAAGGTGCCGTTGTCCGTCATGAGCGGCATGTCGCCCATGTAGACATCCTGCTCCTTGATGTCCTTGATCGACTTGGCACCGGTGTCCTCGTCGATATCGAACACGATCAGCCGAAGCGTTACCTTGAGCGGCGCGGAATAGGTCAGATCGCGCTGACGGCATTCTTCGACGTCGAATTTCGGCGCCTCAAACTCGTAGCGTACGAATTCCAGCATGGATGCGCCGGAAAAATCGGAAATCGGAAACACCGACTTGAAGGCAGCCTGCAGTCCCTCGTCGGAACGGCCGTCCTTTGGCTCGTCGACCATAAGGAATTGGTCATAGGATGCTTTTTGAACCTCGATCAGGTTCGGCATTTCGGCAACATCGGGGATGTGACCGAAAAATTTTCTTACTCGCCTGCGTCCGTTGAAGGTACTGGACTGAGCCATTGCCGCTCCTCATTGTCTGCCCTGACGGGCCTGCCAATTGATGCTCCGCGCGCCGCGGAGAACTTATAGAAAGAACGAAGACCCATGCGCCCGGCCTTCAAGCTCTTGAAACGGTAAAAACCCGTTTCCGGAAACCGCTTCCGGCGGTCTCGGGAAAAGGGTTCATGCAACAAGCACGCGGCGGGCGAAACGTGTCCGCCCGCCGCAATGCAAACTTACTTCATCGACGCTTTCGCGCCGGCTTCCGTCAGCTTTTTCACGATCTCTTCGGCTTCGCCCTTGGAGATTGCTTCCTTGACCGGCTTCGGAGCGCCTTCGACGAGGTCCTTGGCTTCCTTCAGGCCGAGACCGGTGATGGTGCGCACTTCCTTGATCACGTTGATCTTCTGAGCGCCTGCATCCTCGAGAATGACGTCGAATTCGTCCTTTTCTTCGGCAGCGGCGGCTTCACCACCGGCAGCACCGCCGGCAACAGCGGCTACTGCAACCGGAGCAGCGGCGGAAACGCCCCACTTCTCTTCAAGCATTTTCGACAGTTCTGCAGCTTCCAGAACGGTCAGGTTGGACAGGTCATCGACGATTTTTGCGAGATCAGCCATTTTACGTTTTCCTTGGTTTGTCAGGTTCGAACTTCAATTGGTTTTTCTGGTGAAGACAGCCTATGCCGCCTCGTCCTTCTGGGCGTAAGCGTTGAAAACGCGGGCAAGGTTTCCTGCCGGTGCGTTGACAACCTGTGCGATACGCGTGGCCGGCGTGGCGATCATGCCAAGCAGCTTTGCGCGCAGTTCGTCGAGCGAAGGCAGTTCGGCCAGAGCCTTGACACCCTTCTCGTCGAGAACTGTTGCACCGAGCGTACCGCCGAGCAGAACGAGCTTGTCGTTCGACTTGGCGAATTCACTCGCGATTTTGGGAGCCGTGACCGGATCATTCGCATACGCGATGACCGTCTGACCCGTAAACAGGTCAGCCATTCCTTCGGCTTCCGTGCCCTTGAGAGCGATTTTGGCAAGACGGTTCTTCGCGACCTTTACCGATCCGCCCGCATCACGCATCTTGGTGCGGAATTCGCCCATTTGCGCTACGGTGAGACCGGTATAGTGGGCCACGACAACCGAACCGGCTTCGTTGAAGACGGCATTCAGCTGCGTGACGAATTCGCGTTTTTCCGCTCTATCCACTGCGTCTCTCCAATTTGCAGACCTTGCCGGAGCACGGTCTGCGGTTGCCTTTGCCGCCAGGAGAACCTTTTGGGATCACCCGACGACGTTCGAGGATCCTGCCCCCTTACGCCGGACATGCTGTCGCGACACAAGGCAATACGTTCGAACCCCTCAAACCCGGCCTTTCGGCCAAATTCCTGGGTCCTTCGCGTCTCATGCAGGCTCTGACGAATTAAGGCGAGCCACCCGCAATCTCGGACAGGTACCGGGCTTTCGCCCGGCTTTTCGAACCGGCGGACCGGTCCGAAAACTTTTAAGAACAATCACTTATAGCGATGTTCTGAACTCTTCCATCAAGCTTCGGCGCTGAGGCTCGACGGGTCGATCTTCAGACCCGGGCCCATCGTCGAGGAAATCGCGACACGCTTGAGGTAGGCGCCCTTGGCGCCCGACGGCTTCGCCTTGCTGATCGCATCGGCGAAAGCGCGAATGTTTTCTTCCAGAGCCTTGGCCTCGAACGAGGCCTTGCCGACGCCCGCATGGACGATACCGGCCTTCTCGACTCGGAACTCGACGGCGCCGCCCTTGGAGGCCTGCACGGCCGCCTTGATGTCCGGCGTAACGGTGCCGACCTTCGGGTTCGGCATCATGCCGCGCGGGCCGAGCACCTTGCCCAGACGGCCGACCAGCGGCATCATGTCGGGGGTGGCGATGCAGCGGTCGAACTCGATCGTGCCGCCCTGGACGACTTCCACCAGATCCTCTGCGCCGACGATATCCGCGCCTGCCGCCTTGGCTTCTTCGGCCTTGTCGCCACGCGCGAACACTGCCACGCGCACGGAACGGCCGGTGCCGTTCGGCAGATTGACCACGCCGCGCACCATCTGGTCCGCATGGCGCGGATCGACGCCGAGATTGAAAGCGACTTCAACGGTCTCGTCGAACTTCGCCTTGGCGCGGTCCTTCAGGAGAGAAACGGCCTCGGACAGATCGTAGAGCTTGTTGCGGTCGATGCCTTCGCGAGCCTGCTGGGTACGTTTGCCAATAGCCATCGCCTCAGCCCTCCACATCCAGGCCCATCGCGCGAGCGGAGCCTTCGACCATACGCATTGCCGCTTCGACATCGGCGGCATTCATGTCCTTCATCTTCAACTCGGCGATTTCGCGGATCTTGTCGCGGCCGATCTTGCCGCAGGAGGCCTTGCCGGGCTCCTTGGAGCCGGACTTCAGCTTCGCGGCCTTCTTCAGGAGATAGGACGCCGGCGGCGTCTTCGTCTTGAAGGTGAAGGATTTGTCCTGGTAATAAGTGATGGTCGTCGGGATCGGGGATCCCTTTTCCATCTCCTGCGTGGCGGCATTGAACGCCTTGCAGAATTCCATGATGTTGATGCCACGCTGACCAAGCGCAGGACCGATCGGCGGCGACGGCGTAGCCGAACCTGCCGGGACCTGGAGCTTGAGCTGGCCTGCAACCTTCTTAGCCATTTGTCACTCTCTTCTTTCACTCGTGCCGGTTGCCCGGCGGTTCAAAGAGTTGGTGGTGCGATCGGGCATCCGGCTAAAGATGCCTTTTCTCCCACCGCTCCTCCGGTCAGCCTTTTTCGACCTGACCGAATTCCAGTTCGACCGGGGTCGCCCGGCCGAATATCGAAACTTCCACTTTCAGGCGTGAACGCTCCTCGTCCACTTCCTGAACGACGCCGTTGAACGACGCGAACGGACCGTCCGAAACACGCACCTGCTCACCGACCTCGAAGGAAACGGAGGGCTTCGGCCGCTCGACGCCTTCCTGAATCTGACCGAGAATCTGGTCGGCTTCCTTGTCGGTGATCGGCACCGGCTTGTTGTCGGAACCGAGGAAGCCGGTCACCTTCGGCGTGTTCTTGATCAGGTGGAACACATCATCGGTCAGGTTGGCGCGCACCATGACGTAGCCCGGGAAGAACTTGCGTTCCGAATCCACCTTGCGGCCGCGGCGCACCTCGATGACCTTTTCGGTCGGCACGAGGATTTGCTCGAAATGGTCCCAAAGCCCCTTCGCCTTTGCGGATTCTTCGATGGATTCCGCGACCTTCTTTTCGAAGTTCGAATATGCGTGAACGATGTACCAGCGAGCAGGCATGTACAGTTTAATCCGTAATAGAAATTAGCGCGTCGGCCCGAAGATGAAATCGAAACCCCATCCGTAAATCTGGTCGACGGTGAAAAAGAACAGCGATGCGATCACAACCATGGCCAAAACCATGATCGTGGAAATCATGGTTTCGCGGCGCGACGGCCACGTCACTTTTGCCGTTTCTGAGCGTACTTGCTGCAGAAAGGTGAAAGGATTGGTTCTTGCCATGATGCCCAGTTCCGTTGCGCGACTCTCGCCACGCCGTGTTACTCGTTTTCATGTCAGCCGGCGAGAGACCAAAAAAGGGCGCTCGAAGCGGATCACGCTTCTTACACCTGCGTCAGCTTTCCATGAATGCGCACCCGTCCGGCTAGGACAATACCAGCGCACCGGCTCACCTAAAGCCGATTCCCGGTAAAATCAAGGGGGCGGAAAAGAAAAACTGGCAGGGGCAGCAGGATTCGAACCCGCGACCTACGGTTTTGGAGACCGTCGCTCTACCAACTGAGCTATACCCCTAGGTCCGTCCGCACATTTAGCGCGACGGCGGGTCTCATATTACGGCACCTTGTCCTTGTCCAGCCATTCCGGCCGAAGTCTGCGGATTTCTTCCGTAGGCGGTTCGAACACCCGTAAAAAAACGATCCGGGATCGGTTACTCGTCTTCGAGCACCTGATGCACTTCGACCACATTGCCCTCCGGGTCGTGAAAGAATATCTGGTGCCAGCTCGCCGTCGCGACACCGGCATAGTCGCTGTAGGCGATGCCCTTTTCCTCCAGATGCCGCTTGAAGGCCGCGATGTCGTCCGTGCGGAACGCAAGGTGGCCCCGCTCGACCGGATTGACGACGTTGCCCGTCCGGAAACCGAGCCCCAGATCCTTCTGGGCGAGATGCATCTGCATCTCGCCGTCACCAAGGAAAGCAACGTCCCCGCTATAGCCGCGATCCATCTCGCGCACCGGCAGGTCGTCGCTCTGCTCGCCGAGCCCCATCACGTCGGCATAGAACCGGCGCAGCCGCTCGACGTTCTCCGAAACGTAGTTCACATGATGCAGCCAGATTTTCATTCCCGCTCCCGTTATACCAGCAACATCGCATCCGCAGCCGCGATCGCGGCGTGGTTGCGTTCGATCTCCTCGATCGGCCAATCCCACCAGCGCAGTCTCAAGAGCCCTTCAACAGTCTTTTCGTCGAAGCGTCTGCGCGCCACGCGCGCTGGATTGCCCGCTACAATCGCATAGGGCGGCACGTCGCGACTGACAACCGCCTTGGCGCCGACAATCGCGCCGTCGCCGATCGTCACGCCCGGCAGCACGGTTGCGCCGTAACCGAGCCAGACATCGTTGCCGATCACCGTGTCGCCGTGCCCGGCAACCTCTTCGGCATAGGCGCCCATCGTCTGCGGATTGAAGACGGCGAAGGGATAGGTCGAAAATCCCCGCATCGGGTGATTGGCCGAACTGGTGATGAAGCGCACGCCGTGGGCGATCTGCGCGAACTTGCCGATGATCAGCTTTTCCGGCGCTCCCGTATAGAGATAGGGCGCGATCCGGGACGCATAATCGTCCACCGGCTCGAAATCCGAATAGTAGCTATGGTCCCCGATCTCGATATTCGGATGATCGATCACCCGGTTGAGATGGACCGTGGCCTCATGAATGTCGCCGGTCGGCAATGTGATGGGATGACGCGCTGATGCGTCGAGAAACGGACGTGACATGATTCTGTTCTTTTATCTGGATTTGCGTTTTAGCCAGTCAGAACAGAACGTTGTTCACATCGCCCTCCATTGTTGCAGGCCACATAGATAGGCCCGCCGTGATTGCCGCGCAACCGCATGCCATGCGGTCGAAAATGAAAAAGGCGGGCCGAAGCCCGCCTTTCCCGGATTGTGTATCGAGAGGACTATTCGATGATCTTGGCGACGATGCCTGCGCCGACGGTGCGGCCGCCTTCGCGGATGGCGAAGCGCAGGCGCTCTTCCATCGCGATCGGTACGATCAGCTCGACATTCATCTCGGCATTGTCACCCGGCATCACCATCTCGGTGCCTTCCGGAAGCGTAACCTCGCCCGTCACGTCCGTCGTGCGGAAGTAGAACTGCGGACGGTACTTGTTGAAGAACGGCGTGTGACGGCCGCCTTCTTCCTTCGTCAGGATGTAGGCCTCGGCGAGGAACTTGGTGTGCGGCGTCACCGAACCCGGCTTGCACAGCACCTGGCCGCGCTCGACGCCTTCGCGGTCGACACCGCGCAGCAGCGCGC
>Ga0272444_10002118_pt1 | contig 18611 bp, 15 predicted proteins | sample SSMForm13_FD_201033 | JGI IMG/M metagenome (GOLD analysis project Ga0272444, IMG submission 201033) | Marine sediment archaeal communities from Little Sippewissett salt marsh, Falmouth, MA, United States - SSM-Form-13 | ecosystem: Environmental > Aquatic > Marine > Wetlands > Sediment ... | reverse complement strand
CGCCGACCGCCTGCCCGAGGGCCCGGTCTGGGGCGACGTGGACGCCATCGAGGCGCTGCTCGTCGGCATGTCCGACGGCACGGGCCTGGGCGGCGTGCTGGGCAAGGGCATCACGGCCGCGGCCCGGAAACTGGGCCTGGAGGACCTGGCCGTGCACGTCAAGGGCCTGGAACCCGCCGGTTACGACCCGCGCAAGCTCAAGGGCATGGGCCTGACCTACGCCACCTCGCCGCGCGGCGCCTGCCACCTGCGGACCACCTTCTACAAGCCCGAACTGGCCGGCATGAGCCCGCCCGACGAATTGCAGGGCAAGGCCGGGCTGCTGGTGGAATACGAGGACCGGCTGACCATTTTCGACTGCCTGGTGCTGTGCCGCTTCTTCCGCGACATGTACACCTGGGAGGAACTGGAACGCTCCATCGCCCTGGCCACGGGCCTGGAACCGGACACGGCCGACCTGCGGGCCATGGCCGCCCACATCACCGACCTGACCCGGGCCTTCAACCTGCGCGAGGGGCTCACCCCCGAAGACGACCGGCTGCCGCGGCGGCTGACCAAGGTCGCCCTGCCCTCGGGCCATACGCTGACCGAGGACGACATGGCCCATCTGCTCCTGGACTACTACCGCGAGCGGGGATGGACCGAAGACGGACGCCCCGCCGTCGAGGACTGCACGCAATGAAAGACAAGACCGTCACCCTGGACAGGGCCCTGGACGGCGTCACGGACGGCATGACCGTCATGGTCGGCGGCTTCGGCCTGCCGGGCACGCCCCTGACCCTGCTCCAGGCCCTGCTGGACACCGGGGCCAAGGACCTGACCCTGATCAAGAACGAGGCCAACGAGGCCGGCATGGGCGTATCCCTGCTCATCGAGGCCGGGAGGGTGTCCAAAATGGTCCTCTCCCACCTGGGCCTGAACGTCCGCGCCGTCGAGATGCGCAATCAGGGCGAGTTGGAGGTGGAATTCCATCCCCAGGGCATCCTGGCCGAAAAGATCCGCGCCGGCGGAGCCGGACTGCCCGGCCTGCTCTCGGACATCGGCATCGACACCATCATCCGCGAGGGCAAGCAGATCGTCACCGTGAACGGCCGCGAGGCCATGGTCGAGCCGTCCCTGCGCGCCGACCTGGCGCTCATCCACGCGGCCCGGGCCGACCGCGTGGGCAACCTGCGCTACACGCGCTCGGCCCGGAACTTCAACCCGCTCATGGCCATGGCCGCCGACCTGGTCATCGCGGAGGCCGTGGAGGTGGTCGAGACCGGGGCCATGGACCCCGACGACGTGCACACCCCCGGCTGTTTCGTGGACCGCCTGGTGGACCTGGGCGGCCTGCCCGACGCATACAAGGTCATGGAGCATCATGTCGCCAAAGCATAAGATCGCCGCCCGCGCGGCCAAGGAAGTCGGCCCCGGCCAGATCATCAACCTGGGCATCGGCATCCCCATGCTCATCCTGGACTACCTGGCCCCGGACATGGAGGTCAGCGTACACTCGGAAAACGGCATCCTGGGCACGGGCGGGGCCACCACCATGGCCGAGTCCCACCCCATGCTCATCGATCCGGGCGGCACCTACGTAAGCGTCAACCCCGGCGGGTCGTTCTTCGACAGCGCCGTGTCCTTCTCCCTGGTGCGCGGCGGACGGCTGGACATCGCCTTCCTGGGCACCCTGGAGGTGGACGCCCAGGGCGACCTGGCCAACTGGATCATCCCGGGCAGGCTCACCCCGGGCATCGGCGGGGCCATGGAACTGGCCCAGAAGGCCCGCCGCCTGGTGATCGTCACCACCCACACCACGCGCAAGGGCGAACCCAAGATCATCCCCCGGTGCACCCTGCCCCTCACGGCCAAGGGCTGCGTGGACACCATCGTCACGGAACTGGCCGTCATCGACGTCACGCCCGGCGGCCTGGCACTGCGGGAACTGGCCGCCGGGGCCGACCTGGACGACGTGCTGGCCAAGACCGGCGCCCCCCTGGCCCTGCCCAGGGGCGACATCCCCAGATTCTAGGACACGAACATGACCGCCACAGACCTCTCGACCAAGGAACGCGCACTGCTGGACACGGTGGACGCCCTGTCCGGGGACATCCTCGACCTGACCGCCGCCCTGGTGCGCGAGCCCAGCGTGCTGGGCAACGAGCAGTCGGCCCTGGCGGTCATGGAACACGCCATGACCGGCTTCGGCTGGACGCCCGAACGCGTGCCCATGGACACGGACCGGCTGGCCCGCCACCCGGCCCACGCGCCCACGCCCTGGGACGACGACCCGGCCACGCGCCACAACCTGGCCGCCGTCCTACCCGGTCAAGGCCACGGCAAGAGTTGCCTGTTCAACGGCCACCTGGACGTGGTCAGCCCCGAGCCCCTGGATCTCTGGGACCGCGATCCCTTCGAGCCCCTGGTGAAGGACGGCTGGATGTTCGGGCGCGGCGCGGGCGACATGAAGGCCGGAGTGGCCGCCATGACCCTGGCCGCCCACGCCGTGACCAAGGCCGGATTCGCCCTGGACGGCGACCTGACCGTGAGCGCGGTCATCGAGGAGGAATGCTCGGGCAACGGAGCCCTGGCCCTGGTCCAGGCCGGGTACGACGCCGACGCCCTGCTCATCCCCGAGCCCTTCGGCCCGACCATCCTCACGGCCCAGGTGGGCGTGATGTGGTTCAAGATCGAACTGCGCGGCGAGCCCGGCCACGTGCTCACAAATCCCTCGGGCTCCAATCCCCTGGAGGCCTGCGCCCCCATCATGGCCGCGCTGCGCGGCATGGAGCGGGCCATGAACGCCGAGCCGCGTCCCGGCGCGTTCCAGGACATGGACAGGCCCCTGTACCTGAACATCGGCATGGTGCGCGGCGGCGACTGGCCGTCCACGGTGCCCGCCCAGGCCGAAATCCACTGCCGCCTGTCCTTCCTGCCGGGCCAGAGCTTCGACCAGGCCGCGAGGCGCGTGGTCGAGGCCGTGGAAGCGGCTGCCCGCGACAACGACTGGCTGCGGGCCAATCCCCCAAAGGTGGAATGCTACGGCTTCCGCTCCGAAGGGCACGAACTGGACCCCTATATTGTGGGAGACGAGTCCATGGCCGGCGTGCTCTCGGGCTGCCACCGCGCCCTGGCCGGGGCCGATCCCGCGCCCTATCCCTGCACCTGCACCACGGACCTGCGGGCCTGGATGGTCCACGGCCGGGCCAGGGGCACGTGCTTCGGCCCGGTGGCCGAACGCATCCACGGGGCCAACGAACGCGTCAACCTGGACAGCATCATGCACACGGCCAGGACGTACGCCCTGTTCCTGGCCAGATGGTGCGGACTGGTGGAGTAATTTGTCGGAAAAACAACTAAAAGTTGTTTTTCTTATTGTCTATTCGGCCCGCTGGTGCGGACTGGCAGAGTAAAAATCAACTTGAAGTTTTATCTTTCTTATAAATAACGGCCCGCTGGTGCGGACTGGCGAATATTTTTTCGAACACGATCACCGAACGGCCGCCCATGGCGGCCCAAGCACGAGGATATCGACATGAGAGACGTGGTCATCGCCGGCTACCTGCGCACCGCCAATTCCCGCTCCAAGCCGCGCGACCCCCAAAGCGACTGGTTCCACGCCCTGCGGGCCGACGACCTGCTGGCCCAGGTCCTGCCCGAGCTGCTCAGGCGCACGGGCGTGCCCTCCAGGGACGTGGACCACTGCATCGTGGGCTGCGCCCTGGGCGTCAACGAGCAATGGACCTACGGCGGCCGCACGGCAGTATACCTGGCCGACCTGGACGAATCCGTGCCGGCCCAGTTCATCGACATGCAGTGCGGCTCCAGCATGGCCGCCCTGCACACGGCGTACATGGAGGTGGCCATGGGCTACGCCGACGCCGTGCTGGCCTGCGGCATGGAGCACATGACCCGGGTGCCCATCGGGCCCAAACTCTACGAATCGGGCTGGGCAGACATGAGCCCGCGCCTGACCGAGGATCCCGCCCTGGCCCACTGGGACATGGGCACCACCATGTACATGGGCCTGACCGCCGAGAAGCTGGCCCGCCAAGCCGGCATCGGCCGCGAGGAAATGGACGCCCTGGGCGTGCGCTCGCACCTGCTGGCCGCCAAGGCCCTGGACGAGGGCTGGTTCGCCGATGAAATCCTACCCGTCCAGGCGCCCCAGGCCGACGGCAGCGTCATGACCGTGGACCGCGACCAGTGCATCCGGCCGGGCGCCTCCATGGAGGCCATGGCCAACCTCCGGCCCGCCTTTGCCGAAGACGGCTTCGTGACCGCGGGCAACGCCTCGCCCCTGAACGCCGGAGCCGCGGCCATGCTGCTGACCACCCGCGACGAGGCCGAAAAACGAGGCCTGCCCGTGCTGGCCGCCATACGCTCCATCGGCTTCGCCGGCGTGGACCCGACGCTCATGGGCCTGGCCCCGGGCCCGGCCGCCCTGCGCGCCCTGAAGGCCTGCGGCCTGACCCCCGCCGACATGGACTACTGGGAGATCAACGAGGCCTTCGCCGTGGTCGTGCTGAACATGATGCGCGAACTGGACATCCCCGAGGACAAGGTCAACGTCATGGGCGGAGCCCTGGCCATCGGCCATGCCATGGGAGCCACGGGCGTACGCATCGTGGGCGCGCTGGCGCGCATTCTCCAGGCGAAACAGGCCCGCTACGGGTGCGCCGCCGCCTGCATCGGCGGAGGCCAGGGCGTGGCCACGGTCATCGAGAGGACCTGACCGGCCGCATCGCAAGCGCTGTCTCGCCATGACCGGCGAGCTCTGATAGGATTCCGACCGTCCCTCAACCCATAGACACCCATGCTTGCCGCGCAAGCGAGGAGCACATGCGAACCACAGACGATCATCCGCTGTTCTACCAGTCCGGCACCCCCCTGCCGGTCATCGACCGGGCCAAGGGCGTGCGCATGTGGGACACCACCGGCAAGGAATACCTCGACGGCTGTTCCGGCTCCATGATCTGCAACATCGGCCACGGCGACCGGCGCGTGACCAAGGCCATGGCCGAGCAGGCCGCCAAGGTCAGCTTCGCCTACCGCACCCAGTTCGACAATGAGCCGTCCCTGGCCCTGGCCAAGGAACTGATGCGCCTGACCCCGGACAACCTGAGCAGGGTGTTCTACGTTTCGGGCGGGTCCGAGGCCGTGGAGTCGGCCATGAAACTCTGCCGCCAGTACTTCTATTCCTCGCGCCGGGCGTCGCGGTCCCTGTTCGTGTCCCGGGCGCCCTCGTACCACGGGGCCACCCTGGGCGCCCTGGCCCTGACCTCGTACGCTCCGCTGGAAATCCCCTTCCGGCCCATGAAACTGATGTATCCCAAGATTCCGGCCCCGTACTGCTACCGCTGCCCGTACAACGCCACCTATCCCGACTGCGGCATCCAATGCGCCCGGGCCCTGGAGAAGGTTCTCTTCGAATACGGCCCCGAGACCGTGGCCGCCTTCGTGGTGGAGCCGGTGGGCGGCGCCAGCGTGGGCGCCCTGGACCCGCCGGCCGGATACTTCGACATCATCCAGGACATCTGCCGCGAATACGGCGTCATGCTCATCCTGGACGAGGTCATGACCGGCTTCGGCCGCACGGGCGCGCTGTTCGCCTTGGAGCACTGGGACATCAAGGCCGACATCGTGGCCATGTCCAAGGGCATGGCCTCGGGCTACTTCCCCCTGGGCGGCATCATGACCTCGGCAAAGATCGCCGACGCAGTGCTCGACGCCGGCGGCTTCTCCCACGGCCACACCTACGCGGGCAACCCCATGGCCTGCGCCGTGGGCAAGACCGTGCTGGACATCATCGTCAAGGACAAGCTGGCCGAAAACGCCGCCTCCATGGGCGAAACCCTCATGGCCGGACTCTGGGCGCTTTCCCACAAACACAGGATGATCGGCCACGTGCGCGGCAAGGGCCTGCTCCTGGCCCTGGAGCTGGTGGCCAACCGCAAGAAGAAGACGCCCTATCCTCCGGAATTCCAGGTGGGCAAGCGGCTGACCCAGATCGCCTACGATCTGGGCCTGCTCATCTACCCCCGCCGGCCCATCGACGGCCTGACCGGCGACCACGTGCTCCTGGCCCCGCCGCTCATCGTCACCGAGGACGAGGTGGCCCAGATGCTTCACCTTCTGAACAAGGCCTTTGTCCAACTCAAGAAGGAGCTCAAGGCCCAGGGGGTAAAATCGGCATAAGCAGAGCTAAGTTAACAATTTTGTTGTCTTTCTGATTTGACACCAAATCGCTGGGAAGATACGTTGCCATATTCGTAGTTTTGCAAAAGGACCCTTGCATGAGCCAATCACAGGACCCCGCCCTGGTCGTGGAGGACCTGCACAAGTGCTTCGGCCACCTGGAGGTGCTCAAGGGCATCTCCCTGACCGCGCAGGAAGGCGACGTCATCGCGCTCATCGGATCCTCGGGCTCGGGCAAGTCCACGTTCCTGCGCTGCATCAACCTGCTGGAAATCCCCGACCAGGGGACCGTCGCCCTGCGCGGCGAGACCATCCGCATGGCCACGGACGCCAAGGGCGTCGCCCGCCCCGCGGACACGGCCCAGGTGGACCGCATCCGCACCCGGCTGGGCATGGTCTTCCAGCAGTTCAACCTCTGGTCGCACATGACCATTTTGCAAAACGTCATCGAGGCTCCGGTGCATGTCCAGAAACGGCCCCGCAAGGAGGTCGTCAAGCTGGCCATGAAGCTGCTGGACAAGGTGGGCATCGCGGACAAGGCCGAGGATTACCCGGCCCATCTCTCGGGCGGCCAACAGCAGCGGGCGGCCATCGCCCGCGCCCTGGCCATGGAGCCCGACGTGATCCTGTTCGACGAACCCACCAGCGCCCTGGACCCGGAACTGGTGGGCGAGGTGCTGGTGGTCATGGAAAAACTGGCCCGTGAGGGCCGGACCATGATCATCGCCACGCACGAGATGGATTTCGCCCAGGAAGTGGCCACCCAGGTCATGTACCTCCACGAGGGAAGGGTGGAGGAGCACGGCCCGCCGGAAAAGGTCTTCAAGAATCCCGACTCCGCGCAATGCCGCCAGTTCCTGGCCCGTTACCTGTAACTCGCAACCCAACCTCAGCACCCGGGAGGAATCATATGAAACGCCTGTTGACCATCATTGCGGCCGTATTGGCCCTGGCCATGCTGGCCGCGCCGGCCATGGCCAAGGACTGGAAGACCGTGCGCGTGGGCACCGAGGGCGCGTACCCCCCATTCAACCGAGTCGACGAAAACGGCCAGCTCCAGGGCTTCGACATCGACATCGCCAACGCCCTGTGCAAAGAGATGGGCGTCCAATGCGACTTCGTGGTCCAGGACTGGGACGGCCTCATCCCCGGCCTGCTGGCCAAGAAATACGACTGCATCATCGCCTCCATGTCCATGACCCCCGAGCGCAAGCAGCGCGTGGACTTCACTGACAAGTACTACCAGACCCCGGCCAAGTTCGTGGCCGCCAAGGGCTCGAACTTCGAGATCTCCAAGGCCGGCCTCAAGGGCAAGATCGTGGGCGTGCAGGGCGGCACCACGCATGAAAACTTCGTCACCGACAAGTTCGGCGACGTGGTGGACATCAAGCCCTACAAGACCCTGGACGAGGCCTGTTCCGACCTGGCCATCGGCCGCGTGGACCTGGTCCTGGGCGACTCCGTGGCCTTCGTGGAGTTCCTGGGCTCCCCCGACGGCAAGGGCTACGGTTTCACCGGCCCCGGCTACACCGACGTGGCCTACTTCGGCGAGGGCATCGGCATCGCCGTGCGCAAGGAGAACCCCGAACTGACCGAGATGCTCAGCAAGGCCATCGCCGCCATCCGCGCCGACGGCACGTACAAGACCATCAACGCCAAGTACTTCGACTTCGACATCTACGGCGACTAGGGGCGACGGCGCCCTCCCCGGCCGGGCCTCCGGGCCCGGCCGGGCCACCTCGACCAACCATGTTCGGACTCGGCGGATACGAGACCCTGCTCCTGGAAGGGGCCTGGCTGACCATCATGGTCGGGCTCATGTCCATGTGCCTGGCCATCTTCTTCGGTCTGGCCGGAGCCCTGGCCAAGCTGTCCACGGCATGGCCCGTGCGCGCGCTGGCCGAGGTCTACACCACGCTGTTGCGCGGCGTGCCCGAACTGGTGCTCATCCTGCTCATCTACTACGGCTTCCCCACCCTGATCCAGGACATCGGCTCGGCCATGGGTCTGGAGTTCATCATCGACTTCAATCCGTTCATCGCCGGCACCTGCACCATCGGCATCATCTATGGGGCCTTCACCACCGAGGTCTTCCGGGGGGCCTACATGGCCGTGCCCAAGGGGCAGATCGAGGCCGCCCGGGCGGCGGGCATGAACCGCGCCCTGACCTTCAGGCGCGTCACCCTTCCCCAGATGTGGCGCTTCGCCCTGCCCGGACTGGGCAACGTCTGGATGGTGCTCATCAAGGCCACGGCGCTCATCTCGGTCATCCAGTTGCCCGAACTGATGCGCAACGCGGACATCGCCTCGCGCTCCACGCGCAAACCGTTCACGGCCTTTTTCCTGGCCTCGTGCATCTACCTGGCCATCACGCTGGTCTCCATGCTGGTCCAGAAACGGGCCGAGGCCTGGGCAAACCGGGGCATCAGGAGGGCCTGAGATGTTCGATCTCATCGCCAAGTCCCTGCCCCGGCTGTGCGACGGCACCGTGGTCACCATCTGGCTCACCGTGCTGTCGGTGTCCATCGGGCTGTGCATGGCCGTGCCCATGTCCCTGGCCCTGGTGGCCAAAAACCGCATGGTGCGCTGGCCCGTGACCGCCTTCACCTTCTATTTCCGGGGCACCCCGCTGCTGGTGCAGATCTTCCTCATCTATTTCGGATCCGGCCAGTTCCGGGCCGTCCTGGACGGCGCGGGCCTGTGGCTGTTCTTCCGCGACGCCTATTTCTGCGCCGTGCTGGCCCTGGCCCTGAACCACGCAGGCTACGCCGCTGAAATCCTGCGCGGCGGCATCATGGGCGTGGCCCACGGCGAGATCGAGGCCGCCCGCGCCTGCGGCATGTCCGGGGCCAAGCTCTACCGTCGCATCATCATGCCCATCGCCTTCCGCCTGGCCTGGCCGGCCTACACCAACGAGGTGGTCTTCATGCTCCAGGCCACGTCGCTCGTGTCCATCGTCACGGTCATGGACCTGACGGGCCAGGCCCGATCCATCGCCAGCCGGACCTATGCCATCTACGAGATGTACGTCACTGCGGCCATCTTCTATCTGGTGCTCGTCTATGTGCTGCTGTACTGTTTCCGCAGGGTGGAAAAACGCATCTCCGCCCATCTGCACGCCCGGGCCACGCCCGTGGCCACGGCCTGACCGCCCCGGTCCCCGCCCGGGGCCCCAGGAGCACGACATGCCCATCTACGACCAGGATCAACGCGACATCTCCAAACGCATCAGCGATACGGCCGGACTGTCCAACTGGCTGGACTGGCGCTGGCACATGCGCCACGCCGTCACGGACCTGGACACCTTCGAGCGCCTGCTGGGCATCGCCTTCACCAGTGACGAGCAGGCCGGCTTCGACGCCACCGCTGCCAAATTTCCCATGTCCGTGACGCCCTACTACCTGTCACTCATCGAACCCGAGAGCTTCCGCACCGATCCGGTCTTCATCCAGGCCTTTCCCTCGGCCCGCGAACTGGACCTGGGCCCCTCGGACATGGCCGACCCCCTGTCCGAGGACACTGACTCGCCCGCTCCGGGCGTCACCCACCGTTACCCGGACCGGGTCCTGTTCCACGTCTCCAACCTGTGCTCCATGTACTGCCGCCACTGCACGCGAAAGCGCAAGGTGGGCGACAGGGGGCACATCCCGGACAAGAAGACCCTGCAAAAGGGCATCGACTACATCAAGAGGACCCCGGCCGTGCGCGACGTACTGCTCTCGGGCGGCGACCCCTTCATGCTCCCGGACGAGCGCATCGAATGGCTGCTGGGCGAAATCAACGCCATTGGCCACGTGGAGGTGGTGCGCATCGGCTCGCGCATGCCCATCGTCCTGCCCTACCGGGTCACCGACGACCTGACGCGCGTGCTGGGCAAGCACAAGAACCTGTGGCTGAACACCCACGCCAACCACCCCAAGGAACTGACCCAGTCGGCCCGCGAGGCCCTGGGCAGACTGGCCGACGCGGGCATCCCCCTGGGCAACCAGAGCGTGCTCCTGGCCGGGGTCAACGACTGTCCGAGGGTCATCAAGGCCCTGGTGCAGAAATTGGTGCGCAACCGGGTGCGACCCTACTACCTCTACCAGTGCGACCTGTCCGAAGGCCTGACCCACTTCCGCACGCCCGTGGGCAAGGGCATCGAGATCATCGAATCCCTGGTCGGCCACACCAGCGGCTTCGCCCGGCCCACCTACGTCATCGACGCGCCCGGCGGCGGGGGCAAGATCCCGGTCATGCCCAACTACGTCATTTCCTGGGGCACGCGCCGGGTGGTGCTGCGCAACTACGAGGGCGTCATCACCACCTACACCGAACCCGAACACTACCCCACCGGCGACTGCGACCGCGACTGCGAGCACTGCCACCTCTCCCTGAACATGGAAGAGGCCAGCGAGCACAAGGCCATCGGCATCGAACGCCTGCTCAACGCGTCCGGTCCGGCCAGCCTGACCCCCACGGACCTGGAACGCATGGAGCGACGAGAACATGAACACGACGATTGACGTCATCGAGAAACTCGGCGGCAGCCTCATCCACCACGGCCCCCACAGCCGGCGCATCTACGTCATGAAAGTCCACCCGGCGGACATGCCGGGGCTGGTGGACGACCTGCTGGCCCTGGCCCGCGCCAAGGACTACACCAAGATCGTGGCCAAGGTGGGCGCGGCCCATACCGCCCCCTTCCTGGCCGCCGGATTCCGCCACGAGGCCTGCCTGCCCGGCTTCTTGCCGGACGGGACCGATGCCTTCTACATGGGCCTGTTCCTGAATCCCGCCCGGGCCGACACCTTCCGGCCCGCCACCGTGGTCGATGTCATCAATACGGCCCTGCGCAAGCCCCCGCGCCCGGCCCCGGACCAGCCTCCGGCCGGCCTGGCCTTCCGGGAAATGCATGAATCCGACGCCGGGACCATGGCCGAACTGTACAAACGGGTCTTCGCCACCTACCCCTTCCCCATCCTCGACCCGGACTACATCGCACAGACCATGCGCAGCCACATCTTCTACTACGGCCTGGAAAACGCCGACGGCCTGGTGGCCCTGGCCTCCATGGAGACGGACCCGGACAACTCTGCCGTGGAGATGGCCGACTTCGCCACCGAGCCGGCGGCCCGGGGCACCGGCGCGGCCGGATTCCTGCTGGGGCGCATGGAGGACGCGGCCAGGGCCAAGGGATACCGCTTCTCCTTCTCCATCTCCCGCTCCACGTCCTTCGGCATGAACATCGCCTTTGCGCGCACCGGGTACGCCTATGCCGGGACCATGGTCAACAACACCAACATCGCCGGCCAGGTGGAATCAATGAACATATGGTTCCGCCGCCTGGACGGCTGACTCCCGCCTCGTCCATGGTCTAACGCCGCCGGGCACAATGCCCGGCGGCTTTTTTTTCACCATCGTGTCCAACCGCATGAACGGTCACCAGCCCTGCACGCATATGCAAGGCGCTGTTCGACGATGCTGGCCCGAAATGTCTGAATATTTATTCAAGACTTACCCGACCTGACCGATAGCACTAAGCCAGCCCGCCGACACCTTGAAAATAAGCCCTTTTTGTAAAATCTATTCAAATTCTTGTTGACAACTTCCTTCCGCTATGGCCTATAATGACCCATAATAACGAATCGCGACTGACCACAAGGGGTGTTAAACTGTATGGTCAGTCAAACATGGGAAAACGGCCTTTTTCTTTCTTTGGGAGCAGGAACCGCCATCAATCACGGCAAGGAGTTTGGGTCATGTTCAAAAACATGAGGATGGGAATCGGAAAGCAGTTGAGCATCATCGTCACCCTGATCATCTTCATCCTTCTGGCGGTGATCATTTTCCTCGTCAACACGAGCAGCAGGCAGATGGCCCTGGAGATTTCCGAGGAGACCCTGGGCCAAAACGCCATGGTCGTCTCCGCAACCGTGGACAACTGGCTGAACGAGAAGCTCATGCTCCTCGGCACCCTGCGCGACGACCCGGCCATCCGCGAGGCCCTGGCCGGCGGCGACCCCGCGGCGGCGGTCGAGCGCCTCAAGGGCGTCAAGGCCATGGACGACAACCTGGAATCCATCTTCGTCCACGACACCGAGGCCATCCAGGTGGCCACCACCGTGGACGGGGCCATCGGCAACCAGTACAAGTCCGGGGGCTACTACAAGACCATCATCATCGAGGGCAACGAGAACTACATTTCCAACGTCCAGCTCTCCCCCACCTCCAACAAGCCGCGCATCGCCCTGTGCCGGGCCATCCGCAACGAGAACGGCAAGATCATCGGCTACATCGGCACGTCGGCCCTGAGCGCGGCCTTCACCGAAAACTTCATCAATCCCATCAAGGTCGGCGAGAACGGCTACGCCTTCATGACCGACAACACGGGCAAGGTCATCGCCCATCCCAACAAGGATCTCATCTTCGAGGACTTGAGCTCCCACGATTTCGTGAAGGAGATGCTCCAGGAGAAGACCGGATTCATGGACTACGAATTCAAGGGCGCCTACAAGTTCATGGCCTTCAGCGAGATCCCCCGTACCGGCTGGATCGTGGCCTTGTCCGCCGAAGCCGACGACATGCTCAAGCAGGCCTACGCCATGCAGCGGATGCTGATCATCATCGGCGCGGTCGGCCTGGTCCTGGCCGTGGTCGTGATCCTGCTGCTCTTCACGCGCATGGTCACCAAGCCCCTGACCGCCATCCAGGGCGTGACCGAGGACCTGAGCAACGGCGACCTGCGCGTCAACCTGACCGGAAACTACCGCGGCGAACTGGCCGCGCTACGCGACGCCATGGAGAGTATGGTCGACAAGCTGCGCGAGGTGGTGGGCGAGGTGCAATCCGCCTCTGAAAACGTGGCCTCGGGCTCGGAGGAGCTGTCCGCATCCTCGGAATCGCTGTCCCAGGGGGCCACCGAACAGGCGGCCAGCGTGGAGGAGGTCTCGTCCTCCATGGAGGAGATGACCTCCAACATCCGCCAGAACGCGGACAACGCCCAGCAGACGGAAAAGATCGCCCTGCAGGCCGCCAAGGACGCCGAACAGGGCGGCAAGGCCGTGGAAGGCACCGTGAGCGCCATGCGCGAGATCGCGGAAAAGATCTCCATCATCGAGGAGATCGCCCGCCAGACCAACCTCCTGGCCCTGAACGCGGCCATCGAGGCCGCGCGCGCCGGCGAACACGGAAAGGGCTTCGCCGTGGTGGCCGCCGAGGTCCGCAAGCTGGCCGAGCGCTCAGGCGCCGCGGCCGGCGAAATCAGCGAACTGTCCAGCAACAGCGTCCAGGTGGCCGAGGAAGCCGGCGGCATGCTCAAGAAGATCGTCCCGGACATCCAGAAGACCGCCGACCTCATCCAGGAGATCGCCGCCGCCTCCAACGAGCAGAACTCGGGCGCGGAGCAGATCAACAAGGCCATCCAGCAACTGGACCAGGTCATCCAGCAGAACGCCTCGGCCTCCGAGGAGATGGCCTCCACGTCCGAGGAGCTCTCCAGCCAGGCCGAACAGCTCCAGCAGACCATCTCCTTCTTCCAACTGGACGACAGGGGCCGGGGCAGGAGCGCCCGGGCGCGCACGACCCAGGCCGCTGTGCAGCGCAAGAAGCTGCCCCTGCCCGGCAAGGCTGCCCCCAAGCAGCAGGAAGCCGATGACAAGGGTCTTGCCCTGGACCTCTCGGACGACGCCGACGACCAGGAGTTCGAGCGCTTCTAGAAAAACCCCTCCGGACAAAGGGAAAAAGACAGGCCGGGCCCCACGGGGCCCGGCCTTTTCTCATGCAATCGGCAACTTTTTTCATTTGCATGCTTGACCACTTTCGATTGAATGATTATTCAACAAAAAAACGTCGTCTTGAACGCATGTTGAGTTTATCAGGCCTTTCATATCCGGCGATATCTCTCTAAAATATTAAAATAATTTGATATCTACAATGTTTTTCATTGTCAACATTCATTAACTATATAGTCAGTTAATCAAAAGGGCTTTACCGAATTATTTCGCACCTTCGACGCCAACGTCTCTCAATCGCAGCAAGGAGTGGGAACATGTTCAAGAACATGAAAATGGGCATCGGCAAACAACTGAGCATCATCGTCACCCTGATCATCATGGTGCTCCTGGCCGGAATCATCGTCGTGGTCGACGTCAACAGCAAAAAAATGGTTTTGGAAATCTCCAAGGAAACCCTGGGGCAGAACACCAATTCGGTGGCCGCCACAGTTGACAACTGGCTGAACGAGAAGCTCACTCTGCTCGGGTCCCTGCGCAACGATCCGAGCATCCACGAGGTCCTGGCCGGCGGCGACCCCGCGACGGCCAACGAACGGCTCATCGCCGCCACGGCGCTGGACGAAAATCTGGAATCCATCTTCGTGCACGACGCCGAGGGCACATCCGTTGCCACGTCCTCCTCGGGCGGAGTGGGCAAAAACTACAAGACCAAGGGCTACTTCGCCACAATCATCCGCGAGGGCAAGGAGTCCTACATCTCCAACGTGGAGCTCTCACCAACCTCGAAAAAACCACGCATCGCCGTGGCCAGAGCCATCCGCGACGACTCCGGCAGGACCATCGGCTACATCGGCATGTCCGTGCTCAGCGCGGCATTCGCCGACACTTTTATCAACCCCATCAAGGTCGGCGAGAACGGCTACGCCTTCATGGCCGACCATGAAGGCAAGATCATCGCACACCCCAACAAGGACCTCATTTTCGAGGACTTGAGCAATCTCGACTTCATCAAGGAAATGATCCGGGACAAGACCGGATTCATGGCCTACGAGTTCAAGGGCGCCGACAAGTACATGTCTTTCACCGAAATCCCCCGCACCGGCTGGATCGTGGCCTTGTCCGCCGAAGCCGACGACATGCTCAAACAAGCCTACGCCATGCAGCGGATACTGTTCATCATCGGCGCGGTCGGCCTCATCGTGGCCGTGGCCGTGATCCTGGTGCTCTTCACGCGCATGGTTACCAAGCCCCTGACCGCCATCCAGGGCGTGACCGAGGACCTGAGCAACGGCGACCTGCGCGTCAACCTGACCGGAAACTACCGCGGCGAACTGGCCGCGCTACGCGACGCCATGGAGAGTATGGTCGACAAGCTGCGCGAGGTGGTGGGCGAGGTGCAATCCGCCTCTGAAAACGTGGCCTCGGGCTCGGAGGAGCTGTCCGCATCCTCGGAATCGCTGTCCCAGGGGGCCACCGAACAGGCGGCCAGCGTGGAGGAGGTCTCGTCCTCCATGGAGGAGATGACCTCCAACATCCGCCAGAACGCGGACAACGCCCAGCAGACGGAAAAGATCGCCCTGCAGGCCGCCAAGGACGCCGAACAGGGCGGCAAGGCCGTGGAAGGCACCGTGAGCGCCATGCGCGAGATCGCGGAAAAGATCTCCATCATCGAGGAGATCGCCCGCCAGACCAACCTCCTGGCCCTGAACGCGGCCATCGAGGCCGCGCGCGCCGGCGAACACGGAAAGGGCTTCGCCGTGGTGGCCGCCGAGGTCCGCAAGCTGGCCGAGCGCTCAGGCGCCGCGGCCGGCGAAATCAGCGAACTGTCCAGCAACAGCGTCCAGGTGGCCGAGGAAGCCGGCGGCATGCTCAAGAAGATCGTCCCGGACATCCAGAAGACCGCCGACCTCATCCAGGAGATCGCCGCCGCCTCCAACGAGCAGAACTCGGGCGCGGAGCAGATCAACAAGGCCATCCAGCAACTGGACCAGGTCATCCAGCAGAACGCCTCGGCCTCCGAGGAGATGGCCTCCACGTCCGAGGAGCTCTCCAGCCAGGCCGAACAGCTCCAGCAGACCATCTCCTTCTTCCAACTGGACGACAGGGGCCGGGGCAGGAGCGCCCGGGCGCGCACGACCCAGGCCGCTGTGCAGCGCAAGAAGCTGCCCCTGCCCGGCAAGGCTGCCCCCAAGCAGCAGGAAGCCGATGACAAGGGTCTTGCCCTGGACCTCTCGGACGACGCCGACGACCAGGAGTTCGAGCGCTTCTAGCCACACCCGCTCAACGAAAAAACAGGCCGGGCCCCCAGGGGCCCGGCCTTTTCATTGCACGGAGGCGGAAACGGTCAGGTCACTCCTTGCAACGGCCGGGGAAAATGCCCGAATATTCCTTGCCTCCCATGGAATACTTCCATTTGCAGCCAGCATTGCTGGATTCGAGGGAATAGGCCGCAACGCACTTTGAACGCGCCTCGCGATAGCGATTCATACAGTCGTCGTAGTCGGGGTCGTATTCGGCCTGGACCGAAACCTTGCCCTTGTACTCGCCGGTGGAGCAGACGATGCATTCGACGTCGATAAGCCCCTTGTCCTTGCAGTTCTCAACGCTGGGCCCGCCCCCCGCCAGAGCCGGGGCGACCACGGCCAGGCATCCGGCCAAAACGAGACAGGCTGCCAGGTTGGAACGGAGACGAAACAAGCAAAACGACCCACGAATGCGCATGGCGGAATCTCCCTGTTGAAATTCCGGGTCAGGATACCGAATGCCCGGGACCAAGACAACCGCGCGGTCCCGAAAGTCTTCAACCGAGGGCCCGGCGGCGCGGCCATGCCAGGCCGAGCAGCACCAGAACCGCGCACACCCACGGCCACCACTCGCCCAGCCGGGCGTAAGGGGTGGTCGCGCCGGGGCAATGCAGGGAGGCCCGGGTGGCCGTGCGTTCCCAGGCCGGGGTGAGCGTGCCCGGGACGATCTCGCCCGTGGCCTTGATATGCGCCCCGAAGCCCGACTGCGTGCAGCTCACCAGGGGCCGCCGGAACTCCACGGTCCGGAACAAGGCCAGTGCCAGATGCAGTTCCGAGGCGTCGGCCGAACCGAACCAGGCGTCGTCCGACAGGTTGACCAGCAGATCCGCCCCCATGGCCACGCCCCGGCGCACCAAGCTTGAAAAACCGCTTTCAAAGCACACCAGGGGCTGCACGCGCCTGCCGCCGGGCAGGGTCGCCAGGGCCGGGCCGTCTCCGGGCGAGTACTCCAGGCTGTGACCGATCTTCTCCTTGAACCACGGCCAGGACGTCCCCAGGGGCGTGTACTCTCCAAAGGGCATCAACTTCATCTTGCGGTAGACGCGGCCACCGCTCCCGTCGGGCAACGCCAGCCACACGGTATTGTACTTGGCGGCGATTTTCCGGCTGGTGGAGGTGATGACCGTCCCGTCGGGTTGAGTATACGTCTCGGTCACGGACTGGTTGTCGCCGAAGTCGTGCTCCACGCAGGCCATCAGGATCGGCGCGCCCACCTCGGTCACATTGTACAGGTCCAACTCCTCGGAACCGCAATCCAGGGTGCAGGGCATCTCGGGCCACAGCACGAGATCGGCGGGCGGCAGATGCCCTCCGGTGACCATCGTGGTCTCCAGCAGGGAGCCCATGCAGCCCACGAACCTGCCCGAGTCCCTGAGGCCCTCCCAGGGATCGGATGCGGGCACGTTGGGCTGCGCCGAGATCACGCTCACGAACTCCCCGGGCCGGGCCTGGGCCTCCATGATCCTGAACTGCGACAGCCGCCACGCGCCGTAACCGAACACGCAGGCCAACAAGACCGCCAAGGCGGCCAGCCCGGCCAAGGTCGCGCCGCGACCGCCCGGGCGTACGGCATGGACCAATGCTCCGGCCAGGAGCCAGTTGGCCAGCACGACCTCCCACTGGACCAGAGCCACGCCTCCCAGGTCGGCCGTCTGAATGGCCATGGGCGAACCGTAAAGGGCCAGAAACATGGACCCCGGACACAGGGCGGGCCGCAGGACCACGGCCAATGTCAGCAGCGAGGCGCAGAAGACCGGGCCAGCCTCTCTCCCCCGGACGCGCATCAGTCCACAGCCCAGGCCCAGCAGTGCATAGGGAATCCCCTGGTACAGGCACAGGAGCGCCGTACCCGTCAGGGCGCCGGGCAGGCTGAAATCGAGCATCTCCTGGAGGCCGCTGGCGGTCCATGGCACGGCGACCAGCCAGCCGCAGGCGCCCATGAGCCAGCCCCAGAGCAGTCCCGACACGGGGCGCAGGCCCCGCAACCCCAGAGCCAATGGCACATAGGCGACAAAGGCCGTCAGCGGCGACAGCCTGGACGGCATGCACAACCAGACAAACCCCATATAGGCCAGCAGCAGGGCCAATCGCGCCCCCGGTCCGGAGGGCTTGAATTCGCGGCGGGCCACAGGCATGCTCAGTCGGCGCGCAGGGCCTCGATGGGCTTCATCTGGGCGGCTTGGCGGGCCGGATAGAATCCGAAGAACACGCCCACCAGGCAGGACACGCCCACGCCGAGCCAAACCGCCATCCAGGAGACCAGGAACTCCCAGTCGTTGAACCTGGAAACCACGGAGCAGGCCACGACGCCCAGGACGATGCCCAGCAGGCCGCCGGCCAGACAAAGGGTGATGGACTCGACCAGGAACTGATACTGGATGTCCCTGCGCCTGGCGCCCAGGGCACGGCGGAT
>Ga0272444_10002117_pt1 | contig 18619 bp, 17 predicted proteins | sample SSMForm13_FD_201033 | JGI IMG/M metagenome (GOLD analysis project Ga0272444, IMG submission 201033) | Marine sediment archaeal communities from Little Sippewissett salt marsh, Falmouth, MA, United States - SSM-Form-13 | ecosystem: Environmental > Aquatic > Marine > Wetlands > Sediment ... | reverse complement strand
GGAGGACCTGCCATGGAAAAAAAGGTGCTGATCGCCGTTGATGACTCACGGCATTCGGAAAATGCCCTGCGCTATGTGGCCGGCTTGAGCGAGTCGGTGAGTGAAATGAAATTTGTCCTTTTTCACGTCCAGCCCACCATTTCCCAATACCTGGTGGACGAAGCCCGCACCAAACCCAGCGCCTACGCCGAGCTAAAGAAGTTGGAAAAGAAAGCCCACCAAACGGCCCAGGACTTGCTGCAAAAGGACAAGGCGCTGATGATTTCCCTGGGGATTGCCGAGGAAAACGTTCAGGCGGTAACATTGCCCCGGAAATTCGGAGCGGCCAAGGACATTCTGGAATATGGCACGGCGCTGCTCTACGACGCCATCGTTGTCGGCCGGCGTGGCGTATCCGGTCTGGCGGAAGTGTTTATGGGCAGCGTTAGCGCCAGTGTTCTGGACAACTCGGAAGTGCTTCCCGTTTGGGTGGTCGACGAAAAGGCACCGCCCAAGGGGGTCATGGTGGCCGTCGACGGATCCGGTAGTTCATTGCGGGCGGTGGACCATCTGGCATTCATCTTCAGCGGCAATTCCGACATCACCATTTCCTTTTTTCATGTGGCACCGCGGTTGGCGGATTTTTGCCCGATCGATTTTTCGAAAAACGATAGCTCGCAGCTTGAATCGGTCATCGAGCAGGGGGACAGGGCCTGCATTGACCGGTTTTATGCCCACGCGCTGAAAAAGTTTGCCGATGCCGGCATCAGCGAGCGGCAGATTCATATCGATTTGCACAAAGGAGGATTCAAGGTCGGCAAGATTATTATGGACACCTACCGTAAGGGCGGCTTCGGTACCCTGATCGTCGGCCGGCGCGGCATGAATAGAAAATTTTTTGCCGGCAGCGTCAGCCGTTACCTGGTCAATCAGTTTTCCGGCGGGGCACTGTGGGTGGTGCCCTGAGAGCCTGTTTCACCGCAATCTTTTTTCATTGCCATGTCCAATTCGTCGATCCATGTGCCTTTATACAATTGAATCCCGCGGTGATAGGCGGCCCGTCCAATCAGGTGGGCCGCCACCGGTGCGGTCAACAGCAGAAAAACAATCACGGCGATGACCTTCAGGGTCGTTCCCAGTTCACCGGTAGCCACGGCCTGGGCCGCGAGAATGAATCCCGCGCCCAGGGTGCCGGCTTTGGTTGCGGCGTGCATGCGGATGAGGGTGTCCGGGAGCCGCAGCATGCCCACGGCCGCCACCAGGCAGAACAGGGTGCCGACGAGCAGCAGCGTGGCGGCGATGAGGGCGTTCACGGCAGCCTCCCCGGCGATGGCCGATCTTTTTTCTGGCGGCACGAGCGGAGCAGGAACCGGGCCAGGGCCACGGTTCCCAGAAAGGCCACCAGGGCATAGGCAATGGCCACATCTAAAAAAGACGTGTTGCTGGTATTGATCGCATAGGCCGCCAGAAAGGCGACGATCAGCACGGCAACTAGGTCCAGCGCGATCACTCTGTCGGCCGCCTGCGGACCGCGTACCAGCCGCAGGCAGGCCAGGGCGATGCTGATCAACAGCAGTACCAGTGACAAGCGGCTGACAGCCATAAGAATCAAAGTCGGGTCGACCGTCATCGGGTCACCTCCAATACCCGGCGTTCAATGCCGTTTTTAATACTTTCCCGAAACCGCTCCGGATCATCCAGGAACATGACGTGTACGAAAAGGGTGCGGCGGTCCGCTGACAGATCGATGCTCAAGGTACCTGGCGTCAGCGAAATCAAATTGGCCACCAACAGGATTTCCATATCGGTTTTGGCCGATAAGGGAACACCAACAATTCCCGGGCGACTGATATGGCCGGGCGTGATCACATCCCAGAACACCTTCAGGTTGGAGTGGATCAACTCGACCAGAAAATAGCCGACCAGGCGCACTGTTTTGGGAACGCGATGAAAATAGCCGGTGGTGCCGTAAAGGGGCTTTGTGACCCACAGGGCCAGGTACCCGAGGGCAAAGCCGACTAAAAAACCGGTCAGGCTGAATGACCCCTGCACCCCCATGTAGGCCAGGGCGATAAACGTATTGATAAAAAACAGGCTCATGGCAGATCCCCCACCACACTATACACATACGCGCCGGGATCGAGGAGCTCATCGGCGGCCTGTCTTGCCAGCTCGACCAGCGGACCCGGAAACAGACCGATGGTAACGGTCAATAGCACCAGGGCCACCACCGGCGCGACCAGCCAGGCCGATCCGCCTTCAGGGGCGGTACCAACGGCCTGAGCGGACGGCGCTGGTTTCCAGAAGGCTTCGTTCCAGATTTTGGTCATGGAATAGATCGTCAACAGGCCGACCACGGCGGCCACGCCGGCCAGAACGAAATGGCCGATTGCAAGGCTGGCTCGGATGAGGATCATTTTGGCCCAGAATCCGGACAGCGGCGGAAACCCGGCCAGGGAAAAGGCAGGGATGAAAAACAGCAGGGCCATCCAGCCCCGTGCGCCGTAAACGCCCCCCAAATCAGCCAGAGCAAAGGACCCGCCGTATCGCCGCAGCAGCCCGCTGATCAAAAATAGATTGGTTTTGACCACAATGTGATGCAGCAGGTAGAACACCGCACCGGCCAGGGCCAGGGGGGTGAAAAGGCCCAGTCCCAGCACCATGTAGCCGACCTGGCTGATGATATGAAACGACAGGATACGGCGCACCTCGACGTGTGCTGCTGCACCCACCACGCCGATGATCATCGTCAATGCGGCAGCCACCAGCACCAGTTCCCGCAGACCGTTGTCCGTAAAGGGAAAGATCAGGGTGAAGGTCCGGATCAGGGTATAGACGCCGACTTTGGTCAACAGGCCCGAAAAGATCGCCGAAATTGCCACCGGTGGGGTATGATAGGATGCCGGCAGCCAGAAGAACAGAGGAAATAAGCCGGATTTGATGCCAAAGGCGGTCAGAAACAGGACCGCCACGGTTGCGGCCAGGGCCGGGTTACCCGTAGCCTGCAGCTTGAGGTGCAGGTGGGCCATGTTCAGCGTGCCGGTCATCCCGTAGATCAACGCCAGACCAGTCAGAAAGAGCAGGGTCGATAAAAGGTTGATGACCACGTACTTGACCCCGCCGCTCAGCTGCGCCCGGGTCCGGCCGAGGACCAGAAGGGCGAAGGATGCCATGAGCATGACTTCAAACCAGACATACAGATTGAACAGGTCGCCGGTCAGAAACGCACCGCTGATGCCGCCGACTAGGATGTGAAGCAGGGGATAATATCCCCGCCAGACTGCGGTTGCATCGATATCTGCCCGGGAATAGACCGTCACGGCAACATACACCACACCGGTGATCAGCAGCATCAGGGCGCTCAGATGATCGGTTACCAGGGCGATGCCGAAGGGTGCCGGCCAGCTGCCCACGTGCAGGACGGTAATGCCGCAGGTGTGTGTGTGGTATAGCAGAAAGACGCCCAGGGCCAGGTGCACGGCCGCGGCCAGAATGGCCAGCCCGCTTTGCAGCCGCGGCCGGTCTCGTCCCAGCAGGGAGAGGGCGGCCATAGCAAAGGGAATGATAATGGGGGCTGCCAGCCAGTTGGTCATGGGGTTTGCTCTCCTTGAGGCATCCGGCTGTTGTCGATGCCCTCCGCGTCATTCAGCGCATCCGTATCGATGGTTCCCAGCGTGTCATAGGCCCGGAAAAAGAGAATAAAGACGAATACCAGCAGGGCAAAGCCGATCACGATGGCCGTCAGGATCAGGGCCTGGGGCAGGCTGTTGGCTATCGCCGTGGCCGGGATTGACGAGCCGTCCGGAATCAGTGGTGGCTGGCTCGTGTTCGGACGGCCGGCGGCGAAGATCAACAGATTGACGGCGTTGCTGGCCAGCACGAGTCCAAAAATGAAACGGATCAGATTTTTGTCCAGCATCAGGTAGATGCTGCCGGCGATCATCGCCCCGCCGAGAAGGGCCAATACCGTTTCCATTTTTAACTTTCCTCCAAATGGAGCATCAGAGTCAGGATGGCGCCGAGCACCACCAGAAACACGCCGATATCGAAGAGCATGGACGATCCCAGCACGGGGCCACTACCGTTGGAACCCACCGGCCACCACAGACCAGTCAAAAACGGGTGGCCGGCGAGGGTGGCCACCACGCCTGATGTGATGGTCAGCAGCAGACCCCAGGCCATGCAGACCAGCGGATCGATGAAAAGGGCCTGTCTGACCGCCTGGGGCCCTTCGGTGATGGCGAACAGGGAAAATCCGGTTCCGGCCACCAGGGCCGCGGCAAAACCGCCGCCCGGGGCGTTGTGACCGCGAAAGAGCAGGTAAACGGAGAATACCAGGATCAAGCCGACCAAAAGGCGCGTGGCCACGCGTAAGATATGCGATTCCATGCTTTTACCTCCTTCGCCGGGCGATCAGGGCGGCCCCGGCCAATCCCGCCGTGGCAACGACGGTGATTTCACCCAGTGTGTCCAGGCCCCGGAAATCAACCAGGATGACATTGACGATGTTGCGGCCGTGGGCGATCAGATAGCTGTGGTGTTCAAAAAATTCGGTCAGCTGCAAATCGATTGGGCCACGGGTCGTGGCCAGACAGAGCAGGGCGATCACTGTTCCGCTGGCAATGGCCACCAGGGCATTGGCGGCTTTGGTCCACCCGGCCCGTTTGGTCAGTTTGGCCAGGGGCGGCAGTCGCCACAGGATCAGGGACACAATAATGAGCGTCAGGGTTTCCACCAGCAGCTGGGTGAGTGCCAGGTCGGGTGCGCCGTAGATTAAAAACACCAGCGCCGCGCCGGAGCCGACGATTCCCAGCGCGCAGACCGACAGTACCCGGTGACGGGTGGCAAGCACCACAGCGGTGGCGGCGGCCATCAAAAATACCAGTATCCATTGGGACAGGGGTAGCCGCGGCAGGGGGATACTGCCGAGGATCGTACCGTTTTTCTGCCAGACACCGATTGTGGTCAGGGTGAACACGGCAATGATCGTCAGCAGGTAGCCGTACAGCGAGCCGCTTTGGAGCCGTCCGGTCGTCCAGGCTGCGGCGCGGCCAAATCCATTCATCGCGGCATCATAGGCGCGCTGTCCGGTGAGGGGCAGTCGCAGTGTGGCCGCGGTGATCCATTTTTGCAGGGAGGGGCGTAAGGCATAGAGCCCGGCCCCCAATGTCAGGGTGGCGATACTGAGCAGCAGGGGCGTGTTGACCCCGTGAAACAGGACCAAACGGACCGATTCGCCGCCCCTGTGAAAAGCCTGTACCGCCGGCCCGATCATCGCAAGCGAGACCCATCCGGGAATCAGACCGAACAGCAGGCACAATCCGCCCAGGAACGCCGGGCCCACCAACAGGGGCCACGATGCTTCGGACACCGATGCCAGATGCAAGGGACGCTTGCCGGCAAACGGTCTGATCAGTAAAAAACCGGCCACGGCGGTCATCAGGGCGTTGGCCAACAGGGCCATGCCTGTGGCGAAAACCGGGAAGAGTTCTTCGCTCAGGGCGCCTTTGTACATGATTTCTTTGCCGATAAAGCCGAAAAACAACGGAAACCCGGCCATGGACAGGGTGGCCGCGGCCACGGCCAGGGCGGTTATCGGCATAACCCGCCAGAGCCCGCCCAATTGATCGCAATGCCGGGTGCCGGCCTGGTGGTCGAGGTTGCCCACGGCCAGGAACAGGGCGGCCTTGTAAAGCGCGTGAACCAATACAAACGTGGCCGCGGCGGTCAGTGAAGCGACATTGTTGCCGCCCAGGAACATGGTCAAGATGCCCAGGCCCATGATCGTGGTATAGGCCAAAACACGTTTGAGATCACACGGCGACAGGGCCTGGATCGCTCCCCACATGGCCGTGATGCCGCCGATGACGACCAGGCTGGACATCCACAAGGACGTGCCGCCCATGAGCGGATGCAGGCGCATCAACAGATAGATGCCGGCCTTGACCATGGTGGCGGCGTGCAGAAAGGCGCTGATGGGAGTGGGGGCGCACATGGCATTGGGCAGCCAGAAGTGGAAGGGAAACTGGGCGGACTTGGTCATGGTGCCCAAGAGAAAGAGGATCAGAATCGGCGTGTACAGCGGGTGCCGGTGGATTGAATCGCCGGCGCTCATCCAGTCGCTCAGGGTGAGCGATACCCCCGCGATTTTGAGCAACAGAATTCCCACCAACAGGGCCAATCCACCCCCGCCGGTGACCAGCAGGGCCTGACGGGCGCTGTCACGGGCCGCCTGGGTCTCGTGATCGAAGCCGATCAACAGAAAGGAGAACACCGTGGTGGCTTCCCAGAAAACAAAAAGCAGCAGCAGATTGTCGGCCGTTACGATACCCAGCATGGCCAGCATAAAGGCCTGCAGAAAAAAGAAAAACCGACCGGACTGCGACGATCCGGGCAGGTAGGCGGCGGCATACAGGGTCACGAAGAACCCGGCGCCGGTGATGATCAGGGCGAACAGCAGACTCAGGCCGTCCAGCCGAAACCGCCAGGCAAGGTCCAAATCGGTAATCCAGGGCCGGCTGATCAGGAACACCTCACCCTGGATCACCCGCGGCCAGAGGGTGCACAAGGCCATGAAAAGGATCAGCGGGAGAATGGCCCACAGCAATCTTGGGCTGCCGGATCCGTCATGGGGGGATGATGTGTGCGATGTCGGCATGGCCATCTTACTGAGATAGGAAAAGGGGGCGATCCGCCGATTTGATGGTTTCCAGCACTGTATCGCCCAGCAGTTGCTTGACCAACGTCTTGTGCACGCTGTTGCCCATGACGATCAGGTCGGCATCGATGCCCTGGGCGAAGGGCATCAGATTGGTGCGGGCCTGCCCCTTGACCAGATCGGTGCGGACATCGAATCCGTGCGCCTTGCAGAAATCAGCGGCATGGTCCAGCAGAAACGGTTCGCTGCCGGCCCCCTCCTCGAAATGGACGATATGCAGTTTGACATCAGGCCAGGGTTTGAGATGAAGGAAGTGGCGGATGGCCTTGGCCGACTCCATGGAACCGCTGTAGGCGATTAGTACCTTTTTGACGGGGCGATACGTGTCCGCCACGGCCAAAATCGGCCTCACCCCCTGGGTGACCAGCTTGATGATGGCCTTGTTCGGGTCGGAGACAAAACCGTAGTCGAACATGCTGCGCAGTCCGAAAATGGTCAGGTCGTTGTAGCGGGCCTCGGCGATCATGGCCGTGAAGGGGTCCTGCTGTTCGTATTCAATGCGCCGGCAGACCACACTCTGGTCGCTGCAGCTGTTTTTGAAGGCTTCGACGGCCGCTTCGATTCCCTCGCGGGTGACCTGTGTTCTGCGCGCCCGCATCCGCCGCGCATAGTGACCGGCGCCTGCCGGAACCGGACCCAACTTGCCTAGCTTGGTCATATCCACCACGGTAACCCCGGTGGTTTGCGCCTGGTGACGCTTGGCAAGCTTTGTGGCGCAGTGGGTGCTGACTGTCGTGAATGGTGTCCCTCCCAAGCCGACCAGGATTCTTTTTATCATGGCTCACCTCTCCTTCGGCGGCATGGTACCGCTGGGGCTTGCCGCCATGCTTGTAAATAGGGCATCAAACCGAAACTACTGCTTTTGTCAGTTTGGATTCTTTCCCCGGTGATGTCAAGCACTCAGGGGCGCGTGGAACCCTTATCTGCGTTGCCTTGCGATCAATCGGCCGTGGATTCGCCGGCGCCCGCTTTGACCGGTTCCTCTTCGGGCGAAGGGGCGGCGACTGCCGGCGTTTTTTCAGGGTCGACGGGCGCCTGGACCGATGGTTCGGCCGGTTGTGGTCTGTGCATCGACCGCACCCGCCGTGCCGACTTGCGGGCCAGCTCGGCCTGCAGTTTCACGGCGGCCTCTTCAAGGCTGGGCGCCATGACAACGGCGTCCTCCAGGGCCATGATCATCCGTTTCAATTGCGGAATTTTCAGTTTACCGGCTTCCTGCAGGTAGACCGGCTGAATATACAAGAGCGAACCACTGGTGGGTTCGATGATCATTTTTCCCAGAATCACTTCCGAGCCTTCCTGATTCCACAGCGTGAACTGTTCGGAAATGATTACATCCTGGTTGACCAGGCTATGGATCTGCGCCGGGCCGTAGACCTGCTGGTTGCGTGGAAACAGGTAGGTGAAGAGCTTGCCGTAATTGTCACCGTCACTGCCGGCAATCATCAGGGCGCGTAGATTGTCGCGACCGAATGGAGAAAGGGGCATGAACAGCAAAAACTCCTCTTTGCCCGGTTCGATCAGGTCAAGGGTCAGATGGTAAGGATCGGCCGGCACCAGTTCCCGGCCCTGGGGCAACTTGGAGAATTCCCATATATCTTCCTGGCGGTAGAATCGCTCCGGGTTCATCTGGTGGTAACTGGCATAGATGGCCACCTGGGTGCGGAAAATGTCCTTGGGGTAACGGATGTGACTGCGGATGGCTTCCGGCATGTCCGCAAGCGGCTTAAAAACACCGGGATACATCCGGCGGTAGGCATCGATGATCGGGTCGCTGGTATCGGCAATGTAATAGGATACCGTGCCGTTATACGCATCGGTAACGATTTTGGCCGCGTTGCGAATATAGTTGTAGCCCCCCTTAACCGGCTGGGCCAGCGGATAATTGTCGGCCGTGGTATAGGCATCCTGAATCCAGAACAATCCATCCGGTGTGGTGACAATATACGGGTCCTGGTCGAGCCTGAGGAACGGCGTGATGTGCATGGCCTGATCAATGATGTTGCGGCGGAACAGGATCCGGCTTTGTGCATTGGTTTTGGTGGTGAAAAAGATATTGCGGTCTTTGAAATAATAGGCAAACAGACCTTTGCAGAGAATCGAGTTGACGGACACGCCACCGGTGCCTTTGTAATTGACGATGGCTTCTTCATCTTCCTTTGGTTGGCCGATTTCTCCAGCGTCATTCGGGGCCAGTACGTACGGTTTTTCACCCAGCCCGTAATAAATGGCTGACTGGTTGATGGTCAGGCCATAATCGGAGCGGGGGGGGATGTCCTTGATAAACCAGGTCATGAACTCGTCACCGGCCTGGGCGGCCGGAATCATGGCCACGCCCTGGCCATGGGTGTATTGAAGATGGGTGTTGACCCAGTTTTGAGCCGACTGGGGCAGTTTGCCGGTCTCGATTTCCCGGGCGCCTAAATAGACCTGCCGATAACTATCCTCCACCGTATAGCGGTCCACGTCGATGGTAGGAAAGGAATAGTAGGTGCGGATGCCCTGCAGTTCCTCGTAGACATTGCCCAGCATCTCGCGGTCCCAGACGGGAATGTTCTGCAGCCGGCGAATCAGGTCGGGGTCACTGGCATCGAAGGCCAGTGTCGATGAGGTCTTGAATTCCAGTTTTTTTACCGCATCGAGGCCGAATGCCGCCAGTGTGGCACGGATGCTGGCGCTGATATACTGCTGCTCGCGAATGATCTGATTGGGGGCCACGACATATTTACGGACCGTATCGCCAAAAAAACGGGCATTTTTAGCCGTGAACATGACCACAAACAGCAGCGCGCACACCCCGACGATTTTCCAGCCTTTTTTGCGGTTCACGGCAACCAGCAGGGCGATACCCGTTGCAGCCAGAGCGATTGCGGTCAGCCAGATGAGCGGCAGGATGATCCGCATTTCAACATATCCGGGGCCGGAAAAAATCGGAAGGTTCACGGTTTCGTAGAGCAGGTCGTAGCGTTCGAGCAGAACCCCCCAGCACAAGACGCCAACAATGATCAGGGCCAGTATATTGACATGCACCCGGGCGCCTTGCGGAAGCGACGTATCCGAGGAGGCCAGCAAGCGGTGTTCATACCAGTAGAGAAACAGCACCGCCAAAAAGAGAATTACCGCAACCAGGAGAATCTCCTTTTGCAGCAGATCATAAATCGGCAGTGAAAACAGGTAAAAACTGATATCCTTGCCGAACAGTGGATCGAGCGTGCCACTGGACCGGCTGTAAAGAAAGAGCAGGGCCTTTTCCCAATTGGAAAACATGGGGATGGCAATGGGCAGGGCTAAAATCAGAGAAAAGGGCAGGTAGAACCGCTGCAGTCCACTGTACATGCGCTTGACCAGATCTTTTTTGTCCGGCTGCTGGTCCACTTCGGCGGATCCCACAAACCGGGCCGCAATCCAGAAGTTGACGTAAAAAAAAGCGAAAAAAATTACCGTAAAAAAGGCGAACACAGCGTAGCGGTAGAGCCAGCGCATGAGAATATACACACTCAGTCCCTGGGATTGGAACCACCAGAAATCGACCACAGTATCAACGAAAACAAAATTGAGCAGTATCATACCAACAGCCAGGGCCAAAAGGATCGCGGCGGTCACGAGCAGTTTCTTTTTCCAGGATTTCATATGGGGTGTGGCTCCTTCCTTAAGCCGATCGTTACGCTTGTGATCGTTTTTTACTTGTCATTCATCGGTTGGCACTTGGCCAGATCCACTCTGATTTTGCGTCGGATAATATAGTAGGATGCCGATATCGTGATAATCAGCGCGGCGATACCCAGGATTACGGTGCTGTTGTATTCCTTGAAATCCAATATTATCACTTTGCGGGCGATGGCAATAAGGGCCACCTCCAGGACGATTTCCGAGTGGACGATTTTATCCTGTAAATAAGCCTTGATGGTTTCCAACAGTTCAATGCCGATCAAGATCAGCAGGAAAAAACCGAACAGCTCCAGTAGCTCGTCAATTTCCAGAAAAAACACGGGCGGACTGACAATATCCTTGATCAGCAGATAACCGAGTTCGATCGTTGAAATCAGAATGATGACAGCCATCATGTAGATCAGCGAACGGATGATCAGGTGCTCAAAGGTTCTCAACCATTTGGTCATATGGACCTCCATCAAATCGAAGTGGCTGGACAGATAACATAAGGCAATTTAAAGGATGAGAAAGGTCAGCCACAACACTGCCGTAGGCAACAGCGCCGCCAGAAAGATACCGCCGGGCGAGACCTCCTCGTCGAAATGGGACTTCAGAATACTGAGGCCGGCCGGGTTGGGGGCGTTGGCAATGATGGTCAGTCCCCCGCCGGCGACGGCGCCGGCAACGACGGCGTATTTCATTCCCTCGGAGAAACCAGGGACCAGGGTGCTGAGAAAGGTGATTGCCGCGTTGTCGTTGAAAGCGGTCAATACCGTGGCACCCAGCATGAGGGGAATTTCACTCAGGTTCCCCAATACCGGCTCGATCCACCACCCCTGCAAGCCGCCGTGGATGACCAGCCCGCCGAGGAAAAAGCCCACCAACAGGGCTGGTTTCAAATTAAGCCGGTTCTGATAGGGCGATGTCACCTGGGCAAACCCCAGAAAAAAAAGCAGGCCCGGGATAAAAAAAGGCGGATAGTGGGCGTTGACGATGGTCCAGCCCATGAAGGCGATATGCGCCAGGGTTACCCACAGCGGTACCGGATCATCCCGCCGGTCCCAGTCCGGATCGATGAATTGCGGGCGTTCATCCGGTGGCAGCAGGCCGGGAAGGCTACGCCGCATGCGGCGCAGCTGAATTTCCTGATTGCGTTCGGAAAATGCCCGGCGGGCCAGATCCGGATCAACCCCTTTATCTTTAAGATCCGTCAGCACTCTTTCCTCCAACCGCCGGGTGAGATTCCGGGAGGCTTCCTTCAGTTTGTCTTTAAAGGCATCCACGAAGTGGAACTGGCCTTCCAGGCGATTCATACAGTCGTCCATCATGGTTTCCATGTCCGCCCGTTTAAGATAGCGCTGCTGAATCTCGTCTTTGAGATTGTTCAGGGCAAAGGCCTCCTGCAGGGCTTTCAGCTCATTCCGAAATGCCAGGAAATAGACCAGGTTGGCCCCCAGCATACCCAATACGGCCTTCCAGCCGAAGTGGCTGAGCATGAAAATCGTGTCCCACTTCCAGGGCGTGGCGACCATCAATACCGGCGGTGCCGCATAACTGGTCAGGGTGCCACCCACCGATATATTGACGAAGAGCAGCCCCAGCGTGGCGTATTTGAATTTTTTGGTCGGGGAGAGGGGGTAAAATTTTTCGGACAGCAGCATGGCGGCAATGGTCATGGCCGCCGGCTCGGTGATGAACGAGCCCAAAATCGGGCCGATGGTCAGGATCGACCACCACCAGGCGGCCAGACTGCCACCCAACACCCCGGCGATCTTCCACATGAGTGTTTCCGATACCTGCAGTATCGGCCGAGTGGCGGCCAGGGTCATGATGACCACGACAAACATGGGCTCGGTGAAGTTGACTTGATACAGAATATAGCTTTTTGCCGTGGACCAGTCGAAAAACAGCACGATGACACCCACCAGCGCGGCGGCCCAAATGCCAAACACGGCTTCCACTTCTCCAAAAAAATGAAAGAGCTCGGCCCCGTGGTGCACTGATTCTTTGGGAACCAGCCCTTTTTTAATTTTTTCTTCATGCGCATGGGCCCAGCGGTGGGCGATGACCATGAACCGGCCAGTGAGAAACGTGTGGATGATGGCGCACAGAAAAATAAAGGATGCCAGCAAGTTAAAAGGCTGCTGTTGGATTCGGTGGCTGAGGATGCCGGTAATGCTGTTCATGTCACCATCACCATAGCTATCCAGGCGGGGAGGAAAGGGCGGCGCGTCCGTAGGCGGTCCGCCGGCGGCACAGACGACTCCGACCACGGTAAGCGCCAGAAAGAAAAGGAGAATACCGTTCTGGAGCGCTTTATTCATGATGCCGATCCTATCTCGGGTGCGGGGTCGCACACCGCTTACGATTGAATGGGGTGGCCATTATTCAGTCAAGGCCTTGTAATCCATGGCATTCTGAAAATCAGCGCTACAAGGGCAACGAGCATGAACAGCACCGCCCCGCCCATATGGGTAAAATTGGCAATCATCAGCATCTCGAACGGGAACTGAATCCCCGGCAGGTTTTTGATCACCATGAGGATTCCCGTTGCCAGGGTCAGGGCCAGCAAGGCGCCTCTGATTTTGCCGGAGCGGGTCAACCGTTTTGCCGGTGAGTTTTTCACCAGCCGGAAAACGATCATACAATAGATTCCGATGCACAGCAGCAGGCTCCCGGCCAGAATGTGAACATTGACGTTGGTGAAGAAATTGCCCGACCACTGCAGCCCGGGCACGTCGGCAATATAATACCGCCCGTACAAGGGCATGTTACCGAAACCGGTAAACAGCGCCACGATTGCGGCCAGTGCGTAAAGTGCGTTAAACAGGAGATGACGGTTACTACTCTTCATCTTCCCCTCCTTTCTGGCCATTATCGGCTTTGCCGAGACTTAGAAATCGGGCCAGGGCACCGGCCACACCGGCCACCGGGGCGATGGCCAGCGCCAGGGCCATGGTGTTGGCCGGGGCCATGCTGTCGGCAACGGCATCTAAATGGGGGGAGCCCGGGCCTTTTTCGATGGCCTGGTCCAGAACATCGAACGGCACCGGTGAGACGTAAATGGTATTGGTGCCCCCGTTCTCTGTTTCGCCGTAAATAAACCCGTCGATCTCTTTGGCCAGCCGATGGGCTTTGGCCACGATTTCCGGCCGGGGACCGATCTCCTGGACGGCTTCCGGACAGACTTCCACGCAGGCCGGCAACTCACCGGCCTCGATGCGATCGTAGCAGCGATCGCACTTGTACATGACGCCGTTGCCCGCATACTGGGGCAGCAGATTCAGGTGCAGCCCCACGCCGGACTGCCGCTCGGGGATATGCCAGGGGCAGACCGCCTTGCACTTGGCCCCGCCCATGCAGACGTCCGGGTGAATGCGTACGATGCCATCCGAGCGGGTATAGGCCGCGCCAAAAGGGCACAGATTGCTGCAGGGAGCGTTGCGGCAATGCATGCAGCGCCGGGGGATGTTGATTTCAAATTCCTCGCCATTGTACTCGCCGAATGCCTGCTGGATGAAGAGCCAGTTGTAGGGGGTCAACCGGTCGTCGACAGCTTGTTTCTCCGCCGTTGACCAGTCGGCGACTTTAACCTTGGCCCGGGGCAGCATGTCGGGCATGGGACCTTGGGGCTGCGGAAATTTTTTTGCATTGACCTCCCGGCAGGCTTCAACGCAGGCGCCGCAGGCAATGCATTTTTGAAGATCCAAAAGGGTGCACCACTGGGCGTTCGCGGCGCCGGCCGATCGGATAGGAATGCCGGCCGTGGCCGTTGCTGTCGCGGTAATCAGACCGGCCTTGAGAAAAGAACGTCGGGATAAACGGTTTGGCATGAGTTACCTTTCCCTCTATCTACATAAACGATTGAATGCTTTTGAGTCGGCTGGCCATGTCCTGCAGACGACCGGACAACACCCGGATGAAACTTTTGACATCCGGCGTATGCTGGCCGTCGAAAGTAATGGCAATGCCGGCAAATCTGAAATCCACGGGAATGCCCCGGACATTGATGGGATTCTCTTGGAGAATTTTCATGACCCGGTTCAAGGCTTTTTTGGAATTTTCACGTTTGATCAATGGCAAAACGGAGAGAATGGTATTTTTGCCCAGTTGACCAACAATGTCCACCTCGCGGAATGTTTCGGACAATAGGGCCAATACGGACTCCATCAGGATTTCGTTGGTGATCAGTCCGGCCTTGACTTTTTTGCGGGGTTTAATCTGTACCATGGAGAAGGCCAGTGCGGAAAAAAAATAGTCATAGCGGTTGGCGCGGGCAATTTCTTTTTCCAGAATAAATGCCATGGCGCTGGCCTTGATGACCCCGGTGGGCATGACCCGGTTTGTCTCGCGCTCTTTGATTAGCTGCTTTTGGTGGGAGATTTCATCTTGAATGCGTTTGTAATCATTCTCATCGATCTCACCGGATTCAACCTTCTCACGGACAATCTTGAGAATTTCACCGAGTTCATCATGCTCACTGACGCTTTGCTCCAAGGTCTGGAGCACACTGAGTGATTTGTGCGGCTTGGCCGGACCACCGCCCTCGCCGGCTGGCCCACGGGATTTCAGCCATTCTTTGCGCATCTGGTCCATGATGGCGTCCATGCGCGAATTGAGACGCTCCTCGAGTTTGACGATGATATCGTCGCCCACATTCATTTTGCCTAGTTGACCGACGATTTTGGACTCGATGCTGCCGACCACCTGCTTCAAATGCTCAAGATCATCCTTGTCCTGGGCTTCGTCCATGGCCATGTGGCCGCCCACCTGCTCCACGTAACCGGCCAGGATGTCGGCCAGCATGTCATCGTCACCAGTCCCTTTTCGAATTTCCGAGGCCAGGTAGATCAACTGGGCGGCTTGCTCCGGATTTTGTTTGAATTCGGCGATCAACTGATCACCGTCCACGCCGATCTCTTCTCCACTTTCCTGGAGAATATTGGCCAGGCTTTCGCTCTGAAGCTCCTTACTGAGTTCCTGGACCAGCTCCAGATACTGGGTGTGGGTCATGCCCGCTTCGATCAGGGCGGTTTTGATTTTGGGTAGCAGGCGTTTGAGTTCGGCGGCTTCGGGAAGCAGTCGCCGGATGATCTGGGCCATGCGGGACGGTGTAATCTTGCCCTGCTGGTATTCGTCTTTGATCAGCTGAAGGATCACCCGGTCGGTGAGGTCGTTGGCATTTTCCAGGATTGCCGCCTCGTTTTCGTAGGCCACGCCCATTGCCTTTTGGGCCTCGATGCCCTCCAACAACTGTTTTTTCATATCGAACACAGCACCGGCCAGATCGGCCAGGGCCACGTCGCCTTTGCCTTCCAGGTGTTTTTCCACCTCGACGCGCATGACTTCCAACTGCTGAAACAAGAGGTTGCCGGGACCACCGGCACCACCGATTCCTCCACCACCGCCTTCGCCTTTTCCGGCGTGCCCACCATCTGTTGCTGGGCCAGTTCCTGGTCCGCCAATGCCTTGCCCACCGGCGCCTTTTCCGGTGCTGCCATCACCCGCTCCCGTTCCCTCTCCGGTTCCCGTTCCCTGGCCCGTACCGTACCCGCCACCCGCGCCCTTTTCGCTATCGGCTGAATGGGCCAGGTCGGCTTCGATCATATTTTTGGAAACGGCTGCGGGATTGGCCATGAGGGATTCGATATTGAGAGTTTTGGCAAACTCCTCGGTGAGGATGCTTTCCAGCAGGGTGTCCATGAACATTTTGCGGTTTTTGGCCTCATCCTCATCGGCCATCATCTGGGTCACGTCCTTGAGCATATCCCGGGCGACGATTTCATCATCTTCGGTGACTTTTTTGTAGCGCACATGATTGATTTTGATACTGGTCACGCCACGGGCGAAAATGGCTTTCTTGAACCCTTCGGCCTCCCCATAGCGGCTGATGTTGACGAATACCTCGAGGAAGACCTTGATTTCCCGTTTTTCAAGACCCGGCTCAATGGAAATGGATTGAATGCCATTGTTTTTAAAAAGGGTTACCAGACGGGAAACATTGAGCCGGGGATCCAGGGGCTCTTCATCGACGAAAAACTCCTCGCGGTTGAGGATGAATACCAATGGATTGATCCTTTCGACTAATTCCAGCGCACCCTCATAGAACATATCGATGGACTGCTCCACAAATGGATGGCCCGGCTGATACATCATCGATCGGTTGAATAAAAGGGCTGTGGTTCGACCGAACTGGGCGAGTTGCCTTTTGGTGGCGGCATCTAATGGCATGGTTTCCTCATCGGGGTGAAGGACGGAGCATTTGCTTTTGATAGTGTTCCAATTGCTTGGCGAAATCACGGCATGAGTGGTAACGCTCATCCGGCTCAAAAGCCAGGGCATCGAACACGATTTCATCCAACGCGCGGTTGGCCACGGGATGAACCTCGGACGGGCGCTTTTGAAAAATCCTGTCTTTGAGTGAAAGCTTCATTTTAAGCAGATCCATGGCCGTCTTGTATGGCGGATAGGGGAGGCTGCCCATGAGCATTTCCAGCATCATCACCGCCGCACTATACATGTCGGCGCGACCGTCCACGGTTCCGGACAGGATCTGTTCCGGTGCGATATAGATCGGGGTCCCTAACAGCAAGCGATCGGTTTTGCTCTTAGTTCGGGATACCCGAGCCACACCGAAATCCGTAATCAGCGGGCGTTTGGAATGGTGTTCGATCATGACGTTATCGGGTTTGATATCCCGGTGGATAATATCGTTGTCATGAGCATAGGCCAGGGCATCAAGAACTTTCAGCATGAGCGAGATAATGGTGGGAAGGGGCAGAAATCGTTTGGAGGGCACGATATTTTTTTGAGCCTGGCTGATATAGTAGGACAATGGGTTTCCCTGGACCAGTTGCATGGTGAAAAAGAGAAAGTCTTCAGTCTCACCTACTTCGTAAATGGGAATGATGTTTGGATGGGCCAGAATCGCCGCTGATTCGGCCTCCTGCTGAAAAAACGTGGCTGATTTTTCGGTAAGCAGCGATTTGGGCAAAATCTTAACCGCAATCTGACGTTTGAGCGATTTTTGGAATGCCAGGAACACGGCGGACATGGCACCATGTCCGATTTTTTTGATTAAGACGGACGTTCCCACCTGCTGGCCGGCCAGGTGGTCCAGGTTGATATTTCCGATGCTTGTTGGGGTCAATTTATAAAATTTCCGATTCTCGGCAAAAGCATGCCCCACCCGGCGTTCGTGATGTGTTCTCACATCCCGATACCGTCAATCGTGGCTCCGCAGTTGCGGCAACGCCCCGCCTCCATAAGTTTGGACGTAATTTGAAACCCCCGCCGGGCGATAACGGTCTGTCTACACCCCGGACAAAGCGTGTCCTCTCCCCCCTGCCCGGGGATGTTGCCTGTATAGACATATTTCAGCCCGGCCGCGATACCGATATCTCTGGCCTTAAAAAGCGTTTCCACCGGCGTCGCCTTACGATCCAAAAGGCGGTAGGTGGGGTGGAACCGGCTGACATGCCAGGGGGTTTCGGTGCCCAATGCCGTGGCGATAAACGTGGCCAGCTGGCCAAGCTCATCCGGATCATCATTGAGGCCGGGAATGACCAATGTGGTGACTTCCACCCAGATACCCAATTCCTTCATTCGCCTGAGGGTCGCTTTTACCGGCGCCAGGCGTGCCCCGCACAGTTTTTTATAAAAGTCGTCGGTATATGCCTTCAGGTCCACATTGGCGGCGTCCAAAAACGGGTGGATGCGCATCAACGCCGCATCGCTCATGAATCCATTGGTAACGAAAACGTTTTTAATCCCGTTGGCATGGGCAAGTTCGGCGGTGTCACAGGCAAATTCGAAAAAAACCGTGGGTTCGGTATAGGTGTAAGCAATGGTCGCGCATTGCCGCTGCTTCGCGGCTGCCACCACCTGCTGGGGGGTGCTCGGATCTCCAGCCACCATTCCATCTCGGTCCGCCGGCATCTGAGCAATATCGGCATTTTGGCAGAAGCGGCATCTGAAATTACAGCCTACCGTGGCGATTGAAAAAGAACGACTGCCGGGCAACACGTGAAAAAGCGGTTTTTTTTCAATGGGGTCGTCGCCGGCTGCGATGAGGCGCCCGTAAACCTTGGTTTCCAGCACGCCATCGCAATTTTCGCGAACCCCGCAGATTCCTCGTTTGTGGTTGCCGATCACGCATTGGTGGCTGCAAAGCAGGCAGCGCACCTTTTGATCGGGCATGGTTTCGTAGAGCCAAGCTTCCATGAGAAAAGGCTCCTTATGGTTAACATGGTTGGGCTAGTTTTATACGAC
>Ga0272444_10002116_pt1 | contig 18625 bp, 13 predicted proteins | sample SSMForm13_FD_201033 | JGI IMG/M metagenome (GOLD analysis project Ga0272444, IMG submission 201033) | Marine sediment archaeal communities from Little Sippewissett salt marsh, Falmouth, MA, United States - SSM-Form-13 | ecosystem: Environmental > Aquatic > Marine > Wetlands > Sediment ... | reverse complement strand
CGCGGGCGGCAGATCGTCTCCCGCATCGATCCGCAGCACAGCAAGATCATTGCCCTCGTCCAATCCGACGATCTCCGCCTCGTACTCCGTCCCATCCGGAAGGGTGACCATCAGTTCGTCCATTCCTTCGACCACGTGGTAGTTCGTGACGATGTGCCCACGGTCGTCGTAGACGAACCCGGAGCCGGTTCCTTCTTCCGCCGCAGTTCCGAACATCATGTTTCGTATATGCGTCAGGCCGGTCCCGTTGACGACGGATGGAGACAACGTTTCTACACCTCGACAATCCGTTCTTCCAGGGCGAGCAGCCCCTTCGCCACGTCGGAGCCAACTGCCGCGATGCGGACAGGAACTGCCAACGTCGCGGCAAGACATGTCCCGATCCATCGGGCGCGTGCTACTCGGGTCATATCCACCTCCATCCGTATTCGCCCCACGGTATCCACGCCGCGTGGATGGAGAGCAACAGAGTCATGGCGCGGATGTGAGCCCGTCGGCTACGACCACCCGCAACCGTGAGCGCCGACAGATCGTGCTTCACGCCTCTGACATGAATGTGACGCGTGCGAGCCAAAACCGCGCGCTACGGTTTGAAAGAAAAGGACAAACGCGATCCGATACGGTCGGGTCCGTGGGGGATGGAGGACCGACACAACATGAAAACCGCACGATGGGCGTTTGTCGCCCTACTTATCGCGGCGGCAGGCACGCTCCTGTACCTGCCCCGCATTCCGGGAGTCGCCGACGCGGAGACCGTGGCGCTTGCCTCGGACGAGACACGCAGCGTTGCCGTGTCGAACGCGCCGGAGACCGTCGACGCCGAACGACTCCCCGCGGACAATGCAATAGCGACAGATGAAACGGTCGAGACACGCGCCGACAGCTCCAACGACGGCCTCATCTCCACCGCATCGAGCGGCGCCGCGACTCGAACAATCACGCTTTCCGGAAACTCGATCAGTACAGACGCGACCGATGCGTCAATCAATGGCAGCACGATCACGATCACATCCGCCGGAACGTACACCGTGAGCGGAGTGCTGGCCGACGGGCAGATCATCGTGGACACCGACGACAGCGGGAGCGTTCGTCTTGTGCTCGACGACGTCGACGTAACGTGCAGAACGAGCGCGCCGATCTACGGGGTCAACGCCGAGAAGCTGATCATCGAGATGGCGGACGGTACGGTGAACGCCATCACCGATTCCGCGGAATACGAGAACGTGGATGCGACTACCGGTGAACCCAGCGCAGCCATCTTCAGCAACGACGATCTGACGATCAGCGGGGACGGAACGCTCATCGTGACGGCCAAGTACAACAACGGGATCCAGAGCAATGACGACCTGCGGATCACCGGGGGCACGGTGGTTGTCGATGCCGTCAACGACGCCCTCAAAGGCCGCGATTCGGTGACAATCCGTGACGCAGATGTCACCGTGACCGCAGGTGCTGACGGCGTGCAGTCGACCAATACAGAGGACGCCGACCGCGGGACGATCACGATTGAGAGCGGAACCCTGCACATCACCGCCGAACTTGACGGGATCCAGGCCGCGACGAACCTCCTCGTGAGCGGCGGTGACATCACAATCGTCACCGGGGGCGGGAGCGCGAACATCAGTACGACCAGCTCCATCTGGGGAACGTGGGGACGGGAAGGCCTGTCCACGTCCAGTGCCGACACCACGAGTGCCAAGGGACTGAAAGCTACGGTTGACGTCACGATTACCGGCGGAACAATCGACATCGACTCGTCCGATGACGCCATTCATTCCAACGACACACTCACGATCGACGCGGGGACGATCGCCATTTCGTCCGGCGACGACGGAATCCATGCCGATACATCACTCGTGATCAACGGCGGAACGATCGACATCGACACGTCGTACGAAGGCATCGAAAGCATGGACCTCTCGCTGAACGGCGGGAGTATCTACGTAACAGCAAGCGACGACGGCATCAATGGGGCGGGAGGAAGCGATGGCTCGGCCGTCATGGGCCGGCCGGGCCAGAACATGTTTGCGGAGTCGACGAACTGCGCGATGACCGTATCGGGCGGATACATCTACGTTGACGCCATTGGCGATGGGCTCGACATCAACGGGCCGATCACCATGACCGGTGGAACCGTGGTTCTCCATGCCCCCACGGATGACAGGGACGGAGCGCTTGACTGGACCGGGTCGTTCGATATCTCAGGGGGATTCCTCATCGCCGCAGGCAGTTGCGGCAGGACGACGCAAGCGCCAAGCAGCATATCCGCGCAGTACTCGGTCCTGGTGAACCTGAACTCATCCGTCTCGGCCGGTACATTGATCCACATCGAGGATGAAAACGGCAACAGCGTCGCTACATTCGAACCCACGAAGACCTGGCAGTCGTTCTTGCTCTCGACCGCATCGCTCGAGTTCGGCGAGACGTACAACATCTACGTCGGCGGTTCAGCGAGCGGAGAGAGCACGGACGGCCTCTACGCACGCGGCACCTACAGCCCGGGTACGAACGTCGGATCGTTCACAATCTCAAGTGCTGTGACCATTCTGGGACAAACAACAAGATAGAGAAGACGAGCCGATACGAAGGCGCCCATCCAACATGAGCGCTTGGTCGGCTGGGCAGCTCCATACGAACCTGCGCATCACGCTCTGCGGGCCGCGGCCGACACCGCGGCCCGTTCTGTTTCCGCAAGCTGGTTTCCTCGCAACCAAGTCGAGCGACACGCGCATCGGCTTCACAGAGCTGACATACGCCTGACTATAGCGACGCAGAACCCAACCCTACTCTTCCATGCGTCGCAAACGAAATCTGTCCACTGCGGTCTCTATAGAGAAACAGTGCGCAACTGGAGGCTCCATACCGTGAACCAGAACCCGCTGCTTATCGCTGCATGCGTACTGCTGGGGCTTGCTGCCGCGTTTCTGTTCGAAAGCCCCAACGCGGCGACCCCATCGAAGGATCTCCCGGTGGCCGAAACGGAGGAGGAATCCCTTTCGGACGACTTCGCCGACTACGGCACCGCCTTCCCCGACACTGCCGTTGCACGGCTCGACATCACCATCGATCCCGCAGACTGGCAATCGATGATGGACGAAGCGGGAACCGCCTCTTCCCCCATGATCGGCGCCGGCATGCAGAGGATGGCTGACGCGGCTCGTCAGGGAATGGCAATCCCCGGTGAAGGAGAAACGGTCGATCCCTCGAATGCAAATCGGCAGGCGATGCCGGATTCAGCACGCTTCGCACTCCTCCTGTTCACCGGTGCCTGCGACGACTGTGAAGCGGGCGAGCAGATCACGGCTTCCGTCGGAGCACGCCAGGTACGCGGCACGTGTGTCGAAACCGAAAACGGATTGATCTTCCAACCGACCGATGCGCTTGCACCTGACATTCAGTCCCCGTCCTCCATGCAACCCGGAGCGATCCCGGCCGCGGGGGATACGCAGTCGGATCCCGACGCTCCCGCTGACCGCGCCCCGGCGCAAGGTGGATGGGCTGCGCCGGGCGCCGCTGTTCCTCCAGGCGAAGGCCTCGCGGGCGCTGGGATGCAGATGGACGACCGAGGAGATCAGTCGCTGACCTACGTTCCGTGTACCGTGGCATTCAACGGCAACACCTGGCTGTCGGTCGGAATCCGCATCAAGGGCAACTCCACCCTATCGCGCACGGTCTCCTCTGGGTCAGATAAGTACCCGCTCCACCTTGACTTCGACGAATTCGAGGACACGAATCCCAAGACGGAAGACCAGCGTTTCTACGGGTTCGATGACCTCTCTCTCGGGAACGGCGTGAACGATGCGAGCCTGCTTCGCTCGTACATCGCAGCCGACGTGTTCCGCTCGTTCGGCGTGCCCGCGCCCGAGGTCGCGTTCTACCAGTTGTACATCGATGCAGGCGACGGTTCGACGTTCTTCGGGCTGTACAGCGTGGTGGAAACGCCGGACGATCCGTTGCTCCAAACCTTCTTCGGGAACAGTGACGGAAATCTCTACAAGCCCCAAGGAAGCGGTGCGACGTGGAACACACTTGACACCAGGTCCTTCGAGAAGAAGTCGAACCGAGACGAAGCCGACTGGAGTGACATCGAGGCGGCGTTTGAGGCATTGAATGCCGACCGCGACGACGCCTCGAGGTGGCGCAGCGGACTCGAGGATGTCTTCGACGTCGACGGGTTCCTTCGGTGGCTTTCCATCAATCAGTTGATTGGAAACTGGGATGCCTACGGTCAGATGGCGCACAACTACTACTTGTACGCGAGTTCAGCCGACGATCTCATCCACTGGATCGCGTGGGACCTCAACGAATCCTTCTCCACCGGTGGGAAGATGGGAACGGCGTCGATCGACGGTGAAAACGTTGGCAGTTCTTGGCCGCTGATTCGATACCTCCTCGATGACCCGGTGTACCACGACGTGTACGTGACGTACGTAGCGGAGGCCCTCGATAGCGTGTTCCAGCCGGACACGCTGGAGATACAGATTCGAGAGACGTACGAGGCGATCGCTCCCTACTTCCTCGACGAAGCGGGAAGCCTTTCGGACGAGGCTTTCCTTTCGTCCGTAGACGAAGCAACGGCGTCGATGGAACAGGTCGTCTCCGTGGCACGAGACCGTGCGGAGGACGCGATGTCGTATCTCGGCGAACAGGCGTACGAGCTCGCCGCTCTGGTATTCAGTGAGATTCACTACAACCCGGGGTCACAGCAGGGCGACGACGAGATCTATGAGTTCGTTGAGATCTACAACCGGAGCGACGCTCCCGTCGACCTGTCCGGCTACCGGCTTGACGAGGGCATTGCCTATACGTTCCCGGACGGCCTGCAGCTGGCCGGCGGTGCGTGTCTGATCGTCGCCGTCGATGCCTCCTCCTACACAGCGCTCGATTGCACGGTGCTTCAGTGGGAGAGCGGTCGCCTCTCAAACGGCGGCGAGGCCGTTCGACTCGTCGACTCCGCCGGGTCCTGGATCGACCGCGTTGCCTACGACGATGAGTCGCTGTGGCCGTCGGAGGCCGACGGCGACGGAAGCTCGCTCGAGCTTCTCAGCGCCGAACGACCGAATCACATCCCCGCCAGCTGGGCGGCCAGCGCGGTCGTGGGAGGAAGTCCGGGAGGATTTGCCCCTGATGGACAAAGCAACAGCTACTGACGCACTGGCACGACGATTGCCGGTTGGCCGACTCAGGACGTGGCTCGATTCGACGCGTCACTCTCCGGACACCGTGCGCATCTCTCCGCCTCCAGCGACGGGTCGATACGAGTTCAAGTACCTGATCCGGCGCGAGCAGTGCGAACCGATCGCAGCCCTGCTGCACACGCACTTGGACCTCGACAAATACGGGCGCGGCCGTCCACGCGACACGTACACCGTGCGCAGCATCTACTATGACTCGCCCGGCTTCCGGTGCTACCACGAAAAGGAGAACGGCGACGAATGCCGACGCAAGTACCGCATCCGAACGTACAACGAGACCGACACCAATGCCGTGTTCCTCGAGTGCAAGCATCGCCACGGCGCAACGTACACCAAGCGGAAGGTCCGTCTGACTGAACATCACGTGGCGGCCATCGACGGACGACGCGGAATCGATCCATCGATTGCAGCCCCGACGAGCGTCCTCGGACAGTTCCTCGTCGGAATGGATCGGTGGGACTACTCCCCGGTGTCCCTCGTCGTATACGACCGGATTGCCTACGTCTGGCCGGGTCAACAAGACAGCGTGCGGGTCACACTGGATCGAAACCTCCGGGCGGCGCTGTTTCCCTCCCTAGACGACATTCGTAGCGAGAGCGATCTCGTCCCGTTGCTGTACGACTGGGTGATCCTCGAGGTTAAGTTCAACGATGTCGTTCCTCGATTTATGCGACAGCTCACGGCATCGCACGATCTCCAGCGACAGGCGTGCTCCAAGTACGCGCTCAGTATCTCGCAATTGCTAAATGAGGATCCGACGAAGAAAGAAGGATGGAATCATGTCCACGCTATCTGAAACCGCCGTGACGACGATCGACTGGTTGACCGTCGTCATCTCCATCGCACTCAGCCTCGGCCTCGGCCTGTACGTATCGCTCGTGTACCGGCTGTCCATGCCGTCGGGCAGCTATTCGGTCTCGATCCAGCACTCCCTGCTGTACCTCGCGATGATCGTCGCCCTGGTGATGCTCGTAATCTCCAACCAGCTCGCACGAGCGTTCACCCTCGTCGGAGCCCTCGCCGTCATTCGCTTCCGCACACCGGTCAAGAACTCCAAGGATGCGTCGTTCATCTTTCTCGGCTTGGCCAGCGGCATGGGCGTCGGCGTCGGGATGTACGCGGAGACGGCACTGGGCGTAGGCCTCATCGGCTTGTTCATGCTTGCCATCCGCTTTTCCGGACTCGGCATGCGCGCCAAGGGAGAGATCCTCGTCAAGCTCACCGTGCCCGCCGACGGCAGCGACGAGATCACCTATCACAGCGAGATCTTCGCCACGTATCTCAAGGATCAACGGTTGATCAACGCGCGGGCCGTACGCGACGGCGATGGACTCGAGATGACATTCCTGGTCAAGCCAAAGCGCTCCGCCAACTTGATGACGTTCTCCCGTGCGTTGTCCGCACACCCAAGCATCGACAAGGCATCCGTCATCGTCTGCGACGATGAAGGGCTCGCTCAGAACGTGTTCTAGAGGTTGCCACGCGACGAACGCCTCCCGTTGCACGACAAGCGACTCCGCCATGGCGCCGGGTGGAGTATGATCGGTGATCGATCGACACAGGCGTAGGGGGCGCTGAGCGATAGGATGGCAAGGATTCGCATTCGCAGACGGCCGCATGGCGGCCGCACCACATCTCGCCGGGTACTGCAAGCGGCGAACGCGCTGACCGTCGTTGTCCCCGTCTTCGGCCTTCTGCGGATCCTCACCGGTCTGTTCCACTGGATCCTTCCCCCTCGCCTCCTCAGTGCCGTTCCCGAGCTTGTCAGCCAGGTTCACAACACGCACGCCATCGCATCGGGAAGCGTCTTGTTCCTTCTCGGACTTCGCCTGCTTCGCCGACAGCGTGCAGCGTACTACGCCGTGCTCTTCGTTCTCGCCGCGTCTGCCGTGTCCGGGATCATCATCGGGGTCACACCGTGGTTCTGGGGCACCGGCTGCGTCGTTCTTCTCGCGCTGCTGCCCCTGGGGAGTGCGTTCACACCCCGTCCGATCCGAGGGCAGTTCACGCCGGCACAGGTCGTCGGCGTCGTTGCTCTTCTCCTCGCCCTCGGGTACAGCATTGTCGGGTCCTACCTGCTTCGAGACCAGTTCACGAACTTGCACACGTGGGGCGATGCAGTGTACTTCGCGGTGACGACACTCACGACGCTCGGGTACGGGGACATCGTTCCCATCATCGGGAGCGCACCCGCCAAGCTCTTCTCGGTCAGTGTCGTGTTCGTCGGCATCTCCTCATTCCTGACTGCGATCTCTCTGATCGTCGTTCCGTTCCTCGAGGCCCAAGCAAAGGAGGTCATGCACGCCATGGATCGATTCAGGAAACGCTCACTTCGGGATCACGTCATCGTCTGCTACTACACGCAAGTTGGTCAGAGCGTCGCCGCCCACCTGCTCGCCGGTCGCCAGGAGTTTCTCGTTGTCGAGCCGAACGAGGCGATCGCCCAAACACTTCTGGCCGAGGGAATCCGGGTTCTCCAAGGACAGCCCACCGACGAGGCCGTTCTTGAGAAGGCCAATCTCGGAGAAGCGCAGGCTGTCGTCGCGTGCTCCAACCACGACGCGGACAACGCCCTCATTACCCTCATTGCACACGACGTGAAGGCAAGCGGACGCAACGCGCAGCTTCGCATCATTGCAAGAATCGAACAGCAACAGGGGATCCGCAAGCTCGAGACGGCGGGTGCAGACTTCGTGGTGTCACCCTCGACGTTGGGCGGGCGAATGATGGCGGACTTCGCCGCCGGACATCCCTCCCGCAGCGCCGCGGACGACACCACGACAGGATCGTAGAGGCGGGTCCTCCGACGCGGTTGCCCGCAACAGCGTCAGCCCTACGAAGGAGAGGGCTCTCGGGGACGATCGGAGATGCCGGGGACGCTGCGCAATCCAAACGCAAGGGCAACGTGCAGACGGGAGATCTCTCGTTCTCGCTCTGCGAGCGTCCGGTCTTTCTGCTGGATCGCTCTGCGCAGCTCCTGAACCAGACCGTGCGGCTCGATCAGATCGGCTGGAAGCGCCCGGATCCAGTCCTGCAGGTTCCCGGAGCTCAGGCCGCCGTCCGATCGAGGATCGGGTGTTCTGCCGTTTCTCTCTTCTCTCATTGTCCGTCGCTCGCCGCAGCACTGGGAGTGTGCGCTCCGTCTCAACGGGCGCACGCGTCTGCAGCATGGACAGGGTAGCTGCACCTCCCCCGGCTCTGCCGACCGATTGTCCGTACACTGCAAGACAGTCGTCCGGACGGCTCCTTGTCGCTCCTTCTAGCCGAGCAGCGCCTCGCATACCATGCCGACGATGAACCCGACAGTTCCCCCCAGCGCCGGAAGCCAGCGCCGCGTCATCTTCGCCTGGGGTGCGATGTCCTGAAACACGAGATACAGGATGCCCCCCGCAGCGAACAGCATGAGCCCGCCGACAACCTCTGGGAGGGCTCGGAGGAAGAGGTAGCCGAGAAGCCCCGCGATCGGACCCAGCACACTGAGTGCCAGCATCATTGGAAGGACGTGTCGAGGGGAAGCCCCTCCGGACGCCAACTCGCGGTATGCGTTGAACCCCTCCGGCAGATTCTGCGCTCCGATGAACAACGCGAGCAACAGACCGAGCCGGTGATCCACTGGGAACACTGCGCCCAGCGACACCGCCTCCGGAACGAAGTCGAGCAGCATCGCCATGAACTGCGCACGCGAGCCACTACAACACGCCAAGCGCTCGTCGATCAGCATGAATGTAGCCGACCCCGCGAAGAACACCGGAACGGCAAGCGTAATCGGAAGAAGATCAAGCCCCTTCGGAACGAGCGCCAGCGCTACCGCGGCAATGAGGGTTCCGCCCCCAAGGGCGATGGTCGCGTGTACGACCTCCTGCCGGATCGGCGTGCGCCGCCTCGGGAACACACGTCCGGCAATTCCCCCAACCACCATCGCCAGGCCTGCCGCCCAGCAGTACAGCGCAACGGCCTCCCACGTCTCCACATCCGCCTCCAACAGCTTCTGAATTCTTGCGACTACGGAGCCTACCACAGGCGTCCGCTCAGAATGGAGTCGAGAACCCGAGTCGGCGCATGGACGTGATCGCGGCTAGTGGTAGTACCAGATGCTCTCGTACTCCGCTGGATCCTCGCCCAGGAGTCGCAATCGACGCAGATACCCGGTGATCGATACATCGACGTATGGCCACGGAGCGGCCGGCGCAACCGCCTTCTCCCAGGGATGGAACAGGTACACACGGCGTCCGTCCGCTGTGACCCCGATCCACTCCCGATCCTGCCGCGCCCGAAGGTGGTTCTTTCCCAGCCCCGGTACGTTGAAAACCGGCTCATCCGTCCTGTACAACCCCGGCAGAAGGCGTGCTTCCTCTTTGCGTTCCTGCAGCAAACGCGCAACGGGAACCAGCTGGTCAGCGTGTTCTGGCTTCCCCTTCATATAGAAGGTGTAGTACGGGTCGATCCCCACCTCTCGCAACGCGATGCGCAGCGCCGCCGTTTGGAACCGTCGGCTCGTTTGTAGCGAGAAGACTTGCTGGTTGTACACCGAGACACCGCCCGACCGGAGATGCGCGACGGCGGATGCCACGTCCGGCGTGACCTCCGCTGCACTCTCCACATGCGTGACCAGGGAGAGGTTGCGACGACCGGGGCGGCTGTACGATCCGAGCAATCGTCCGAGCTCCGCCGTGATTCGCATGGGAACCGTGACCACAAAACGGGTACCGATCCGAAGACTGCGCACGTGATCCATGCGCGCCAGCCGATCGAGGACCGCGGCGAGGGTCTCATCGCTCAGGATCAGCGGATCCCCCCCTGTGATGAGAACCTCCCGGACGCTCTTGTGCGCGGAGAACCACTCGAAAACTGGTTCCAACTCGTCGATCGAAGGCGGACGCGTGCAGCCCATCGCGTCCGTGATCTCCCAGTTTCGTTGACAATACGTACAGATCTGTGGACACGTTTCGGTGATCTTGAAGATTGCGATCCCCGGGTACCGCCGCGTCACGTGGTCGATCGGCGACGTATCCCGCTCTCGCATGAAGTCCATCTCCCGGCGCCGTTCGCCGTGGTGCGCGGCCAGCGCAAGCGCGGTCGAGAGCGACGGGATCACCTGCGTCCGTACTTGTCCATCCCGTTCGCGCGCCGCGGATGAGAAGTCGAACAGCGACAGGTAGTACGGTGTGATACCCCAGGGAATCGAGCCGCGCACGGCGGTGAGGATGGCTCCGAGATCATCCCGCGTGAGCGGAACCAGGGACTCCAACGTCCGGACGCCTTCCATCCCTCGCAGCACATGGTCCATCTGCCATCTCGCGTCGTTCCAGTCATCCACGCTCCCGCCGAGCGCTTTGAGGATCCGCTGGCGGTTACGCGCCCTCTCCTCGATCAGCGAGGGAGAGAGACCGGACGGGTGCCTCGATACGCCCGCGTCCACGACCTCCGCCAGACGATCGAGGAAACGGGAACGGGAGATCCCCGCGCGCCGACCACTCTTGGGTAGTTCGTCTTCTCCCGGGCCGAGCGACTCGAATCGCCTTCCGATCCAGCCACGACCAATCCCCGTCTTCCCCGACATCGCAAGGAAGAGGTGTTCGAACTCCGCCGCGAACCCGTCCGTCACGTGCGGCTCGATGTCCAACCCATGGATCAACTCCCAGAGGAGCTCGATCGTGCTGAAGCCGGCGATCGCCTCGCTCTCCGGCGACAACATGTCGCGAAACGCTCGCGTTGCTTCGAGAGCCAACGCGAGATCGATCCGACTGCAATTCACCGATCCGCCTCGTAGCACGGCCTCCCACTCATCGATCCCAGCCAGGAGATGCTCTCTGGCCTCCTCCACACTCTCAGCCACCTCGAGGATCCGACACCATTCATCGCCGCAGATTTTCAGCCGCTCAATCCAAAGGTTGCGCTCCGCGTGACTCGTAGCACGAGGGTTCACAGTTCACCTCCTCAAGTCGGTTATGCACTTCACGACACGTCGAGGGTCCGCACGTGATCCAGCGAGCAACTCGGATTACGTGGGCCTATCCATACTCTTCCATCGAGTGCGCGTTCCAACGGACGACTCGCCTTTGGGCTGATGGAACGCGCGCGTGGACTTCTCGTTGTTGCAGACGCCGCACGTGCGCCGCAGGGTCAGTATACACCATCCATTGGAAGGAGGGCGAACCCGACGCCAGTCGCCGCCCCTGTCGGATTCGGCTCCTCCAGGGCGTGATGAACCCCTGCGCTCCGCCTGCGTGGTCCCTCTCTGCTACACTGGACCGGTCTGCCAAAGGAGGAGGATCAAGGATGGGACTTCGGGCTCGGTTGCTGATCGTGTGCATGCCGCTCCTGGCGCTGTTTTCCGTGGCGTCGAGCGGGCAGACATACGTCGAACAAGAGGATGGAAGCAGCAGCTACATCGACTGCTCCGACGGGACAGTGGTCTACGATGACGAATTCGCGCTGTGGATTGACGCGTTTCTCGATGCCGCGCAGTTGGACAACGCGCTGTTCTTCTTCACGCAGTGCCACAGCGGTGGTATGCTCGACGACCTCGCTTCGACGTTGGACGGTGACACGCCGACCGCTCTTCTGAGCGCTTCGGCGTGGGACGAGTCCGCCTGGCTCTGCCCCACGGACGCCCCGGCCGCAGAACTCAGAGCGTGCGGGATCAAGACCCGCGGCGTGAGCTTCTACGTAGACGCACTGGTGTCGATACTCGACCGAACGCCTGCCGTGGACCTCACCATGGCCGATCTCGCGACCGCACTGCTCACCGAAGACGAAGCAGCACCCGGGGGAGCGGCAACCGATCCGCGATTCATTCCGGGGGCGTACTGGGTTGATGCTCCGGAGCGGCCGCAGTCCCTGTTCCTCGGGCCCGGGGAGGCCATTCGCATCGGGTACTCCCTCCGCGGCGACCGGCTGAGCAGCGCTGACCGATGGGCACTCCTCTTCGTCGGCGATGCAGACGAGCAGTGGACGCTCAACGATCTCGACCTCTTCTACAACGTTCTACTCCGTCTCGGATACGAAGAGGACAACATCATCGTCCTCGCCGGATCGCAACTGGAGCGTGGCGCATCGTCCGATGATCCGCTGCTGGATCCGCTCACCCGCAGCTCCGACGAGGCCGCCTCCGGACTGCCGCCGTACGTCGACGGGTATGCGACACGCCCAGTCCTCGTCGACACCCTGACCGGTCTCGCGGGTTCCGTCTCACCCGGCGCGCAGTTCGTCTTCTGGACGACCGGCCATGGTGCGACCACGGCCACGTTGGCGTGGAGCGACGCTCCTCTGCTCGTGCCGGACGTGCCGGCGTACGGACGCCTAGAGGCGGGTGACGCGATCCTCCCCGACAAGACATTCGCAGACCTGTATCGATTCACCGGAACCGCCGGCGAAACGGTCGAGATCACGCTCGCCTCGGGAGCATTCGACGCGTATGTGTGGCTCTACGACCGGGATCGCCAGATCCTCGCATCCGGTGATGACGAACTGAACGCCACCGACTGCCAGATCCAGGTCGATCTCGCGTACTCCGGCAACTACTACGTGCTCGTCAATTCGTATGGCCCGATGATCGATGAGTATGGAAACCCGGAACCCAACTACGTCAGCGAAACGGGGCCGTACACACTGGCACTCGGAGCTCCGCGTTCCTCCGCAGAAGCCGAGGCAACCCCCCTCCCCGTTTCGACGGCGCCCGTCGTCGGCGAACTGGAAGTGGGCGACGCAGTGGACGTGCTCGGCACATACTACGACTCGTACACCGTCGACCTCTGGGCTGACGAGGCCTACTCCGCGTCGTTGGCGTCCGAGGCGTTCGACGCCTTCCTCTCCATCCACGATGCATCCGGCACCCCACTGGGTTCGGTCGACGACATGGGTCCTCTCGCAACCGATGCGCGCCTCTGGTTCCTGCCGATCGACGGGGGGGCCTATGAGCTCCGTGTATCGAGCTTCGAACCGGGAAGCACCGGCGAATACACGGTCGGCCTTCAGTCCGGCTTCTCCACCATGCCGTTGGGCGGCGACCCGTTGACCGGCGGAACCGTCACCGGGACGCTCGCCGCGGGCGACGAGGTGTGGATCGATGAGGACGTCAGCGGGGCCTACGGGGACGCGTACCGCTTCACTCTGCCAGCATACCAGACCGCATACATCGCCTTGCGTTCGGACGCCTTTGACTCCTACCTCTATGTGTTCGACGCGTACGGCACGATGATCGACAGTGACGACGACTCCGGCGGAGGCGGGAATGCCCTGCTGGAACTCACCTCGTATGTCGACACGACCTACGTCATCGTTGCGACGAGCTATTGGGCATACGAGACCGGCGACTACTCGCTCACGCTGAGCGACGAGCCGATCGGATGGGATGTCCCGGACCCGGTCGACAGCCTTGCGTACGGGGAATCCGTACACGGAACCCTCGACTCGGGCGACCCCACATGGGAGGACGGGACTCCGTGCGACGTCCTTTCCTTTGAAGGGCAGGCCGGAACGACTGTTCGCATCGTCATGCGTTCCGACGCATTCGATACGTACCTCCACCTGTACGACGGGAACGGCGTGTCTCTGGCGTGGGACGACGACAGCGGCGGCGGAACGGACTCGCTCATCGTCTCGTTCCTGCCGGACGACGCGACGTACTACATCGTGGCCAACGCGTTGTCCGTGTACGATGCTGGGGCCTACCAGGTCACCCTCGAGTCTGTGGCCATCGCCGGCACCATCGGCCCGGGCGCTCTCCCCGACCCCGCAGACGCAACCCCGCTTGCGGAGTCCCATGCAGCCGTATTGGAGGAATCGGACTTCCTGTGGGAGGCCACATCGTACTGCGACGTGTATGCGGTGTCTGTCGCGGCCGGAACCGAACTCACCGTGGACATGACCTCGGCGGTTCTCGACAGCCTTCTGATCCTCCTGGATCCGACCGGCGTCATCCTTGCGCGAAACGACGACGCGAATTACACAACCTACGATGCCCGCCTCGTGTACACATTCGCCGAGCCGGGGACGTACTACGTGATTGCCACCACGTGGGACACGTACGCATCCGGGACCTACGCGCTCACGGCGGTTCGCAAGGAATAGGACGAGCCCCTAGGCGAGGATCCTGTCGATCGATGCGCCGGACGCGGAGCAGGTGGCGGAGGCCGCCCGTACCGCGTCCGGAATGGATCCGTACGGTGAGACCCGCAGTGCATGGTCCGTCCGCATGCAGGAGGAATCCGCGCTAGACCGACCGGTTGCGATACGTGTCGTAGTCGGGCAGCCGGCGGTCGTACTCCGCGTCCATCAAGGGAGAGGAAATCAGGAAGTCGGCCGACGACCGGTTGCAGGCAATGGGGATGTTCCACACGACCGCCATGCGGAGGAGCGCCTTGACGTCCGGATCATGCGCCATCGGCTGCAGCGGATCCCAGAAGAAGATGAGGACGTCGATTTCTCCCTCCGCAATCTTGGCCCCGACCTGTTGATCGCCACCGAGTGGCCCCGTCTGTAGCCGGACGACCTTCAGCCCGAGGGCCTCTTCAAGGAGACGTCCCGTGGTGCCGGTCGCGTAGATCGCATGCCGCGCCAGCGCGTCCCGATTCTTGCGAACCCATTCCATCAGGTCCGCCTTCATGTTGTCGTGCGCAACCAGTCCGATGTGCTTCGTCGCTTGCAGCCGTTCCCGAGATTCCACCGTCGCCTCGTTTCTTTGCTCCCTCGACGTCACGCCGTCGCATGCCCGCTTATTGTACCCCGGCCACGCATCGGGGACGGATTTCCTCTCGCCCCGGCCCACTCGTCGCGGACTTCCGCACCCGTTTCGGGCACAATCCCGTGCATGGCATGGCGGAACGGTTCCCGTTCCCGGCCGCTACATCAGGGGGAGGAGATGCGATTGCCGGGAAGCAACAGCGGCCCCGTCAGGCAGCGTGACGTCATCCGAAGGATCGCCAACGCGACGGCGGCCATCCTCGACCTGGAAGACCTTCTGGACACAGCGTACCGCGAGATCAGCCGCATCTTCCAGACCGACACGTTCTTCGTCGCTCTCTACGACGACGTAATCCGCCAGATCGAGTTCCCTCTGATGATCGACGAAGGCGCGCGGACGGCCGTCGAGCCTGTCCCTCTCGGCCAGGGGCTCACATCGCACGTCATCGCTGGACGCGAATCGCTCCTGCTGCGCACCAAGGAGGAGGCTGCACAGGTTGCCAGACTGCCCAAACTGTATGGGTCAATGAAGATGTCCGAGTCCTGGCTCGGCGTCCCGCTGATCATCGCCGACCGGCTGATTGGCGTCGTCAATGTGCAGTCGTACCAGCCCGGAGCATATACCGAGGAGCACCGCACGCTCCTCAGAACCATCGCTGATCTCCTGGCCGTGGGAATCGAGCATGCGAGACTGCACGAACAGGTGAGCCGCCGCGCCGAGCAGATGGCTGTCGTCAACGAGGTCTCCCGTCGCATCACATCGCGACTGGAACCCGGCGAGCTCCTCCGAACGGCCGTCGAGCTCATCCGTGACCGGCTCGGCTACGACCAGGTGATGTATCTGGACTGTGAAGGGGATCGCGTCACCGTACGCATCGGCGTCGGCCCGATTGCCGACATCGTCCCCGCCGGATCGGCGATACCTCCCGGCGCCGGGTTGATCGGCCGTGTCACGCGATCCGCACAGCCTGCACTCGTCCGATGCGTCGCCGAAGACCCGGACTACTACAATCCAAACCCCGATGTCCTGCTGACGCAGTCGGAGCTCGTCGTCCCGGTGACGATCGCCGGCTCCATCGTTGGGGTGCTCGACCTTCAGAGCAACGAGATCGATGCATTCGACGAAACCGACCAACTCGTCCTCGAAACACTGGCCGACCAGTGTGGTGTCGCCCTCGAAACGGCCCGCCTCTATCAAGCGATGCAGACGGAGCTTCACGCTCGGCGAGAAGCCGAACAGCGAGTCGCGCGATACGTCGAGGAGTTGGAGTCAGCCAACGAGGAGATCAAGCAATTCGCCTACATCGTCTCTCACGATCTTCGAGCGCCGCTCGTGAACCTCAAGGGATTCGCCGCGGAGCTTCGTGAGGCGATGACCGCCCTCTCCCCCCACATCGCCGACAGTCTGGCGACCCTACCCGAATCCGAACGGGAGCCCGTCGCGTTGCTGGTTGAAGAAGACGTGCCCGAGGCCCTCGGATTCATCGAGTCTTCCGTCGCTCGCATGGACGCATTCATCAACGCCGTGCTCAAGCTGTCCCGAATCGGACGACGAGAACTCAAGCCGGAGCCGCTTGACGTCCAAGCGATCGCGACAGAGATCCGTAGCACGCTCGCCCACCAGCTTGACGAGCGCGGCGCCGTCCTGACGATCCACAACCTTCCGGATGTCGTTGCAGACCGTACGGCACTCGAGCAAGTCTTCGGCAACCTCCTCGCCAACGCCGTGAACTACCTTGAACCTACGCGCGCCGGGATCATCGAAGTCGGCGGCGAGCGCCGCGCAACCGAGACGGAGTACTGGATCAAGGACAACGGACGCGGGATTGCCGAGGACGACTACGACAAGGTTTTCGCACCGTTTCGCCGGGCAGGCAAGCAGGATGTAGCTGGAGAGGGGATGGGGCTCTCGTACGTTCGCACGATGGTGAAGCGAATGAGTGGCACGATCGGGTTCGAATCGCAACTGGATCTCGGAACGACATTCACGTTCACGATCGGCAATCCAACGGAGAAGAGGTGAGGAATGAACGCAACGCAGTCTGTGAGCATCCTGATCGTCGAAGACGATGAGGGACATGCGCGGTTAATCGAGAAGAACCTCAAACGCGGGAAGATCTCAAACGGGATTACGCACGTCACGGACGGCCAGCAGGCCCTGGACTTCCTCCACTCCGAGGGTGCGTTCGCCGGTCAGGTCCGACCGTCACCGCTCCTCGTGCTGCTCGACCTCAACATGCCGGTACTGGACGGGTACCAGGTGCTCGAGCGAATGAAGGCCGACCCGCAAACCCGTCACATCCCCGTCGTCGTCTTGACGACAACCGACGATGCCCGCGAAGTCGCGCGATGCTACGACTTGGGATGCAGCGTCTACATCACCAAACCCGTTGACTATGAGAGCTTCTGTGAGGCGATCCAGCAGCTCGGGTTGTTCATGTCCATCGTGACCGTTCCGGACGGAGAATAGCGGTGTCGAACGTCCGCCCGATCCGCATCCTGTACATGGAGGACGATCCCGGACTCGCACGCTTGGTCCAGAAGCGTCTCGGCCGAATCGGACACGACGTCGACATCGCGCCCGACGGACAACAGGGGGTCGCCCGAGTCGTATCGAGTGCTCCATACGACTTGCTTCTCCTGGATCAGAACATGCCGGTATACAGTGGGCTTCAGGTAATCCGAATCCTCGACAATCAGGATGCTTTGCCCGCCACGATCATGCTCACAGGTTCGGGAAGCGAGGAGACGGCCGTCGAGGCGATGAAGCTCGGTGCACGCGACTACGTGGTGAAGGACGCCAACGGAGGGTTCCTCGACCTTCTTCCTGCGGCCATCGATCGCGTACTCGAGAAACAGCGTCTGATCGACGAGCGCCGTCGGGCAGAAGAAGCCCTTGTCGAAAGCGAGGCCCGGTTCCGTGCGGTCGCGGAGACCGCCGTCGACGCGATCGTCTCGGTTGACTCCGAAGGCCGAATCACGTTCTGGAACGCCGGCGCGGCCGACATGTTCGGCTACGACAAGGAGGCGGCACACGGGAAACCGTTCGGCCATCTCGTCACAGCAGACGAGGATCCGGACAAACCCGTGGAGAACCCTTTCCGCTTCTCGGGACAGCAGTACGCCGTACGCGGGGTGCACGCCGTTGGCATTCGGTCGGACGACTCGACACTGCCGCTTGACGTATCGCTGACGAGTTGGGCAACGCCATCGGGGACGTTCTACACGGCCATCATCCGGGACGTAACCGAGCGGACCGCATACGAGGAGAAGCTCGCCCACATGGCGCATCACGATGCCCTCACCGGCGCATTCAATCGACACTACTTGGCAGAGATCCTCGATCGCGAGGTCGCTCGGGCCAAACGGTACACCCATCCCATCGGCTTCCTGATGATCGACGCGAACCGTTTCAAGCAGATCAACGACGAGCATGGCCATGACGTCGGCGACACCGTGTTGTGTGCCATCGTGGACGTCATTAGCGGCTCGATCCGTGCCGTCGACATCGTCGTTCGATACGGCGGTGACGAGTTTCTAGTCATTCTCCCGGAAACCGATGGTCAGATCGTCGTCACCAAGCAGCGGATCCTGGAGAACCTCGCAAAACGAACCGACCTGGAACGACTCGTTGGATTCCCCGTAACACTCTCCATCGGTTGCGCGCATTGGACCCCCGATGCTCCCCAACCCATCGAGCAGGTCGTTGACCTTGCCGACAAGCGCATGTACGACGCGAAGCGCCA
>Ga0272444_10002115_pt1 | contig 18634 bp, 20 predicted proteins | sample SSMForm13_FD_201033 | JGI IMG/M metagenome (GOLD analysis project Ga0272444, IMG submission 201033) | Marine sediment archaeal communities from Little Sippewissett salt marsh, Falmouth, MA, United States - SSM-Form-13 | ecosystem: Environmental > Aquatic > Marine > Wetlands > Sediment ... | reverse complement strand
GCGGCTCGAACCGCTCAAGCAACAGCTGATGCAGTTCACCGAGCAGGCGCCCGCCTCCGACGACATCTCGATCATCGAAATCCAGGCCGCGCCACGACAAAGCTCGCGCGATGTCGCCTGAGTGACGCCACTGGGCTGATCCGCGGATCGGGGGCGGACGCGGCCAGCGCCGGGCACTCGCCATCCACGAAAACCGGCCGCACAAGCACCCAATAAAAAACCCCGCAGCGTTACCGCTGCGGGGTTTTCGGCTTCGGGATGAAGCGGCTGGTTACATCATACCGCCCATGCCGCCCATACCGCCCATGCCGCCCATGTCGCCACCGGCCGGGGCTGCGCCCTCGTCCTGCGGCTCGTCGGCCACCATGGCCTCGGTGGTGATCATGAGGCCGGCGACAGACACTGCGTTCTGCAGCGCGGAGCGGGTCACCTTGGTCGGGTCCAGGATGCCCGCCTCGACCATGTCGACATACTCGGAGGTCGCGGCGTTGTAACCCATGTTGCCCTCGGTCTCGAGCACCTTGTTGAGCACTACGGACGGCTCGTCACCGGCGTTGGCCACGATCTGGCGCAGCGGCTCTTCCATGGAGCGACGGGCGATGTCGATACCGACGTCCTGGTCGTGGTTGTCGCCGCTCAGCCCGCTGAGCGCGCTCAAGGCGCGCACCAAGGCAACACCACCACCCGGTACGATGCCTTCCTCGACGGCGGCACGGGTGGCGTGCAGTGCGTCCTCGACGCGCGCCTTCTTCTCTTTCATCTCGACTTCGGTCGCCGCACCGACCTTGATCACGGCAACACCGCCGGCCAGCTTGGCCAGACGCTCCTGGAACTTCTCGCGGTCGTAGTCGGAAGTGGTGTCTTCCATCTGGGTGCGGATCTGCTCGCAACGTGCCTTGATGTCGTCTTCGGTGCCGGCACCATCGATGATGGTGGTCTCATCCTTGCTGATCTGGATGCGCTTGGCGGTACCCAGTTCGTTCAGGGTGGCCTTCTCCAGGGTCAGGCCGACCTCCTCGGAGATCACGGTGGCACCGGTGAGGATCGCGATATCCTGCAGCATGGCCTTGCGGCGATCGCCGAAGCCGGGCGCCTTGACCGCAGCAACCTTGACGATGCCACGGATGGTGTTGACCACCAGGGTCGCCAGCGCTTCGCCTTCGACGTCTTCGGCGATGATCAGCAGCGGCTTGCCTGCCTTGGCGACAGCCTCCAGGGCCGGCAGCAGATCACGGATGTTGGCGATCTTCTTGTCGTGGATCAGGATGTACGGGTCTTCCAGGTCGACCATCTGCGACTGCTGGTTGTTGACGAAGTACGGCGACAGGTAGCCGCGGTCGAACTGCATACCCTCGACCACGTCCAGCTCGTTCTCCAGGCCGGAACCTTCCTCGACGGTGATGACGCCTTCCTTGCCGACCTTCTCCATCGCCTCGGCGATGATGTCGCCGACGCTGTTGTCGGAGTTGGCGGAGATGGTGCCGACCTGGGCGATCGCCTTGTAGTCCGAGCAGGGTACGGACATGCCCTGCAGATGATCGACGGCAGCGTGTACCGCCTTGTCCATGCCGCGCTTCAGGTCCATCGGGTTCATGCCGGCGGCAACCGCCTTCAGGCCTTCGCGCACCATGGCCTGGGCCAGCACGGTGGCGGTGGTGGTACCGTCACCGGCCACGTCGTTGGTCTGGGAAGAGACTTCCTTGACCATCTGCGCGCCCATGTTTTCGAACTTGTCTTTCAGCTCGATCTCTTTCGCCACGGACACGCCGTCCTTGGTGATGGTCGGAGCGCCGAAGGACTTCTCCAGTACCACGTTGCGGCCTTTCGGGCCGAGGGTGGTCTTAACCGCGTTGGCGAGGATGTTCACGCCGTGCAGCATGCGCTGGCGCGCTTCGTCGCCGAAAAGTACGTCTTTTGCAGCCATTGTCTACCTTCCTGAATTCTGTATCGATGTTATGAGTTGCGTAAGAGGCCGGTCAGCCTTCGATCACGCCCATGATGTCTTCTTCGCGCATGACCAGTACTTCCTCGCCACCGATCTTCACCTCGGTGCCGGAGTACTTGCCGAACAGCACGGTGTCGCCGACCTTCACATCCAGCGGGCGAACCTCACCGCTGTCGGTGATCTTGCCGTTGCCGACGGCGATGATCTCGCCCTGAACCGGCTTCTCGGTGGCCGCATCCGGCAGCACGATGCCGCCCGGGCTGGTGGTTTCTTCGGCCTTGCGACGGACAACGACACGGTCGTGCAGTGGACGGATATTCATTGCATCAAACTCCTGATGGATATGACGTTTTATGGGTTACTGCCAACGATTGTTAGCACTCGGTAAAAGTGAGTGCTAATAGTAGGGTCGGTTTGTGGAAAGTCAAGGCGGGCCGGCGAAACATTTTTTTGCTCCAGCAAGCCCTGTCAACGGCCCTGCCGAGATACCTGCAATGCAGTGGCCAGCGCGAACATATATGCTGAGTTGGTCTTTCCCAACACCCAAGACCACATGCACACCGAAGCTTCGCAAACCGTCTCACTGGTCCTCGGCAGCGGCGGCGCCCGCGGCCTGGCGCACATCGGGGTGATCCGCTGGCTGGAGGAGAACGGCTACCAGATCCGCTCGATCGCCGGCAGTTCCATGGGCGCCCTGGTCGGCGGCGTGTATGCCATGGATAAGCTGGACGAGTACGAATCCTGGGTCCGCGCGGTGCGCAAGCTCGACATCGTCAGCCTGCTGGACGTCTCCTGGGGCAGCAACGGCCTGTTCAAGGGCGACAAGATCATCGACACCCTGGTGGACATGGTCGGCGACCAGCACATCGAGGATCTGCCGATCCGCTACACCGCGGTCGCCACCAATCTGCACACCGAGAAAGAGGTGTGGCTGCAGTCGGGGCGGCTGTTCAACGCGATCCGCGCCTCGATCTCCCTGCCGCTGTTCTTCACCCCCTATCATTACAAGGGCGCCGATCTGATCGACGGCGGCGTGCTCAACCCCGTGCCCATCGCCCCGACCTTCGGCGACCACACCGACATCACCATCGCGGTCAATCTCGGCGGCGAGCCGCAGCCGCAACAGGCGAAGAGCGAGCAACCCGAGCAGGACGAAAGCTACGTCGACATGCTGCAGAACAAGATCCGACGCTTCATCGCCGATTTCCAGAGCGCCACGCCGGAATCCTCGCATCACGACCTGAGCGCCCACGAGGTCGCCAGCCAGGCCTTCGACGCCATGCAGAGCACCATCGCCCGGCAGAAGCTGGCCGCCTACCCGCCGGATGAGATCGTCGACATTCCACGTAACGCCTGCAGCCTGCTCGATTTCGATCGTGCCGCCGAGATGATCGACCTGGGTTATCGACGCGCCGCCGCCTGCCTGCCGGCACCGCAAACCGCGGACAGGCAAAAGTGACCGCCACACTTGGCAGGGCCCTGCTGCTGTGGTTGCTGCTGTCAGTGCTGGCGATGCTCAACGGGATCCTGCGTGAACAGCTGCTGAACCCGCTGTTCGGCGAGGCAGTGGCACTGCCGCTGAGCGGCATCAGCCTGTCGCTGCTGGTGTTTGCCGTCAGTTACCTGGGCGCGCGGTTTCTGCGCGCTCGCGGCAACGCCAGCTACCTGCTGATCGGGCTGTTGTGGGTGTCGCTGACCCTGGCGTTCGAATGCCTGTTCGGCCACTGGGGGCTCGGGCGTTCCTGGGCGCAGATCGGCCAGGTGTTCGATCTGGCCAGCGGCAACCTGTTTCTGCTGGTGCTGCTGAGCAGCGCCTGCTCGCCCTGGCTGGCAGCACGCATCAAGGGGTTGATCTGAGCGCTTCCCCGTCGACCTGGTGGCGCACCGTCGGTCCAGACACATTCACAACAACCCAGACCTGCCACCACGATTGGCGCGTTGGTGCAACGCGGGCTGCTTCAGTCCAGCACGTGGCTGACCAGCCCGTCCGCCAGCTTGGGCTCGAACCAGGTGGACTTGGGCGGCATCACCTCGCCGGCATCGGCGACCGCCATCAGTGCCTGCATGCTGGTCGGATAGAGGGCGAAGGCCACCGCCCATTCGCCGCTGTTGACGCGTTTTTCCAGCTCGCCCAGGCCGCGGATGCCGCCGACGAAATCGATGCGCTCGTCGCGGCGCGGATCCGAGATGCCCAGGATCGGCTCGATCAGGTTGTCCGCCAGCAGGCTCACGTCCAGGCTCGCCACCGGGTCGTCCGGGATGTACTCCTCGCGCAACTCCAGGCGGTACCACTGGCCCTGCAGGTACATGCCGAACTGCGCCGTGTCCCTGGGCCTGGCCTGTTCGTTGAGCGCCTCGAAGTCGAAACGCTCGGCGATGCGCGCCAGCAGCATCTCCGGCGACAGGCCGTTCAGATCACGCACCACCCGGTTGTAATCGAGGATCTGCATCTGGTCGTGCGGAAAGATCACCGACAGGAAGTAGTTATAGCTTTCCTCACCGTTGTGGTTGGGGTTGGCCGCCTTGCGCGCATTGCCGACACGCGAGCCGGCCGCCGAGCGGTGATGGCCATCGGCCACGTAGATCGCGTCCATCGCCTCGAAGGCGGCGGTCAGCGCGGCGACGCGTTGCGCATCGTCGATCACCCACAGCTCGTGGCGCACCCCGTCCTTGGCGGTCACGTCCATGTCCGGGCCTACCGAGGCCGCCGCGGCGAGGATGTCGTCGACCGTCCGGTCCGCCTTGTACACCAGGAACACCGGCCCGGTCTGGGCGTTCAGCGTATCGATCTGGCGTACCCGGTCGTCTTCCTTCACCGGGCGGGTGAATTCATGTTTCTTGATACGGTCATTGTCGTAGGCCTCGACCGAGGCCACCGCCACGATGCCGGTCTGCACGTGCTGCCCCATGGTCAGGCGGTAGGCGTAGTAGCAGTCGCTGCTGTCCCGCGCCAGCACGCCCTCGGCGATCATGCGGTCGAGGTTCTCGCGGCCCTTGGCGTATACCGCCGCATCGTAGGGATCGGTGTCGTCCGGCAGGTCGATCTCCGGGCGCGAGATGTGCAAAAAACTCCAAGGGCGCCCCTCGGCCATCGCCTTGGCCTCGGCACGATTCATCACATCGTAGGGGGGTGCGACGACATCGTCCTCGCGTCCGACGACCGGGCGCAGTCCGGTGAAGGGTTTGATCAGTGACATGCGGATTCCTTTGGATCGGGTTGCTGCCCGCATTGTTCCAAAGGCGTATTTCCCTCACAAGCAAGGGAATTTGACCGCAGCCCAAGGCGGACTGCGGTCAGCTGGTCGGTCAGTGCGGGATCTGCACCACCAGGCGGCCGCGCACCTGGCCCTTGAGGATCTGCTCGCCCTTTGCCGGCAGTTCGTCGAAGCTGATCTCGCTGGTCAGGCTCTCCAGCAGCTCGGCATTGAGGTGTTTGACGATGCCGTCCCAGGCACGCTCACGCTTTTCCAGCGAGGCCATCACCGAGTCGATGCCGTACAGGGTGACGCCGCGCAGGATGAACGGCGCCACCGAGGTGGGCAGGCTCATCGAATCGGCCAGGCCGCAGGCCGCCACCGCACCGCCACGCTTGATCTGGCTGAGCACATTGGCCAGGGTGTTGCCGCCGGCCACATCGACCGCGCCGGCCCACAGCTCCCTGCCGAGGGGGCGCGCCTTGTCGGCGAAATCGCTGCGCGGTGCGATATCCGCAGCGCCGAGCGACAGCAGGAAGTCCTTCTGCTCCGGGCGGCCGGTGACCGCGATCACCCGGTAGCCCAGGTCGGCGAGGATCGCGGTGGCGACACTGCCCACACCGCCGGCCGCACCGGTCACCAAAATATTGCCGTGTTCCGGCTTGATGCCGTGGTCCTGCAGCGCCATCACGCACAGCATGGCGGTGTAGCCTGCGGTACCGACCGCCATCGCCTGGCGCGTGCTCAGACCGTCGGGCAGCGGCACCAGCCATTCGCCCGGGACGCGCGCCTTGCCGGCATAGCCGCCGCTGTGCACCTCGCCCACGCCGAAGCCGTTGAGCACCACCTTGTCGCCCGCCTTGAAGCGTGGGTTGTCGGATGCCTCGACGGTACCGGCGAAGTCGATACCCGGCACCAAGGGGAACTTGCGTACCACCGGCGAGGCGCCGGTCAGCGCCAGGCCGTCCTTGTAGTTGAGGGTCGACCACTCGACCCTGACGGTGACATCACCGTCCATCAGCTCGGCATCGCTCAGCTCGGTTTTTTTCAGCGCCTGGCCATCGTCGGTCTTTTCGACCAGGTAGGCGGGAAAACGATCGGACATGACTCCTCCGGAATTTCTTGTTGTGTGCGGGTATCAGTCCTCGCGGTGATACTCACCTTCGATATAGCCGCCGGGCGGCTTGCCCTGGTGCTTGGGATCACCGGGGCGCATGATGCCGCGGCTGCGCAGCATCCAGACGATGACCGCGCGCCGGATCGGCGTGATCAGCAGCGCGAAGCCCACCGCATCGGTGATGAAGCCGGGCAGCAGCAGCGCCAGGCCGACCACCAGCAGCATCGCGCCCTCGAGCATCTCGATCGCCGGCGCCTCGCCGCGCGCCATCATCTCCTGCGCGCGAAACAGCACCGAAAAACCCTGCAGGCGCACCATCAGGCCGCCCAGCAGCGCGGTGAAAATCGACAGCGCGATGGTCGGCAAGGCACCGATCTCGCTGCCGACCTCGATCAGTACGTACAATTCAATCAGCGGCGCACCGACGAAGATAATCAGAAATACCAATAATGGGTTGAACATGAATGCTCCCGCGGGTGTTCCGCTGGCGTAGAATGCCAAAGCCTTGAAATGGGGACGATTTGCGCCCGGTCAAGCTCGAAGGCCTTGGAACGATAGTGGACAGCATGCCAGAAAACGCCCTGATCGTGCTCAGCACCGCCCCCGACCGGGACACCGCCGAACGCCTTGCGACGCGTCTGGTCGAGCAGAAACTTGCGGCCTGCGTGAATATTTCCGCACAAATCACGTCTGTTTATGCCTGGAAAGGCAATGTCGAACACGACAATGAATACCAGTTGGTGATCAAGACCACCCGGGCGCGTTACGATGCCCTGCAACACGAGATACGGAACCTGCATCCGTACGAACTACCTGAGATACTGGCGCTGCCCGTCAGCGACGGCCTGCCGGCATACCTGGATTGGATCGAAGCATGTACAAAAAACTGATAAGCCTGTTTCTTCTGCTGACCACCTTCGCTGCCGCGGCACAGGCAGAGGATGAATTCCTGCGTCCCGACCAGGCGTTCGCCATCTCCGCGCATGCGGTCGGCTCCGACAAGGTGCGCGTCACCTGGCAGATCGCCGACGGTTACTACCTGTACCAGAGCAAGTTCCGCTTCTCCGCGGAAAACCCGCAGATCACCTTCGGCGAGCCCGAACTGCCACAGGCGATCACCAAGAACGACCCGATCTTCGGCGAGGTGCAGATCTACCGTGAGCAGATCAGCATCGACGTGCCCTTCGCCAATGCGCCGCGCGACGCCGACGTGATGACCCTCAAGGCGCGCTCGCAGGGCTGCGCCGACAAGGGCATCTGCTACCCGCCGCACACCCAGACCATCCTGGTGGCGCTGAGCCCACGCGCCGACGCACCGGCTGCGGTCGACCCGACCGCGGTCAGCGAACTGGCGGCCGAGGGCAGTGCCAGCGGGGCCAGCAGCGATGACGCCATGGCCGACGAGCCGGGCGGCGACCCGCTGGCCGAACTCAGTGCGCTCGGCGACGAATTGGGCCTGGGCGACATGGAAGACGACATCCTGCCGCCGGAGCAGGCCTTCCAGGTGGCCGCCGAAAGCCTCGACGGCAACACCCTGACGGTGCGCTGGAGCATCGCCGAGGGCACCTATCTGTACCAGGACAAGCTCAAGGTCGAACTGGCCGGCGACGGCATCCGCCTCGGCCAGTACCAGTTGCCCGAGCCGGACATCAAGAAAGACTCGATCAAGCCGGACGGCAGCATCGGTGACGTGCCCGTGTACCACAATGAGGCGGTACTGCAGATCCCGCTGCTGCGTGACAACACCGGCGCCACCGAGATCGAGGTGCTGACCGGCTACCAGGGCTGTGCCGACCGGGGTATCTGCTACCCGCCGCAGAAAACCACCCTGAAGGTGGCGCTGCCGGCGGGCAGCGGCGCCAGCGGCGTGGCCGAGGCACCGGTTGCAGCGCCGGCGCCTGTAGCTGCCGCAGCCCCCAGCGACGTCCCGTTCAACGAGCAGGACCAGTTGCTGTCCGACCTGCAGGCGGCCTCGCCGCTGTTCGGCCTGCTGCTGGCACTCGGCTTCGGCGTACTGGTGGCCTTCACCGCCTGCATGTACCCGATGATCCCGATCCTCAGCTCGCTGATCATGGGCCAGGGCGAGAAGATCACCGCCTTCCGCTCGTTCAGCCTGTCGCTGGCCTACACCCAGGGCATAGCCCTGACCTTCGGCGTGCTCGGCGCGGCGATGGGCCTGCTCGGCGAGGGCATCAACATCCAGTCGGCACTGCAGACCCCGTGGGTGCTGGTGCCGTCGGCGATCCTGTTCGTCGCCCTGGCGATGTCGATGTTCGGCTTCTACCAGATCCAGATGCCGTCGGCGATCCAGTCGCGCCTGCACGAGATGAGCAACCAGCAGCAGGGCGGCTCGCTGATCGGCGTCGGCCTGATGGGCGTGCTCTCGGCACTGATCGTCGGCCCCTGCGGCGGCCCGGTGCTGCTCGCGGTGCTGGCCTTCGCCGCCCAGTCGCAGGATATGCTGCTCGGCTTCGCCATCATGTGGGTGTTCGGCACCGGCATGGGCCTGCCCTTGCTGGTGATGGGTTCGGGCGGCGGCGCGCTGCTGCCCAAGGCCGGCACCTGGATGGACACGGTCAAGGCCACCGGCGGCATCATCATGCTGGCGCTGGCGATCAGCTTCCTCGAGCGCCTCGCCCCCACCTACATCAGCTATACGGTGATCATGTTGTTGTGGGGCACCCTGCTGATCGTCGCCGCGGTATACATGGGTGCGCTGCGCAACCTGCCGGACGAGGCCAGCGGCTGGTTCAAGCTGTGGAAAGGCCTGGGCCTGGTGCTGCTGATCTACGGTGCCGCCTTCATCATCGGCGTGGCGGCCGGCAGCAAGGACACCAACCAGCCGCTGCAGGGCATCGTGGTCGGCGGCGGCCATGGCGCCGCTGCCGAGCAGCATGCCGCGTTCACCCGGGTCAAGACCATCGACGACCTCAATCGCGAGGTCGCGGCCGCCGCGGCTGCCGGCAAGCCGGTGATGCTCGATTTCTATGCGGACTGGTGCACCTACTGCAAGACCATGGAGAAGGAGATCTTCCCGCACCCGACGGTGGTCGCGGCACTGTCCGACTTCGTGCTGCTGCAGGCGGACATCACCCGCCAGGACGATGACGACAAGGCCCTGTCCAAGCATCTCGACATGCCCGCTCCGCCGGCCCTGTACTTCTGGAACAAGCAAGGCGAAGAACTGCGCAGCCACCGCCTGATCGGCAATGTCACCGCCGAACAGCTGGCCGCGCGTGCCGCACAGGTAGCCCAATGAAACCAACGCGTATTCTCGTCATTGCCCTGGGTGGACTGTTGCTCGGCGCCGGTATCGGCGTCGGCCTGAAGATGGCCGACAAGGCCGACCAGCCGGCGGTCGCCGAGCCGGTCAGCGCCCCCGAGCAGGTGGATGTGGTACCGGACTTCAGCTATGCCGACCTGGACGGCCGCATGCGCCACAGCAGCGAGTGGAAGTCGCGCATCCTGGTGCTGAACTTCTGGGCCGCGTGGTGCCCACCCTGCCGCGAGGAGACCCCGGCCTTCGTGGAGCTGCAGGACGAGTTCTTCCAGGACAACGTGAAATTCGTCGGCATCGCCATCGACGACCAGGAACCGGTTGAGGAGTTCGCCGACACCTATGGCGTCAACTACCCGATCCTGATGGGCGACATCAAGGCGGTGACCCTGTCGCGCCAGCTCGGCAACCGTTTCGAGGGCCTGCCCTTCACCATCGTCGCCGAACCCGGCGGCAAGGTGGTGCTGCGCCACGCCGGCGGCCTGACCCGCGACCAGCTCGAGCCGGTGCTGCGCGAGCTGGTCGACAAAAGCCGCCGCACCCACGAGCCGGCAGCGCGCATCTGAGCGTCGCTGCAATGCCGCTCCGGCGGCGGCACGGCGTCACATCCGGGCACAATTGGCGCTGGACAAAGCGCGGGCGTTGCCCGAGAATTGCAGCCAATTCAGCGCTTTTTCGCCGCATATAACGACAATTGCCCCTATCGCAGGGCCGAGGCACACCGTTTATGGCCAGTATCCTCGTTCTCAACGGCCCCAATCTGAACCTGCTCGGCAGCCGCGAGCCCGACAAGTACGGCCATACCACGCTCGAGGACATCGAAGACCGCCTGGCCGCCCTGGCAGAAGGCCACGATATCGATTTCTACCAGTCGAATGCCGAATTCGAGCTGATCGAACGCATTCACCAGGCCGCCGATGAGGACGTCGACTTCATCCTCATCAACCCGGCCGCCTTCACCCATACCAGCATTGCCCTGCGCGACGCGCTGCTCGGGGTGGACATCCCCTTCATCGAGGTCCACCTGTCCAACGTGCATGCCCGCGAACCGTTCCGCCACAAGTCCTACCTGTCCGACATCGCCGTCGGCGTGATCACCGGGCTGGGCGCACAGGGCTACGAACTGGCCCTGGCCGCGGCGCTGAGCCGCGTCGCCTGACCACTACAGTCACAGGAACCGACCATGGACATCCGCAAGATCAAGAAACTCATCGAACTGCTCGAGGAATCCGGCATCGCCGAACTGGAGATCCACGAAGGCGAGGAATCGGTGCGCATCAGCCGCAACAGCGGCGTGGTCGCCGCACCGGTGGCTGCCGCCGCAGCGGCGCCCGCACCCGCACCGGCCCCCGCGGCCCCGGCTGCCGCCGCCGAGCCGAGCGTGCCGGCCGAGCCGGAAGGCCACCTGATTCGTGCGCCCATGGTCGGCACCTTCTACCGTGCGCCCTCGCCCACCTCCAAGGCCTTCGTCGAGGAAGGCGACAGTGTCTCCGCCGGCGAGACCCTGTGCATCATCGAGGCGATGAAGATCCTCAACCAGATCGAGTCGGACAAGTCCGGCAAGGTAGTGCAGATCCTGGTCGAGAACGGCCAGCCGGTGGAATACAACCAACCGCTGTTCGTGATCGGCTAAAGGGCCCTGTCATGTTGGATAAAGTCGTCATCGCCAACCGCGGCGAAATCGCGCTGCGCATCCTGCGCGCCTGTCGCGAACTGGGCATTCGCACCGTGGCCATCCATTCCGAGGCCGACCGCGACCTGAAGCACGTGCGCCTGGCAGACGAGTCGGTGTGCATCGGCCCGGCCGCCTCCGCCGAAAGCTACCTGAACGTGCCCGCCATCATCAGCGCCGCCGAGGTGTGCGACGCGGTCGGCATCCACCCCGGCTATGGCTTTCTCTCCGAGAACGCCGACTTTGCCGAGCGCTGCGAGCAGTCCGGTTTCACCTTCATCGGCCCCAGGCCCGAGACCATCCGCCTGATGGGCGACAAGATCACCGCCATCGAGGCGATGAAAAAGGCCGGCGTGCCGACCGTGCCCGGCTCCGACGGCCCGCTCGACGACAACGAAGACCGTACCGTCAAGCTGGCACGCCAGATCGGTTACCCGGTGATCGTCAAGGCCGCCGGTGGCGGCGGCGGGCGCGGCATGCGCGTGGTGCACACCGAGGCGGCGCTGCTCAATGCCATCTCGCTGACCAAGGCCGAGGCGGGTGCCGCCTTCAACAACGATACGGTGTACATGGAGAAGTTCCTGGAGAACCCGCGCCACGTGGAGTTCCAGATCCTCGCCGACACCCACGGCAACGCCATCCACCTGGCCGAGCGCGACTGTTCCATGCAGCGCCGCCACCAGAAGGTGGTCGAGGAGGCGCCGGCCCCCGGCATCTCCGAGGAACTGCGCGCCCGGATCGGCGAACGCTGCGCCGAGGCCTGCCGCCAGATCGGCTACCGCGGCGTCGGCACCTTCGAGTTCCTGTACGAGAACGGCGAGTTCTACTTCATCGAAATGAACACCCGCGTGCAGGTCGAGCACCCGGTCACCGAGATGATCACCGGCGTCGACATCGTCAAGGAACAGCTGCTGATCGCCAGCGGCGAGCCGCTGCGCTACCAGCAGGAAGACATCGTGGTGCGCGGCCACGCCATGGAATGCCGCATCAATGCCGAAGACCCGAAAAACTTCATGCCCAGCCCGGGCGACATCAGCAAGCTGCATGTCGCCGGTGGCCCGGGGGTGCGTGTGGATACCCATATCTATGCCGGTTACCGCGTGCCGCCCCACTACGACTCGATGATCGGCAAGCTGATCACCCACGGCGAGACCCGCGATGTGGCGATCCGCCGCATGCAGGGCGCGCTCACCGAGATGGTCATCGAAGGCATCAAGACCAACATCCCGCTGCAGCAGGACATCATGGCGGATGCCAGGTTCGGCGAAGGCGGGGTGAACATCCACTACCTGGAAAAGAAGCTGGGCCTTTAAAAAATAAAACCGCGAAGGACGCGAAGGTACGCCAAGGGTTTTGTTGCACAAGATTTTCTGTTGCGGAGGTAAGGTATTGCCTTGTCGCCAGCGGGCCATCCTCTTACACAAAGTTTCTTTGCGTACCTTCGCGTCCTTAGCGGTTTAACCCCCCATGCCCTGGATACAGACCCACCTCACCGTCGACAAAGCCAAGGCGCCGCTGATCGAGCTGTTGCTGGAGAACCTCGGCGCCCTGTCGATCACCCTCGGCGATGCCGGCGACGAGCCGATGCTCGAACCCGGCCCGGGCGAGACGCCCTTGTGGAGCGCCACCCGCGTGACCGGCCTGTTCAGCGGCGATACGAATCCCGACGAGCTACGCAGCGCCATCAACCAGGCACTGCAGCAGGACATCAGCCGTCACCTCAAGGTCGAGTTGCTCGATGACCAGGACTGGGAGCGCAGCTGGCTGGACCAGTTCCAGCCGATGCAGTTCGGCAGTCGCCTGTGGATCTGCCCGACCGGCCACAATGTCGATCAGGCCGATGCGGTGGTGATCGATCTCGACCCGGGCCTGGCCTTCGGCACGGGCACCCACCCGACCACCGATCTGTGCCTGCGCTGGCTGGATGGCGCGGACCTTAACGGCAAGACCGTGATCGACTTCGGCTGCGGCTCGGGCGTGCTCGGCATCGCCGCCTTGAAACTCGGTGCCGCCCGGGTGATCGGCATCGACCATGACCCGCAGGCGATCATCGCCAGCCGCGACAATGCCGCGCGCAACGGTGTCGCCGGGCGTTTCGAGGTGATGCTCAAGCAGGACTTCCGGGCACAACAGGCGGATATCGTGTTGGCCAACATCCTGGCCAATGTGTTGATCGAACTGGCCGGGCAGATCACGCCGCTGGTGGCGCCCGGCGGCGAACTGGTGCTGTCGGGCATCCTCGAAGATCAGGCCGACGACGTGGTACATGCCTATGCCGGGGCGCTACACTTCGATCAACCGCAACTCAAGGACAACTGGGTACTGCTGCACGCCCGCCGCAAAAGCTGACGCCAGGTGAACATCCGCTGCCCGCAATGCCATACCCAATACAGCGTCGACCCGGAGGCCCTCGCCTCCGCGCGCGGCCAGGCACGCTGCTTCCACTGCGGCAGCATCTTCAACGCCTACCAACAAAGTGATACCGCACCGCCCACATCGAGCGCGCAGCTGCCTGCAGACCCTGAGGCTGAAGCAGCCGTGGTGCAACTGAACAAGCACTACGAGGAGCACCTCGACGACCTCAACTTCGACGACCTCGCCGAGGAACTGTCCCGCGACAAGCTGCCGCAAGTCGAACTGGACCTGCCCTTCGATATCCCCGAGGACCTGCCGGTATTGCAGCCATCCGGCGATGCCGCACTGGACCTGCATGACACCCTGCAGCCGCGCCGGCGTGCCCGCGCTCCGATCTGGCAAAAGCTGCTGGTGACGCTGTTGCTGATCACCCTGCTGCTGCAGCTTGCGTGGTTCTATCGCGTGCCCCTGCTGCGTCTGCCGCAGGCGCAACCGCTATGCCAGTGGATCGATTGCAGCATCGCCCAGCAGCGCGACCCGGGCGCCTTCCTTGTGCTGGAAAGACGCCTCGAGGCCGACCCGGAGATACCCAGCGCACTGCGCCTGCTGCTGCACTTCCGCAACGATGCGGGCTTTGCCCAGCCACTGCCCGGGCTGCAGCTGGCGCTGCTCGACAGCAATGGCGTGTTGCTGGCACGCCGCCTGTTCCAGCCCGGGCAATACCTGTTCCCGGCGCCGGCCGGGAATGCCCTGGCGGCACCGCAGGAAGTGTTCACTATCGAGCTGGTGTTTGAAGACCCGGGGGCGCGCGCCAGCAGCTTCAGGATCGAGTTTCTGTAATATTGCTGTAAGCCATTCTGACACTTGCGCGGCAGTCACATCGGCGTAATATTGCTCCCCCGCCGCCACCTCGAGATCGACAGCAAGTCGGCAATAGTGGCTGCGGGACGAGACTTGAATACTCAACCCAGTCGCTGGAAAAGGCCGTTTGCTGACCGATGTCACAGCGCCGTCAGTCACTGGGCTTTATCGTATCCGGCACTTGCACAGGCACTCGACGACGAGGCTTACAGCCATGCATATCGGGGAACACCAATTACAGAACAATCTGGTGCTTGCTCCGATGGCAGGAGTGACCGACCGGCCGTTTCGCCAGCTGTGCCGCGAACACGGCGCCGGCCTGGCGGTCTCCGAGATGGTGACCTCCGATGTCAGCCTGTTCGCCAGCCGCAAGACGGTGCGCCGGCTCGACCATGCCGGTGAGGACAAGCCGATCTCGGTGCAGATCGTCGGCAATAATCCGGCCAGGATGGCGCAGGCGGCAAAAGTGAATGTTGATCACGGTGCACAGATCATCGACATCAACATGGGCTGCCCGAAGAAGAAGGTCTGCAAGGCGGCGGCCGGTTCCGCGCTGTTGCAGGACGAGGACCTGGTGCAACGCATTCTCGATGGCGTGGTAGGCGCGGTCGAGGTGCCGGTCACCTTGAAGATCCGCACCGGCTGGGACCTGCACAACCGCAACGGCGTGCGCATCGCGCAGATCGCCGAACAGGCCGGCATTGCGGCACTGGCGGTACACGGGCGTACCCGCAGCTGCGGATTCAGCGGCGAGGCGGAATACGACACCATCGCACGCGTCAAACAGTCAGTGTCCATTCCGGTTTTCGCCAACGGCGACATCGACAGCCCGCAAAAGGCGCAGCAGGTGCTGGAACACACGGGTGCGGATGCCGTGATGATCGGCCGCGCCGCCCAGGGCAGGCCCTGGATCTTCCGCGAGATCGCTCATTACCTGGCGACAGGTGAGCAAATCGCGGAACCGGATCCGGCGTGGATCCGCGACGTGCTGCTGGCACACCTGGACAACCTGTACGGCTTCTACGGAAAGGAGCATGGGGTCAAGGTGGCACGCAAGCACATCGCCTGGTACAGCAAAACGCAACCGGGCGCCGGCGCCTTTCGCCAGCAGGTGAACCGCGCCGAAACAACACAAGAACAGAGCAGGCTCATCAAAGACTATTTCAACAGCCTGCCCACCACGGGGGACATTGCGGCATGAATCCACACAGCGCACAGCATGTGCATGAACCGGCAGGAAAAATCGCGGTGAGCCGAAAAAAAGCTTCCGATCCCCTCAGTGACCTGGTACGTGACTCGCTCGAGCATTACTTCGACCAGCTCAACGGCACCCAACCCAACGACCTCTACCAGCTGGTGATCAGCCAGGTGGAAAAACCCCTTTTCGAAAGCATCATGCAGCACAGCGGCGGCAACCAGACCCGTGCCGCGGCAGTGCTCGGCATCAGCCGAGCCACACTGCGCAAGAAGCTGGCGATGTACAATATCGACTGAATTCCGTTTTCACTTTGACCCCACGCGGCCCGCCCGGCCGCGTTTGTTTTTGGGAGTATTTGCATGCCCTCCATCACCCGCGCACTGATCAGTGTTTCCGACAAGACCGGCGTGGTCGAATTCGCCCGCGACCTGGCCGAGGCCGGTGTCGAGATCCTCTCCACCGGCGGCACCGCCAGGCTGTTGCGTGACAACAATATCGAGGTCATGGAAGTCTCCGACTACACCGGCTTCCCCGAGATGATGGACGGCCGCGTGAAGACCCTGCACCCGAAGATCCACGGCGGCATCCTCGGTCGCCGCGGCACCGACGACGGCGTGATGGACGAGCACGGCATCGGCCGCATCGACCTGGTCGCGGTCAACCTGTACCCGTTCCAGCAGGCGGTCGCGGACCCGGACTGCACCCTGGAGAACGCCATCGAGAACATCGACATCGGCGGCCCGACCATGATCCGCGCCGCCGCGAAGAACCACAAAGACGTGGTCATCGTGGTCGACCCGCACGACTACGGCAAGGTCATCCAGGAGATGCGCAAGAACAACAACCAGGTGGGCGACGCCACCTGCTTCAAGCTGGCGGTCAAGACCTTCGAGCACACCGCCCAGTACGACGGCGCCATCGCCAACTACCTGGGCGCGATCAACGCCGAGGGCGGCAAGGACGATTTCCCGCGCACCATCAACCTGCAGTACCGCCGCAAGCAGAGCATGCGCTACGGCGAGAACCCGCACCAGGATGCAGCCTTCTATGTGGAAGAGAACATCGAGGAATCGAGCATCGCCACCGCGCACCAGTTGCAGGGCAAGGAGCTTTCCTACAACAACATCGCCGACACCGATGCCGCGCTGGAATGCGTCAAGCAGTTCGACGAAAAGCCGGCCTGCGTCATCGTCAAGCACGCCAACCCGTGCGGCGTGGCCTTTGGCGACAACCTGCTCGAGGCCTACGATCGTGCCTACAGCACCGACCCCGAGTCCGCCTTCGGCGGCATCATCGCCTTCAACGGCGAACTCGACGGCGAGACCGCGCAGACCATCTGCGACCGCCAGTTCGTCGAGGTGATCATCGCCCCGACCGTCTCCGCCGAGGCGATCGAGGCGGTCAGCGCCAAGAAGAACGTGCGCCTGCTGGCCTGCGGCGAGTGGGCAGCCGAGACCATCCACCGCCTCGACTTCAAGCGCGTCAACGGCGGCCTGCTGGTACAGGAGGCCGACCTGCAACTGCTCCACGACACCAAGGTGGTCAGCGAGCGCCAGCCGAGCGAGGACGAGATGCGCGACCTGCTGTTCAGCTGGCGCGTGGCCAAGTTCGTCAAGTCCAACGCCATCGTCTACGGCAAGGACGGCATGACCATCGGCGTCGGCGCCGGGCAGATGAGCCGCGTCAACTCCGCACGCATCGCCGCGATCAAGGCCGAGCATGCAGGGCTGGAGGTGAAAGGCTCGGTGATGGCATCCGATGCCTTCTTCCCGTTCCGCGACGGCATCGACAACGCCGCCGAGGCCGGCATCGCCGCGGTCATCCAGCCGGGCGGCTCGATGCGTGACGAGGAAGTGATCGCCGCCGCCAACGAACACGGCATGGCCATGGTGTTCACCGGCATGCGCCACTTCCGTCATTAAGCGCCATCCACAGCCCCTCCTGCCTGCCGGGAGGGGCCGTGCAACAGGACCGAAGCCGAGGCCATGCTCGAAGACCTGCTAGTGCTGGCACTCACCGGCATCCTGTTTGTTGCCCCGCTGTTATATTTTTCCTTCTTCGCCCCGCAGCTGTTCGGCATACCCAGGTGGGTGGTACTGCCCTACCTGATGGGGCTCGCCGCCGGATTCCTGGCCTGGCTGCCGCTGCTCAGCATCACCCTGGCCATCGCCTGGGGCACCATGATCCTCAGCTGGGCTTACCTCATGTGGAACATCTTGCGCGCCGAATGACCATGCTCTGAGCCGCCCTTTGTCCGGGCCCTGTCGCCTTTGCCTGTTGGGTAACCTATCGGCCCTGATGCAGTTTGGATCGCATGCAAGCGCGCAAAGCGGAAGCTACTCCTTAACCGACCGATCGGCCGCTGACGGCGAGAAGCAGATCCTGAACCATCAAACTGGGATTACCCCTTGCTCTTGCCATCCAGGAAACGCCCCCAGGCTTTGGCGTCGTGCTGCATGAACTCAGACTCACCCGCCACTCGGAACGTGATGGCGTTCTGGCTTCTGCTCTGCACAAAACCTTCTCGCTGATTACCCAGACGGAGAACTGACTGGTGACTGCTACTTTCGACCGCCTCCGGATCCGGCTTGGCCCGCACTCGAGAGCGGCCGGAAAACTCTTCCCAAACGCTATAGATGGAACGCTGAAATTCGTTGTTAAGGGCAAACAAGCTCATGCCTACTCTCCTTTCCGCCTGCACACTAGAAGCTAAAATGGATTACAGGCTCATCATTCAGATCGGAGTACTTGGCGAAAATTCGCAAACCTATCGGATAAGCATCGAATTATTCGAAGGAAAACACGTCTGAGACCTGCCGTTCGGACGTGCGGCTACTTGCCTCAACCAAGCAGAAGATGGCCCTTCGCCGCCATTTACTCTGTTGCGCCGAATGACAGCTTCGGCAGCGGCGATCAGACGCAATGTCGCCAAGCGCCTGCTTTTGGCCGGCTGCTGACCAAGGCCTTCACGCGCTCCCGCTCACCGGAAACATTCAAGTCTCTCAAGGAGATTTT